>Ga0156516_1219_pt3 | contig 98550 bp, 104 predicted proteins | sample RifOxyB3_FD_111911 | JGI IMG/M metagenome (GOLD analysis project Ga0156516, IMG submission 111911) | Lentisphaerae bacterium RIFOXYB12_FULL_60_10
CGGATGGATCAAGGCATCCGCCTCCGACGGCGCCTCCGGCTGGATCCACGAATCCGCCCTCACCCCGAAACGTATCGTCCTGGCGTCCGGCACCGGCGATGCGCAACTGGCTGCATCCAGCGACGAAATGGCCATGGCCGGCAAGGGGTTCAATTCTGACGTTGAGAAACAGTTCAAAGACAAGAACAAGGATATCGACTTCACCTGGGTGGACAAGATGGAGACTTACCTGGTCCCGCCCACCCAACTTCAGCAGTTTATGCAGGACGGCCGGGTGGATCCCTCGAAAGGAGGCGCCCGATGAAACGCTTCCTCATCCTGGCATCGTTGGGATTGTGCATGGCGGTGGGGCTGACCGGATGCGCCCTGCTCCAGGTCGTATCCGAAGCCGGCACCGCCATCGGCACCGCGACGGGCGCCATCACCCCCGGTCAGGCGGAATCCATTAAACGTTCCGCCACGGCAGTTGGCAAGGCCATGGAGGATATCACTCCGGAACAGGAATACTACCTGGGACGGGCCGTTGCCGCCACCATACTCAAGACCTACAAGCCCTATGACCATGCCACAGCCAATCAGTACCTCAACACCATGGGACAAGCCCTGGCCGCTGCATCCGACAAACCGGAGACGTTTAAGGGATACCGGTTCCTGATCATGGACACGGACGAAATCAACGCCTTCGCCGCCCCCAGCGGCTATGTCCTGGTGTCGCGCGGCCTGATCCGCTGTTGCCCGAACGAGAGTGCGCTGGCATCCGTTCTGGCGCATGAAGTCGGCCATGTCCAGCATGGTCACGGGTTGCAGGCCATCAGCCAGAAACGCTGGACCTCCGCCGCAACCATTCTGGCGGTTGAAGCCGGCAAGAACCTCGCCGGTGAACAGCTCGCCGAACTCACCACGGCATTCGAAGGCACCATCACCGACATTACCGGAACCATGGTCAACAGCGGGTATGCCCGAAAGCTCGAGGGCGAAGCGGATAAAGCTGCCATCACGATCATGCAACGCGTGGGCTATGACCCCAACGGCCTGAAAACCATGCTCGTCCAGATGCAGCAACGCATGCAGGGCGGCGACCATCGCGGCTTCGGGGCCACCCACCCGTCCCCGGAACAACGGATCAAGGCCATTGAACCCCTGTTGCGCAACACCCCGGCTCCCGCCGATTACAAGGCACGCCAGGATCGATTCGAGAAATTCCTGAAATCCATCTGATTCCGCCATGCCACGAAAAATCCTCCAGGGCCTCCTGATCGGAATTCTGGCGGCCCTGGCCGCCGGCCTGGTTGGATATAACGGCTGGTTGAACTGGCTGGAAAACCGTTCCTGGGACTGGCGCGTACGCCACCTGGCAGCGCCGGCTACCGGCACCGCCCACATCCGCCTGATCCTTCTCGATCAGGCCAGCCTCGACTGGATGGCAAAGGAATTGCATTTTGGCTGGCCCTGGCCCCGCGAGGCGTATGAGCCGATCCTCGCCTTCTGCCGGCGCGCCGGGGCACGTTCACTCACCTTCGACATGTTGTTCACGGAATCGTCCGTATACGGGATGGATGACGACGAAGCCTTTGGCAACGCCATACACCAGAGTGTGCCGTTTACCGGGATCATCTGGCTGAGCCAGGATCGCGGGCTCAATCGCACGTGGTCACCGGAAATCCAGCGTAACCGCCTGACCATTGCCAACACCAACGGACCGCTTCCCGCCTGGACCCACGCGTTACAGACCACCTTTGCATCATTCCCGGTTCCACAGGTTGCCACCAACGCCCGCCTGTTGGCAACGGTCAACGCCGTGCCGGATCCCGACGCCATCATCCGGCGCACCATCCCGTTCCAATGGTTTGACGGCACACCCGTCCCCTCCCTGGGGCTCGCTGCCTGGGCCGCCACCCAACCGGATGCATCCCTGCAACTGGATCCTGATGGAATCCGGATTGGCGACCGCCGGATACCCGTGGACCGCAACGGGCACGTCATCCTGCGTTACCGGGGCCCCAGCCAGACCCACCAGGCGGTCAGCGCAGCCGCCGTGTTCCAATCGGAGATGCGGACACGGGAGGGGCTCCCTGACACGGTCGACCCGGCCGGCTTCCGTGACACCTACGTGGTCTTCGGCGTCACGGCGGCAGCCCTGATGGACCTCAAGCCTACCCCGATCAGCCGCGTCTACCCGGGGGTCGAGATCCACGCAACGTTTCTCGACAACCTGATCACCGGTGATTTCATGAGGGAACTGCCGTCTTCCACCGCATGGGGCAGCACCCTGATCCTCTCCCTCGCCTGCGGGCTGGCCATCCGTTTGTGCTCCAACGGCTGGCAGGCCACGCTGGTCATGCTGCTCGGACTGACCCTTGCGCCGCTTGCGGGTTTCACGGCTTATGCCCGGGGGTTATGGTTCCAGATTGCCATGCCGCTGGCCGGCGCCGCACTGGCATCCCTGTCCGCCATCATCGTCAACTATGCCACGGAAGGGCGCCAGAAAAGGTTTATCAAGAATGCCTTTCAGCAATACCTGAGCCCGGTGGTCATCGACAAGCTGGTACGTGATCCCAGCCGGCTCCGACTGGGCGGAGAAACCCGTGAACTGAGCATCTATTTCTCCGATGTCCAGGGATTTACCAGCATCTCGGAAGCCCTCTCTCCCGAAGACCTGACCGCCCTGCTCAACGAGTACCTGACCGCCATGACCGACATTATCATGGAGGAAGGTGGCACCATCGACAAATACGAGGGGGATGCCGTCATCGCATTCTGGAACGCACCGCTGGACCTGGCCGATCATCCGGTTCGCGCAGTCCGTTCAGCCCTGCGCTGTCAGGAGACCCTGGCCGCCATGCGGCCCCGCCTCCGGGAACGCGCGGGCCGGGACCTGTTCTGCAGGATCGGCCTGAACACCGGCAAGGTCGTGGTCGGCAACATGGGGTCCCACCAACATTTCAACTACACGTTTCTCGGTGATGCCGGGAACCTGGCCGCCCGGCTGGAAGGCGTCAACAAGCAGTTCGGCACCCCCATCCTGGTCTCGGAAATGACCCGGCGCCTGGTGACCACCGACGAGTTCCATTTTCGTGAAATCGCCCGCGTCCAGGTCGTTGGGCGCAAGGAACCGGTCGGCATCTACCAGCCATACCGCACCGCAACGGCCCGCGAACAACACGATTTGCTCACCCGTTTCGACACCGCACTTCACCAATACTATGCGGGGAAATTTACGGAGGCCCTGCGTCAATTCGAGGCGGATTCCAAGAACGATCCACCCAGCGCCTCGTTTGCACGGCGATGCCGCCACCTGCTGGATCATCCCCCATCCGGGCCATGGCAGGGGGTTTGGGAAATGACGGAGAAATGAGGACCACACGATGAAACGATCCACACGCCCCGCCGCTACCGGACGCCTGACCTTGCTGGAGAAGAACGAACACCATTACCCGGACCATCCGGACCGGGCCACGCTGGAAGCCTTTGCCAACCGGTATCGTGACCGGGATTACTGGATCGAGTTTGACTGCCCTGAATTCACCGCCCTGTGCCCGATCACCGGCCAGCCGGATTTCGGTCATATCACCATCCGGTATGTTCCCGACCGGTTCTGCCTGGAAAGCAAGGCCCTCAAGCTCTACCTGTTTGCCTTCCGCAACCACGGGACCTTCCACGAGGAAGTGGTCAATCGGATCCGTGATGACGTGGTCCGGGCCATCAAGCCGCGAAAACTCGAGGTGCGCGGAATATTCAACCCCCGCGGCGGCATCTCCATCCGCGTCGAGGCCTGTTACAACCACTGATCAGGCCGGGAAGATCGGTTTTGCCCGCTTCACCGGTCCACGAAGCGCGAACGAGAAATGGTCACTCCCTTCGCCAATATTCCGCAAGTTTGGTCCGACTCGCCACCGGCCCTTCGTCAAACGGGCTCCAGGCCTGCAGGTATTCCTCCACCGTACGGGATTGCGCCCACGCCCGGTATTCGTCCGCCGCGATTGCAGCCTCCGCATAGCAGGCGAATTCCAGATAACCGTCATCCCGGGACAAGTCCAAGGACGTAAGGTCGGCGGTCTGGAACGCCCGCACATGGAGTACGGTTTCCATTGCCGGAGCAAACCGGAACACCTTGGTGATATGGGTGAACACCGTCAGGAACCCGACCCCTTCCCATCCGGCAGTTTGGGCTCGGGTCATGAATGTGGAGGGGGTTCCGGCACAACGCGCCCATTCGTAACGTTCGGGTTCATCGCGTCCCACGAGGCTGATGAAATACACCTTGAACACGGACTTATTATCCGGCAATCGCAGAACCGCTCGTTCCACGGTTCGTGAATGGTACGGCCGACAGGTTGCAAAACGCATGGCAATCCTCCTTACACGTGGCAGATACGTTTAGCAGAAAACCGGCGTCATGCCGGGCCAATGCCAAATTGTTCCGCCAAAGCCAGCCCCTCCGGGGGGCCATCCGATCCGAATGCATAATGAATCGGCTCAACCGTTTGCGTTTCCATCGCATGCAACAGGGGTGTAAAGACATCCCAGGCAGCCGCCAGTTCATCGCGTCGGATGAAGAGGCTTCGATCCCCCTGCAACACATCCAGGAGCAACCGTTCATAGGCGTCCGGTATCAGCAACTGGTGGAAGGTGTCGTGATAAAGCAAGTCCAGCGCCTGGGGTTCCATCGTGAGTTCGAGCCCCGGCACCTTGTTCACGACTTTCAGGATCACGGCCTCGTCCGGCTGAACCCGGATGACCAGTTCGTTGGCCGGGGGACAGGCCGACGGACAATTCAACGGGCGGCAGAACGGGTTGTTTTTGACCACTTTGTAACGGATGCGAATTTCGGTTCGCCGAACCGACAATCCCTTGCCCGCGCACAGAAAAAACGGAACCCCTTTCCACCGCTCGTTGTGGATATGCAACACCACCGCCGCATAGGTCGGTGTGCGTGACACGGGGGGCACCGTGGGATCGTCCCGGTAACCCAAAAACGCCCGCCCGTCCACCTGGCCCGGCCCATACTGACCAAACACCGCCCGGTCAATGGATGCCGGTTCAATGGCCTTCAACAGTTGCACCTTCGCATCACGAACATGGGTCGGGTTCAGATCTGCCGGACATTCCATGGTCGCCAGCGCTAACATCTGGAGCAGGTGATTCTGCATCACATCCCGGATAATTCCAAATCCGTCAAAATACCCTCCCCGCCCCTCGGTGGTCAGGTTTTCCGCCCAGGTAATGCTTACGTGGTCGATGTACCGCCGGTTCCAGAGGGGCTCAAACACCTGGTTGGCAAACCGTAACACCATCAGATTCTGGATCATCTCCTTGCCCAGGTAATGATCGATGCGGTAGGTTTGATCCTCCGTAAATACATGCCCCAGTTCCTGTACCAGAAGGTCCGACGATTCCCGGTCATTGCCGAATGGCTTCTCAATGACCACGCGGGACCAAGGCGAGGATGCTTCACAAGCCACCAGACCGGCATTGCCAATGGAACGTGCCGTGGAGAGAAAAACCGACGGCGGAATGGCCAGGTAAAACAACCGGTTGGTCACCGGTCCGGCTTCCAGTTCCCGGATCATCTCATACAAGCCCAGGAAGGCATCCATTGAGCCATAATCACCCACACGATACCAGCACCTCGAAAGGAACTCCTGCATCCGGTCCGCACACCGTTCGCCCGGCACATACCGACAGGTGAGATGTTCCATGATCCGGGTACGGAATGTTGGGTGGTCCATGGCTGAACGCGCAAACCCCACAATCCGAAAATCCGGCGGCAGGAATCCCTGGGCATACAAGGCGAACAAAGCGGGAAATATCTTCTTGCGCGCCAGATCGCCCGAAGCGCCAATGACCACGATGGTTACGGGATCCGATGCAGACGGCATGGTATCTCCTTATTTTTCAGGAACCAGCACCAGATACGTGGGCAACCCCATCACCCCACCGGCATCCAGGACCGGTCGCACGTCAGGATGATCCATATCCTCGGCTGCAAACTTGACCCGCACATAGGGGTCCAATCGCTCCTTGACTGCAGGATCGAGGAATGTCGTGCGGTCCATCTGGATGCAGTTCTTGCACCAACTGGCCCAGTAATCAACCAAGACACGCTGGCCGGATGCCCGGGCAGTGGCCAATGCCGTTTCCAGCGAAGTTTCCCAACCGTCATGGGTTTCCGTCGTGGGTTTTGCCTGCCATAAGGTCAACCCAAGCCACCCGTAGTAAACCGCAAACATCAGGATAAACACGGCAAAGACCTGCTTGACCCTTTCCATCCAGCGGCCGGGTTTTGGAAGCATGGACAAGCCGGCCCCGGCGAACGGCCAGGGCAGCCCCATCCCCGCTCCCAGCACGAACGGCAGCAACACTCCCACCCGATTGCCGGCGGCATGCAGATCAGCCGCCAACAACAACACCGAAATAACCACCGGCGCCACACAGGCGCCCGCCAACAAGGCGGAGACTGCCCCGAGCACAAACGCCGTACCGAAACGTCCCTTGGCGGAATCCCGCATGGTGACGCCTCCCTGAAAACGCGACAGATCGATGCTGAACAAACCAAACAAGGATAACGCCATCACCCCGAACAGGATGGCAATGGCCAGATTGAACCACGGCGAGGCATTCAAGGCGCCGAACCGGGAACCGGTAATTCTCACCACCACGCCCAGCAGTCCGTAGGCGAGGGCAATTCCGAGTCCATAAGCGCCACCCAAGGCGAATCCACGTATCCTGGAACCGGCCTTGACGCCCGCCCCGATGATCGCGAGATTCACGGGAATCATCGGCAGCACACAGGGCGTCAGGTTCAACGCCAATCCGCCAACCAGGATGACCAACAGGGTGATCCATAAACCTCGGGTACGAAGCAAGGCCGTCAGGTCAGCGGTTGATTCCAAGCCCCTGCCCGCCTCGACCCGGTCCAGGAATTCCAGGAATTCTTCCGTATCCAGATAACCAACGGCCCGTCCTTCAATCCTGAATCCTTCAAAGACACCCCCTCCCGTCCCCTCCGAAACCGGTGGTGTCGGAGCAAACACCCGGGCCGGTAATTCAGCATTGCCGACGGGCAGCTTTTTTACGACCGGCATAAAACAAATGCTTTCGTTACACCCCTGGTAACGGATTGAAAGTTCCAAACCAGGGACCGGCGGAGAGACGGCATAACGGAAAACCGACGTTCCCTTGTAAACCGCTACATCCTGCGCTTCAAACGGATCGAAGGTACGTGCCGCAGAAGGTTTCCCGACCAGGGATAGTTGATTGGAAATCCCGGTTTCAACCAACCAACTGGAGGCATACACATAATGGCCGGGTTGCGAGACCAGGACTACCCGTACGCCCCGGCCCACCGCATCGGCATCCCAGTCCGCCGACACCTCAAACCCGGCATCCGGCATCTGCGCCGCCACGTTCATCGCACAACATAGCGCCAGACCCACGACCCGGTTAAATGCCTTCATTTTTACGCCGCCCTTTTCTGCCATTGTCGTATGATCTGGATGATGTCCTGAACATAGGCACATTCACATTCCACCGGACACAACGAAAGATCCGAACGTCGTTTGCAATATCCCCGGCACGTGGATGATCCGGATTTGCGTTCGGAAAAAACCGGCCCCTGTTGCAAATCAGAAAGATCAGAAACCGTTACAGCCATCGCGGTCTCGCATCCCGGCCGGTTATGTTGAAAGAGGAAAAAACCGGCTTCCAATTCAGCGAGATTGGCCTGGTAACCGATGAATTCCACTTCGGGATCCTCCAGAAACCGATCCCGATTCATCCAGGTCTGCTCGCACATCGTACACGTCTTAAACCACATGCTACACCTTCCGCACCCCTGGCCGGGACAAGTCCCGGCCAGGTTTAAGCGATGGTTCAGGCAGTCGCCGCACCCGCCAGATCCAGCGGCATGACAAACACACGGGCACCCAGTTCCTTATCTATCAGGAACAACGCGCCGTTACCCGGCCCGGCCAGTTTCAACTTGCCAAGAATATCGGTAACGTTTTTCTCCTCCTCAACCTGTTCCTTGACGAACCACTGCAGCATTTCACGTGAGGCATGGTCCTTCTCCTGTACCGCCAGGTTGACCAGGTTGTTGATCAGGGCCGTCACCTTCCGCTCGTGCTTGAGGGTTTCCTCGAACATATGCTGCATGGACTTGAACGTGGCCGGCGGTTTGGCGATCGCATCCAGAACCGCGTGTTCACCGACATTATTCAGGTAATTATAGAACCGCCATGCGTGCGTCATTTCCTCCTGACCCTGGACCCAGAACCAGGTTGCCGTGCCGGTCAGTCCGGTGTGTGACGCATAGGATGAAAACGCAAAGTACAGATACGCCGAGTACAGTTCGGCATTGATCTGCTGGTTGATGGTGACGGTCATTTTCTTGCTGATCATAGGCTGATCCTTTCATGGCTGACCCATAACGGGAGCCGGTTGATACTACCAATTTTCTGCCAATACTTCAAAATGTGCCTGCGGGTGGGCGCAGGCCGGACAATTGTCCGGCGCCGTGGTCCCGGTATGCAGGTAGCCGCAATTCCGGCACCGCCAGGCAACCGCCGTGGCCTTCTTGAAGATGGTCCCCGCCTCCACATTACGCGCCAACCCCAGGAATCTCCGCTGGTGGTTCTGTTCCGCCACGGAGATCGCCTCGATCACCTTGGCCACCGCCTCGAAACCCTCCTTGCGCGCCACCACGGCGAATCCGGGATACAGGGCACTCCACTCATGATGCTCGCCGGCGGCAGCCGCCTTGAGATTGGCCAACGTATCGCCGACCACGCCGGCCGGGAACGACGCCGTGATGGTCACCTCGCCGCCTTCCAGGAACTTGAAAAACCGCTTGGCGTGCTCCTTTTCCTGGTTGGCCGTCTCATCAAACACATCGGCGATCTGCACCAGACCATCCTTGCGCGCCTGGCCGCCAAAATAGTTGTACCGGTTACGCGCCTGCGATTCACCCGCGAACGCCTGCAACAGGTTGAGTTCCGTTTGACTTCCCTTCAACTTCATGCTGCATTTCCTCCTGGTTGATTTTCCCTTGGTTTATTCAAAGCCCCATACGCCGTCCGGATCGCCGGAATACGCCTGGCGCTGACACTGACATCCCGTATGCCGGCCTGGTACAGGCGCCCCACCTGATCCGGGTCACCCGCCAGTTCACCGCACACCGACACCGTCTTGCCACGCCGCCTGGCTTCGTCGACAATCGACCGGATAAGGTTCCAGAACACCGGCCGGTTGGCATGGTAATCATACGCCACACGTTCATTGTCACGGTCCACGGCAAAGAAATACTGCAACAAATCGTTGGTTCCGATACTGCCAAAATCGGCGACATCAAGCAGGGCATCCGCCGCCAGGCAGGCCGAGGGAACCTCGAACATGACGCCATGCCGGAGGGTGCCGGACGGACAACCCCGTATCGCCTCGTCGAACAGGCGGCGGCCTTCACGGAACTGGTCAACATCCACCACCATGGGATAAAGCACATTCACGGGACCATGCATGGAGGCGCGGGCCAGCGCCCGCGCCTGGACGCCCAGCAACTCGGGACGCCCCAGTAACAGGCGAAGTCCACGCCATCCGAGTGAAGGATTTTCCTCGGGCGGGATATCCATGAAGGGAAGGGTCTTGTCGCTCCCCACATCCAGCAGACGGATGGTTACCGGTTTCCCCTGCATGGCGCGCACCATGCGCACCATGCGATCCGTCCATTCATCCTCGGAGAAATATCGACCTGCGGCAATCACCTCGATCTCGGTCCGGTAAAGGCCGATGCCCTCCGCCTTCATGGCCAGTGCCGGCTCCAGGTCCGCCAGGGTATTGACATTCGCCAATACGCGGTAGGCGGCTATCGGTTCCACCACCTCAACCTGAACGATTGCCTCTCGCCGGCAGTTCCCGGCTTTCGCAATCGTTTCGGGCAGTGGCCATATCACCACCGAACCGGTGCCTCCATTGACCAGGACTTCCGTTCCACACGGCAGGCGATCCATCAGATCGCCCACCCCGCTGATCGCCGGGATCCCCAGCGCACGGGCCAGGATGGCGCCATGGGAATTGACGCCGCCTCGCCGGGTTATAAACCCCAGGATTCCGCTGGCATCGAGATCCACCGTCATGGCGGGTGTGAGTTCGTCGGCCACTACAATCCGGTTTCGCCCCCGCTGACAATGGGCCTCCCCCTGGCACTGGAGGGTGGGTTGCAGATCCGAAAGCACATCAAGCAGGCGATGCTTGACTTCGCCAATATCATTGGCCCGGTCCCGGAAAACCTCACTTTCAAGCTTCAACAGGCGGCTTTCATAATAATCGAAAGCTTGTGCAACCGACGCCTCGGCATTCATGGAATGCGTATCGATGAAATCATGTATCCGGTGCACAACATCCGGATCCTTGAGAATCATGCGATGGGCCACGAATATTTCAGCCTCCGCCTTGCCGACCTCGGTCTCAACCCGCTTCCGTATGGTCTCGAGATGGGTGTCCACAACGTCAATGGCACGATCCACGCGCCCATGCTCCCGTTCCACCCCATCCTGATCCAAGTGAAACATCGGGAGATTCTCATGGCGTCGTTCATTGAACCTGCATACCTTTGCAACCGAACAACCACCACTCAGGGCTACCCCCTGAACCACGGTTTCATTTTCTATCGCCTGATCCATCACATCCATCCCTCAACGGGTCGTCATGCTGAAAGGCAAACTCACATCCGGCATATCCACCCGCAAACCTGTCACCGTTTCAAGCGACTGCATCATGGTTGCTTCGCCACCGTCTGCAGGAGCTCCTTGATATGCGCAATATAGGCTTCCGCCCCCCCCGGCCGGTACCCGGTCCTGGCCAGCACCTTGCCCTCCGCATCGAGCAACAGGACGGTCGGAAACCCCTGTATCCCATAACGTCCGGCCAGCGCCTCATTTTGCTTCTTGAGTGCATCCGGCTGGGGTGTACGGTTGGGGAAATCCGCCAGCATGAGGACCAGGTTATCCCGCGCAAACGACTTGAATGGTTCGGTTGAGAAAACCTCCTTATCGAGTTTTATGCACCATCCACACCAGTCGGAACCTGAAAAATCAATCAGGATCGGCCGCTTCAACTCGGCGGCCGACTTGCGCGCGGCTTCAAAATCCGTCGGCCAATCGGTACCGGCCCCGGCTTGTGTACAGCCTTGCAAAAGAAGAACCCCCGTCATCAGGGCAATCAGGTTTATTCGCTTGATCGTCATGGCATCACCCCTCTCCTGCTCCCGTGTGTTCGTCCCAGGTACCCTGCTGCCGGTGCGTCGCCCGCTCCAGTTCCGCCCGCCCCCGTATCTTATAGGCGCAATCCCTCAACACCCCGCACAAAACCGCACACCCATCATCCCGTGCCGCGGCTTCGCCTTCATCCGCCAGCACGGTCAGTTGTCGTGCCATATCCATAGCCTTTCGAATACAATCATTCGAATAAAATCGGTGTCTCATCATGTAACTCCTGAAAAGGTCCGGCACTCCGCACTTGTCTAATGCTAGTTCCATGCCAGAACATGAAGAAACACAAATGACATCATTAATGGTTTATTTTGAGCAATTTACATTAATATTAAAAGCACATGTATGATAGACATGTTGTCTCATTGCAACGTAGCAATTACCGGATGAGACAAAAAAAACAGGAAGCTGTTCCCGGCTCAGCCCGCCAACCCGGAGGCCTCAAGGAAACGATACAACGTGGCTCGGGACACGTTCAACAGGCGGGCTGCTTCAACTTTATTGCCATGAGCCTGTTCGATGGCGGCCCGAACCATCTCGATGCTTAACTTCCGTCTACGGATGGATTCTGCCGGGAACCCGGGCTGCACACGGGCTACCGGCGGCAAATGTTCCGGACGAATCATCCCGGACCGGCACTTCACAATGGCAAATTGCAACCAGTTCTGCAATTCCCGCACATTGCCCGGCCAATCGTAGGACATCATGATATCAAGCGCTTCCGGTGACAAGGTAATGCCTTCCTTGGAATTCTCCTTGAGAATCCTCGCCAGGCAATGTTCTGCAAGCAGGGGTATGTCGTTACGCCGTTCCCGCAACGAGGGCAGATGGACCGGCACCACATTCAACCGGTAGAAAAGATCCTCCCGGAACCTGCCGGCTTCGATTTCCTCCTGCAGATCCTTGTTCGTAGCGCTGATCACCCGCACATCCGCCCGCATGGTCTGTTCCCCCCCCACGCGTTCAAAGGTTCCTTCCTGCAGGACCCGGAGTAATTTGACCTGTGTTGCGGGGGTGATATCGCCGATCTCATCCAGGAAAATCGTCCCGCCGTCCGCCAGTTCAAAACGCCCCTTCTTGTCGCGGATGGCGCCGGTAAAGGCGCCTTTAACGTGCCCGAACAATTCGCTTTCCAGCAGGGATTCCGGCAAGGCGCCGCAATTCACCGGTACAAACTGCCGGTTGGCCCGCGGCCCTTCGTTATGAATGGCGGCGGCCACCAGTTCCTTGCCGGTTCCGCTTTCTCCCTCGATCAACACGGGAACCGAGGAGTCCGCCAGTTCCCGGATCAGGTCGAACACCTCCTGCATCTTCTTGTCTCGACCCACAATGCCGGCGAAATGCTGGACTTCACCAACCCGCCGGGCCAGTTCCCGCTCACGGGTTACATCATGGAACGAAACCAGAACCCCCGACGTCCGGTTCTGGGTATCCGCCATGGTCTTGATGGTCATCTGGATCGTCCGTTCATCCCCGGACTTGGTGGTAATGATAAGTTCCTTGTGAATCGCATCGAAATTCACCGAGGGCGGACCTTCGCAGAACATGCATTGACCACCGCAAAACCGACCCGGAAAAACATCATGACAATCGTGATTCAACACCTCTTCGCGTCGATAACCGGTAATCGCCTCGGCTGCGGCATTGAAATAGAATATCCGGCGTTGAAGATCATGCGCCACGATCCCGTCCGAAATGTTCTCGAGAATCAGGGATTCATCATGCTTCGCAAATGCCAGCGCGTGCAAATAGCCATCCTGGACCATTCCATCCAGCAACCGGGCGAGCATATCACGTACCGCACGAAACCGGGTCGACTCATCGCCCCCCTTGGATTCATCGGTTGGATCCGGTACATGCCAGGCCAGCCGGACGGGGTGCCCGGTCAGGAACGAAACCTGTTCCTCCGCCTCACGGCTTAACGTAACCAGGATATCAACCCCCAACAACGAGCAATCGGCAGGCGAACGATCAGTCCCCGGTTCACAGGATACCCCGATTTCCTTCAGAACCGGCACGACACCGGGATGCATGGGGCCGGCCGAAAGCCCGGCACTGAAGAACTCAACCTCCGGCATTCCCCGACTGCGTGCCATGGCTTCCGCCATACGACTGCGTGCGGCATGTTTGCTATCAAGAAATAAAACCCGTGTCATACCGCCCCTTATACCCTGCAAAACTCCTGCGGCAAAGTAAAAAGCCTGGTTGCGACAACCTGCCCTTCCGCAAAGGACCCGCAACAAGCCGGTGTCCAGACTTGCTTATTCGCCCGTCTTTACTTTAGTTTACGCCACGTTTAGTAACTTCCGGTAAAAGGGATTTCACGATGAAAACTCGCATGGCATTCATGGGCTTCCGGCATGGACACATCCTCTCGGTCCTTAAACTGGCACAACAGAGGCCCGACACCGAGGTGGTCGCAACCTGCGAAGAACACGCCGATACCCGCAATGCCTTGATCCAGGGCGGCAGTGTCACCATCACGCATCAGGATTACCGCCACATGTTGGATTCTGTTCCGTGCGACGTTGTCGCGGTGGGCGATAGCTATGGCCGACGGGGCGCCATCATCCTCGAAGCCCTGCGCCGCGGTATCCACGTAATCGCCGACAAACCCATCTGCACCTCCCTCAAGGAACTTGACGCCATCCGTACCCTGGCCCGCGAAAAGCGGCTCTGCATCGGCTGCCAGCTGGATCTTCGGGACAACCCCAAGGCCCAAACCATGCGACAGGTCATCCAGTCAAACCGTTTGGGCGAAGTCCTGGCCATCAGCTTTACCGGCCAGCACCCCCTCAATTACGGAACCCGGCCAGCCTGGTATTTTGAAAAAGGCATGCACGGAGGCACGCTCAACGATATCGCCATCCACGGCATCGACCTGATCCCCTGGGCTACCGGACACCATGTGCGCCGTATCGAGGCCGCCCGCAGCTGGAACGCCGCCCTGCCGGAAGTCCCCTGGTTCCACGACGGATCCCAACTCATGTGCACGCTCGACAACGGGGCCGGGGTTCTCGGCGACGTGTCCTATTTCGCCCCGTCAAACTTCGGCTACAAACTCCCCCAATACTGGCGCTTCACCGTCTGGGGGAAACGCGGCGTCCTGGAATTCAGCATGACGACACCCGAGGTCATCCTCTACTCCGCCGACAACGAAACCCCGGAAACCATCCCGCTGGCGGAAGGTACCCCGGGCGCCTATTTCGATTCGTTCCTGCGTGAAATGCGCGGAGAGACAACCGGATTGGCACTGACCACGGATGAAGTACTACGATCCAGCCGGACCACCCTGCTGATCCAGGATGCCGCGGATAACGGTCGGACAAAAGTGGACATCACTGAACCCGCTTGACGTCGACCTCCAGGGATTCCGGCCGGTCTGCGGCATCCCAGGCAAACCGCCAGTTCCGGGCCCCGTCCTGCACCCGGATGTGGAACCTGCCGGAACGGTCCGCCTCGCTGGTAACCCGCAAGGACCCGTCACCCGTCCAGTCATGCAAAGCCACACAATCCAACCCCTTGCCTTCCCGCCGGAGCAATATGAACGGCACCTTTTCCGTGAGCTGGTACCCGATGCCGTTCCCTGTCACCAATCGGACCGGTCCACCGGCATTGACATGGGTGCGCACCCGTTTGCCTGAGCCGATCATCCAGTCGACATAAAACGGTTCCGCCACATCGCCGGCCCCAAGGTCCGTGAGATGTTGATAACCCGCCTTGTCATGTAACGTCCCCGCCATCGGTTCGACGTCCACCGACGATTCGAGGGGCGCCTTGCCGTGCAACACCCAGTCCAGGATACGGGACCGGTCAGCGGCCACATGGAACACATCCACCAGAAAACGATCCGTCAAAATCAGCAGGCGGCGAAGCGTGGTTCCCGGATACACCCCGGAAGCTTCCCCGACAACCGCAGACCACCCGTCCCCCTGTTTGAACAGCCGGGATACGCCATCCACACCACGCTGGCTTTCCTGATCAACCACCACGGTGTTATGCGCCACGGTCTGCCGGGTCCAACTCTGGTATTCGGGACAGGAATACGTCAGCCGGCCGGGATCAAGGAAAAGTTCCCGCCCCATGGTGTAAAGCATGAGGTTGAGCTTGTCCGGATGTCCGTGATGTCCACCATGCTGCCCAAAATCAAGGATGGCGGCAACTGCCGGGTCTCCGCTGCCCTGCCGCAGATATGCCAGCCCCGCGCCGGAAAGCAATTCGCCGGACTGTTCCGGCACCTTGCCGGTCTCGGCAAATTGCCGGAAGCGTGGTTCCTGCGGCCAGGTTTCAGCGGCAAAGCCATAGAACTGGCGATAGCCTGCGATGGATGCCGTATCACCGTCGTTCAGTGCCGGCAGCTGACCATTGGGGTACGCCAGTCTCAACGGGGCAAGGAACATGCGCCGAAGGTTCGGGTCTGCGGACAAATCCCAGCCGCCAGCCCGGGCGGCATGCACCGTTTCAATCACGGCCTGCAAAGCATAGAAGTGATAGGCGATGGTACCTTCAAACCAGAGTCCTTCGGCGCCGACACTGGCATCCAATTGCCATCGTAATCCCTTGGCCCCATGAATCGCCTTGTCCAACAAATCAGCCCGACCCAAGGCTACCGCCACATTGGCCACCCCGGCATTGAACCAGGTCATGTGGTTGTTGCGTCCGTCCGCCACCAGGTAAAAGGCATAAATGGTGTCTGCCGTGGCCTGGAAAAGATCCCGCTCCACCAGGGCGCGGGTTTCCGGCGTCCACACCGGACTGTCGTACACCAGGTCATAGGCCTGGGCGAGTTTGATGATGCTCACCGCCTCATCAAGACTCTGGCAGAAACGCCTGCCGCCGATGACGGCTAGAATACCGAACCGTCCCCACCGGTCATGGCGGGTGAATCCGGGATAATGGCGTGCATAATGGGTAAACACCCGCACGATCTCCGCGGCAAAGGCATCCCGCCGGGTCACATGCCATGCCTTGGCCAGGGTCAGGACGTCATGATCAATGCGATCATATTGCAGGGTGATATACGCCAGCCGGGTCCGTTCGTCGTCATACACCTTTCCACATTGCGGGCAGGCATGTTTGCCATCCTTGAGGTGAAGCGTGGCGTTATGCGTCGGACAGGCGTAATAAAAAATCCATTGCCCACCCTCCGACGGGATCTCCGGCGGAGCGGTGAGGATGCGTTCCGCATCGCGGATCAACGCCTGCCGCGCGTTGGTGGCCGCCGCAGAATCCCCCGCATACACGGCCACCACATGGCGCATGCGGGGATGCGGGCCAAACACCGGGGCGGTGGTTGCGGTTGTATTCCCACCGGACAACCCAGCCGCAAACGCTCCCACCGCGACCATTCCGACGAACAAGCTCATGGCCATGGCGCGCAGCACCATACACCGCCCCCCAGACCCCTTTGGTTACGGCAACAGCCCACGGGCCTGCGTGGCTTCGAGCACCTTGCGCACGGCGATATCCATCGCGGCAAACCGCATGGGAATACGCTTGGCGCGACTACGGTCGAACACCTCGGTAAAACGCTCGTTCATGCGTTCTTCCAGGCGGCGATCCACTTCCTGGAGCGTCATCTGTTCCCGCTGGGTTTCCTGCGTGTATTCGAGATACGACACGAATACACCGCCGGCGTTGCACAGGATGTCCGGTACGACGAACACACCGCGCCGGTTGAGGATCTCGTCGCCTTCCGGCGTCGTCGGTGCATTGGCGCCTTCGGCAATCAAGGTTGCACGAATCTTGCCGGCATTCTCGGCCGTGATCTGCGAGCCTGCGGCAGCCGGAATCAGGATATCGCAATCGGTTTCGAAGAATCGTTCCACCGGCAGGGGTTTTCCACCCTTGAATCCCTTCATGCTGCCGGCCTTCTTCAGGTGACTCAACAACGCCTTGACATCCAACCCGGCGGGGTTGGCGATGGCGCCTGAAATGTCCTCAGCCGCCACAATCCGGGCACCCAAACGGGCAATTTCAAGGGCTGCAATACCACCCACGTTGCCCATACCCTGCACCGCCACGCGGGCACCGTCCAGTCGTTTCACCTGCCGGTCATACGCCGCCTTGATGGAGTATACCACCCCTTTGCCGGTGGCCTCGGTACGCCCGACGATTCCGCCGACGATAACCGGTTTACCGGTCACAAAACACCCCTTGGTGATGGATATGCCTTCCGAATAGGATATGCAGTCGCGGATATGGCCCATGTCCAGCTGGTTGGTGCCCATATCCGGCGCCGGAATGTAGATTTCCGGACCGATATGACGACGGGCACCACGGGTAAACGAACGGATGATCGTTTCCTTGTCCGCTTCATTCAGGGTTGCGGGATCACATTGGATACCGGCTTTCCCTCCGCCGAACGGCACGCCTATCAGGGAACACTTCCACGTCATTTCCATGGCAAGACCGGTCACGTCATCCAACGTGACCTGTCCCGTCATCCGGATACCGCCCTTTGAGGGGCCAATCGCGTCATTGTGCCGCACCAGGAATGTCCGGACATGGATCATCTTGCCGTTGCTGAGAATTGGATTAACCGTCATCTCAACGCGTTCCTGCGGGTCGACCAGTTTGCGGAAAAGGCCATCGGGCAACTTGAGCCGAACCGCCGTTTGCCGCAGGTTCTCCGTTGCAGTCCCCAGGATGCTGGCGCGAACGGTCGTTTTCATACGATTCAACCCCTTCTGCTTCATAGATCCGGATCCTCTCATGTGCTGTAATCAGAACTTTGCATTCAGGCTTGACGCCGGGCATCTGATTTCCGAGAACATCCGTCATTTATAACGGAAAGGATGCGGATCGCAATCTCCATTCTCACAGGGAGTTGCCGGTTCGCCGTATGATTGCATCAACGATATCGATATTCGAGCAAGCCAGCCGGGTATTTCCCGTGGAACACGATCCTGACACCGGCGCACGGTTGCTGTATGCCAATCCACTCAACCCCTCCAGTCTCCCGGGAGCAACCGGAACCGGCCTCTGGTCCACACCCTATCACCAGAACACCTGCTTCACGTCGGACAGGACCCGCATCCTGCTGCGTTACTCGGAACCGCCATCCGGGGCTAATCCAACCGGTATTCATACAAACGTTCTGCTGAACCTGATCACCGGGCAGATCGAGCCATTCAACTTCACGGGACACGTTTACGAACTTTCCCCCCGTCACCCGATTGCCGTCACCTTTGAACATCGTGAACCGGCAATTCCGGCCGTAACGCTCCGGGATATCGACGCCAACCGTCCCCTTGCTTCCTTCAGCCTGCCGGGGTGGAACCTTTGGGCTGCGCACCTCCTTGCTGACGGCCAGCGGGCCCTTATCGGCCATTATCAGGGAACCTATTATCACGAACGATGTCACAGCCGGTTCGACCTGCTCAATCCCGACGGAACCACCGAACAGGTCCTGGATGTCGACGGATGCTTCTGCAACCACATCCAGGGGTGCCCCGCCGACCCCGATCTCTATTCCTACAACCGTTGGCCGACGCCGCCATCCCGGCGTGAAGTCGTAAACCACATCCGCGATGTACGCGGCACGTTCGACATCGAATTGCCGCAACGTCCCGGCACCGTTCGGCCCGGCCCTCTCTGGGGCGGCCAGCGGGATCATTACCTGTGGACCCCGGACGGCAACCGGATCGCCAGCTATTTCTCCCCGGTCACCACCACCAGCAGGGACCATTTCGATTTCGGATGGTGGGTCAGCGCCCTTGACTGGCGTACCGGCGAAGACTTTGCCGCCCCTTATCCGCCGGACCGTTGGACCGGCCATTTCGGAGTCAGCCCCGATTCCCGCTTCCTGTTTGCCTGTGGACGGAAAAGTTTTCCCTTTTGTTACACCATCGATATTCAGGAATTACGCAACGGATGGAACGAACGCATCATTTGTACATGCCCACCGTCCGAGGTCAGCCGGGAGAACCACGGCCCCTTCCATATGCCGTTCTTCCTGCCCGACCAGAGTGGTGTGGTCTTTACCGCGGGATGGCCGGGATCCCGCAAGGGCATTTACCTTGTTGAATTGCCTGCCGACTTACGTCCACGAACATCAACCGAAGGAACCGCATCATGACATCCTCCCCCCAACAACTCGCGATAGACGGCGGCACACCGGTCCGGACAACCCCGATGCCTCCCCGGCGGCTTCTGGGGGCCGCCGAAAAAGCCGCCGCCATGCAGGTGTTCGACGACAGCATCACCAGCGGCGAAGCCTTTCTCTATAACGGACCATACGAGAAACGCTATGAACAGGATTTTGTCGCCTTTATGGGCGGCGGTTATGCCGACGGCGTCAATTCTGGCACCAATGCCGTCTTTTGCGCTCTGGGGGCCCTTGACCTGAATGCCCTGTCCGAAGTAATCGTACCGCCCATCACCGATCCCGGCGGCGTGATGCCGGTCATCTTCAATGCCTGTGTACCGGTGGTAGCCGACAGCGATCCACGCAGCTACAACCTCTGCGCCGAAACCATTGCGCCCCTGATCAACGCGCGCACCCGCGCCATCATCGTGGCCCACATTGCCGGGGAACCCGCCGACATGGATCCAATCCTTGAACTGGCCCGCCGCCACAACCTGTACGTGGTGGAGGACTGCGCCCAATCACACGGCGCCCGCTACAAGGGCCGGCTGGTAGGCTCCATGGGCGATATTGCAGCTTTTTCAACCATGGCCGGCAAACATCACTGCACCGGCGGACAGGGCGGCGTGGTCTATACCCGCAACGAGACCCTGCACATGCAGGGACGCCGGTTCGCCGACCGCGGCAAGCCCTTCGGCATCGTCCATGCAACCGGCAACGTCAGGGCCGGTATCAACAGCAATCTCAACGATCTGTCCGCCGCCATCGGCAGCGCCTCGCTGAAACGTCTTCCGGACATCATCGCCAGGCGCCGGCAGGTCGGTGAACGCATCAAGGCCGGCCTGGCACAATCCAAGGCCGTCTTCATGGGTTGGCAGCCCCCTGAAACCGAATGCGTCTATTGGTTCCTGCGACTTGGTGTCCGACTGGAACGTTTGCGCGTGGATAAGGCCCGATTCTGCGCCGCCCTGGCGGCAGAAGGCATTCCCGTTAATCCCTCCTACCGCCACATCCCCTGTGAAGCGCCATGGTTCCGGGAACAAAAGACCTTCGGCTCCAGCGGATTCCCCTGGACAGCTCCGGACTACCAGGGGCCGCGAAAACCGGTGTTCCAGGTGGATAATGCCATCCGGGTCACCGACACACACTTCAACATTAACGTAAACGAACAATATACCGACCGGGAGGTTGATGACATCCTGTCAGCCATCCGCAAGGTTGAGCATGCCTTCCAGACCTGACAACCTTCTGGAATTCGGGTTGACAAAGCAACCGCTCTTGCTGCCATGATGGCCTCATGAAACCTCCACGGTCCCGGCGTCACTGGTTGGGCGCCTACCAGCAAATGTTGTTGATCCGGCGCTTTGAAGAAGCCGTCGAAACCTTGTTCCGACAGGGACGCATCCGGGGTACCGCCCATCCTGCCATCGGCCAGGAGGCTATTGCCGTTGGCACCTGCATGGCACTTGCCTCCTGCGATTACATAACCAGTACCCACCGGGGACACGGACATTTCATCGCGCGCGGCGGGGACCCGGCACGGATCATGGCGGAATTGTTCGGCAAGGCCACCGGGTATTCCGGTGGGCGGGGTGGAAGTCAAATCATGGCCGACTGGTCCCTGGGCTTTCTGGGATCAAACGGCATCACGGGGGCCGGCCTCCCCGTCGCAACAGGAACCGGCCTCTCCCTCAAGGTCCGGAAGGCCAACGGTGTCGCGGTATGTTTTTTCGGCGACGGTGCTGCCAGCCAGGGCATGTTTCACGAATCCCTGAACCTGGCCGCGCTCTGGCGATTACCAGTCATCTACCTGTGCGAGAACAACCAGTATGCGATGTCCACCCCGGTTAACGCCACCATCGCGGGAGGTTCCATCGTCGCACGGGCCACCGGATATGGCATCCCCGGAGTAACGGTGGACGGCAACGACCTGATCGCGGTATACGAAGCGGTTCAAAAGGCCCGTCAACACGTTCTCAAACAAGGTCCGATCCTGCTGGAGTGCCTTACCTACCGGCTCTCCGGCCATTCCCGGGGCGATTCATGCAACTACCGGTCACCCGGAGAAACCGAAAAATGGAAAGCCCGTGACCCCCTCCCCCGATTCAAGGCCTGGCTGGTCAAACAGGGAATATTGACCGGTCCGGAAGCACGGCGTATCCAATCCACGGTCCGCACAATCATCCGGGATGCCGTACGCTTTGCACGATCCAGTCCCGATCCGCAACCGTTCCGGCAAAGCGAGGGGATCCCGACATGACAACCCGCTCCTTCACCGAAGCCATCCGGGAAACCCTGGAGGCTGAAATGCGGCGCGACCGCCGGATCATCCTGATGGGCGAAGACATCGGCGCCTACGGCGGCGCATTCGGGGCGACGCGTGGATTGCTCGACCGGTTCGGCCCCGAACGGGTGATCAACACCCCCATCTCGGAACTCAGTGTCGTCGGGGCAGCTACCGGGGCCGCCATGACCGGCCTCCGTCCCGTGGTCGAAATCATGTTCATGGATTTTCTCACGCTGGCCATGGATCCCCTGGTCAATCTGGCAGCCAAGGCGCGTTACCTGTTTGGCGACCAGGCGCGCTGCCCGCTGGTCATCCGCACCGCCTGCGGCGCCGGCCGGGGTTATGGCGCCACCCATTCGCAAACCCTGACCGCCTGGTTGCTGCACGTGCCGGGAATCCGGATTGCCGCACCCTCCACCCCGACCGACGCCATCGGCCTCCTGAAGACGGCCCTGCGCGGAAACGATCCGGTCCTGTTTCTGGAACATAAACTGCTGTACGGGACCCGCGAGGAGCTGACACTACCCGTTGCGAAAATCCGTCCCTGCCCGTATGGAAAAGCCAGGGTGGTTACCGCAGGCAATGACTGTACCCTGGTCGCATGGTCGTGGATGCTGCAGGAAGCGTTACGCGCCCATGCCATCCTGAGCCAACAAGGAATCCGGATTGACATGATCGACCTGCGGACCTTGGCCCCGATGGATGTCGCCACCATGGTTGAATCCGTTCGCCGGACCGGCCGGCTTGTCATAGCCGATGAAGCCTGTCGAAGCGGCAGTGTCAGCGCTGAAATTGCCGCCCGCATCTTCGAACAGGCCCACGACTATCTCGACGCGCCCATTTGTCGCCTGACGGCACCCGACACCCCCATCCCCGCGGCATCCAACCTGGAAGCCGGATGGATGCCCTCCGCCGCCGACATGGTCCGGGCGGTTCACACCATCACCGGACGATAATCCCATGGAGCCCATTCGTCATTCACTCATCATCCTGACCCACAACAAACGGGCCTATACCCAGGTCTGTCTGACCGGGCTCCTGAACACCCGCATCCGGAACTGGGAACTGATTGTCGTGGATAACGGTTCCACCGATGGAACCCGCGAATGGCTGGAATCCTTCATCCCGGTTTGCCGACGGGAAGGTATCCGCCTGCAGGTCCTGCATAATCCTCCTTCAACCGGCTGTTCCACGGCCCGCAATCAGGGAGCCAACCGGGCCACGGGATCACGGCTCGCATTCCTCGATAATGATGTCACCGTGCGAACCCGCGATTGGCTGGAGCAACTGGACGCCTGCCTGGACCGGCATCCGGAATCGGCCGCGGCAGGCCCCAAGCTGGTTTATCCCTATCCTCCGCATGCCATCCAATGTGCGGGCGTGGGGATCAGCCGGTCAGGTCGGGTCCAGTTCCGTGGTCGCGGTGATGCCCGTGATACACCCCGCTGGAATGCGGAATGTGAGGTGCAGGCGTTGATCAGCGCTTGTTTCCTTTTCCGGCGGGACGCTTTTGAATCAGCCGGCGGTTTCGATCCTGTTTTCAATCCCGTCGAATATGAGGACCTTGACCTCTGTTACCGCGTTCGTTCTGCGGGAAGAACCACCTGGTATACGCCAGCGGCCGAACTGTATCATTTTGAGAGTGTTACCACCGCCGGCACACCGACCCTGCCCAACACCCGGTTGATCATCCGGCATGGACTACGCTTCAAAGATCGGTGGAACCATTGCTTTCAATCGGAAGATGGACCACCGGATTCAGCCACCCACTGGAAAAAGATTCCACCGCGTGCGCTTGACACCATCGCCCCGCTTCCGGTACTGGATAGCACGGGAGGCCATCCATGAACGAACGCATCGAAGACCGGTTGAAAAGCATGATTGTTGAACGGCTGTTTCTCAAGATTCCACCCGAATCCATCCAGGAGGATGCATCCTTGATTGATGTCTATGGCGTCGATTCCGTCAGCCTCCTTGAACTCGTGGTTGGAATCGAGGAACTTTTCGGCATTCAACTGGGGGATGACGATTTCAGCGTGCAGCACTTTGAGACCGTCTCATCGCTCGCCGCCTTCGTCCGCCAGAAACAGGCACCGGGCTGACAAGCAACCCGTGGACACACCCCGCGAACAAGCCCGCTTTGTCGAACTCAACGGCTTGGATGTTTTCTGCACGACCCGCATGCCGATCGGAACACCGGTCGGTCATGTCGTTTTCGGTGCACCTTTTTTTGAAGCCCGCAAGGCCGCCCATCGCACCATGGTGGAAACGGGGTGGGCGTTGTCGGATGCCGGCTGGTGCGTGACCCGTTTTGATTACCGCGGTTGCGGCGATAGCGAAGGCTCTTTCTCCAATTTCAGCCTCGCCGACTGGGCGGCTGATCTCCAGGCCATCTGGGAAAGCCTTCCCGCCCTGACGGGGATCGCCCCCACCGGTTTGCTCGGCCTCCGGACCGGCGCCACCATCGCCTGCGCCGTCGGATCCCGGCTGCCAGGTCTAACCTGCCTGGCGCTCTGGGAACCTGTCTGCGACGGGACACGCTATCTCGACGAGGAATTCCGTCGCAAACAGATCCAGAACATGATGACCACCGGGCATGGACGAACCGGCAGAAACGCCCTGCAACAGGCGTTAGAGGCCGGGCAAACGATCGACCTGGATGGCTATCCACTCACCCCCCGCCTCTACCACGACCTGTTGGACGTAAAACCAGAAACCCTGCCCCGAACCCTGCCCGCGCAGACCCCCACCCTGGTTGTCGAGAATTCCCGTCCCTCCATGGATAAGACCGGACCATCCCCCTTGGTCGCAGGAATGATCAACGCCGGTTTGAAACCAGACCCCCGGTATGTTGCCTACCCTCCATTTTGGAACCTCCTGGGCCTGGTGGACCTCACCATGCTGATAACCCCGACGGTCGAATGGTTCCGGCAACAGGCAAACCCAGGCGCCCCGCGATGAATACGGCCCGGGAAACCCCTTTTGAAATACCTCGCACATCGGCAGGAAGGCTTCGCGGAATCCGCCATGACCCCGTCACGCCGTCCCGTCGACCCGGAATCCTGATGCTGCACGGGTGGTCCGGCAATCGCCTGGGGCCGCATCGGATGTTCGTTCATCTGGCCCGGCAACTGGCGGAGGACGGGTGGCCCTGCGCACGTATCGACTTTGCGGGACGGGGTGACAGTGACGGCCCAACCGCCGGAGCAGGGATTCCATCCATGGTCCAGGACACGCTGGACACGGTGCATCACCTGGAGGCCAACGGCTGGACAGCCACCGTACTGCTGGGCATCTGTTCCGGTTGCAAGGTGGCGCTTGGCGCTGCCAGCCGGCTACCCGGAACCCGCGGATTGATTCTCTGGTCCCCCGAACGTATGGGATTCCTGGCAGAGACCTCCTCCGCCAGCCGCCGAACCCGGAACATCCTGCATACCTACCTCCGTAAAGCGCTTCGCCCATCCACCTGGATCAAATTGTTCAGCGGTCGGGTCCACATGAAAAGCGTATCACGCGCCTTATGGAGCCCCGAACAGGCATCCAAAGATGAACGGTCCCGGGAATCGAAATGGTTACAGGACATTCCCCGCACCTTTTCCGGTCCAGCACTGTTGATTTTCGGATCGCAAGACCCCGACACCCCGTTCGCATCCACGGCGTATCCAGCATGGTTGAAACAGGCGGGGATTCCCTTTCACATGCACACCGTACTCGGAGCCAACCACAGTTTTTACGGCCTGGACTGGGAACAGGAAGTCCGACAGATCACCCACACCTGGTTAAACACCCACGGCAAACCGTAATTCCACTTGTTTGCCCGCCGCTTCTATCCCATCATACCGGCCTTGTTGAATTCACACCGGGAATCATCCTATGCGGGAAAAAATCTCAGCGTGTATAACGGCAGGCAATGAAGCGGACAACATCCGGCGCTGCCTGGAAAGTGTCCGGTGGACGGATGAAATCGTGGTGGTTGACAGTTTCAGCACGGATCAGACCGCCGAAATCAGCCGGGAATATACGTCCCGTGTTTACCGGCACAAGTGGCTGGGGTATATCGGTCAGAAGAACCTGATCAAGGATCTGGCTTCCCATCCCTGGATATTGTTCGTGGATGCCGACGAGGAAGTATCACCGAATCTCAAGAAGGAGATTCTCGACGAATTCGATTCGGGACGATCCTTGAACATTGCCGGATATGCATTCCCCCGCACCGTCTGGTTCCTTGGACGCTGGATCAAACACGGGGACTGGTATCCCGACTATAAACTCCGTTTATTCCGCAAAGACAAGGGACAATGTGGCGGCAAGGAACCCCATGACCGGACCACGGTGGACGGCCCCGTCAAGCGGCTCAAACACCCCCTCCACCATTACACCTACCAGGACATCAACGACCAGCTCAACACACTGAATCGCTTCACCAACATCACGGTCGAGGGATGGAAAACCGAGCAGAAGCATTTCCACATCATTGACTTGTTGTTTCGTCCATTCCTGCGCTTCTTGCGTTGTTACATCCTGAAACTGGGATTCCTTGATGGCATTGCCGGGTTAGTGGTTGCCCGTAACACGGCTCATGGCGTGTTCATCAAGTATGCAAAATTATGGGAGAGCATCCATTTCCCTTCACCGGCCGGCGCTATCAAGTCCCCTTCGCCCACCGCATCCGAATCACCCACGAAATAACCTGAAACCACGCGGAACGTCTTCCGCCCCTCGAAAAGGCTTGCGGTGACATGAACAGGGTCCGAAGCGATTCGCCCGGCTGATCGGTATCGAAAACACCATCAAACGATGTACGATACACCCCGGATTCCAATTCCTGTCCGGCCAGGGGCAAGGGGTCTGATCCGGCCAACACATTGAACCCCCGAGCCATCGCCCATCGCATCAGAGCCGGTTCCGGCCACCCGAACGGGCGCAGCCGGCTATCACACAACATGAGCGATCGAGGATCCACTGACTCCAGCAGGTGGCGTATGCATTCCCCTCGCCGCCCCCACCATTTGCCTGGAGCCCAGGCCAGCGCCGGTATGCCTCCCGCTTGTCGCACCTGTTCCAGTGTTTCCCCGAGGCTTTGCCCGGACACCAAATCCACATCCGTCAACCAGGCAAGCACCTCGATACCTTCTTCGGTAACCAGTTGCCGGCCCTGCCAACAAAACAGGCTACGCCCATCCGACGCCTCCAACCGGAGGGTCCGAGCAGACCCCGATCCGATCTGCCTGACCGTCCAGCCTGGCAGAGATTCCCTACCCTCCCGCAATCCGGCCACGAAATGGCAATCCTTCCGCTCAGCAAACAACACGCCGGTGACACATCCGGAATCCGGCTTCATATTTCGCATCAGGGATGTGATCCACCGTGTCCGGTCATACCCGGGATATACATGCATATGGGCATCCAGAACTATTCGCATCGTTCCCCTCGCACCTGGTCTCGCTGCTGAAACCGGCACTACCTTACCATGCCGGCATTCACAGACAATCCTTTCAATCGCATATTCTGACGGGTGCATCTCCGGATTTTTGCTTGCCCGGTGGAGCCGGCCCGTGTGCCGGGGCAAAGTATCCGATCTTTTCATCACCGTGGTTCTTCGATTGCGGCCGATCCATGAAGATGATATGGAAGAGTCATGACAGTACGCGTTGAGAAAGCTGCCAGCCTGCGGTTAAGCCGTTTGTCGGAACACTTCCAGCATTGCCATTCCCTATTGATTGTTCTCCAGTACTTCCCCGATCCGGATGCCATTGCCAGCGCGATGGCGCTTAAACTGCTCGCTTACCGGTCCGGAGTCACCGGCATATCGGTGGCGTGCGGCAGTGCTCCCGGACGCGTGGAGAACCTCGCCCTGCTGCGTTACCTGAAGCTGAATCTCCTTCGTCTGGACCATCTTAATGCCAACCCTTTTGAACGAATCGCCATGGTCGATGCACAACCCGGGGCCGGGAATGCCGGTCTCCCCCCGGATCGTATCGCCGACATCGTCATTGACCACCATCCCATCCGGCACGAGACACGACAGGTCCCCTATCACGACATCCGCAGCCGATACGGGGCCACATCCACCATGTTGTGGGAATACCTGGAAGCCGCAGGTATCCGCCCGCCCATGCGGGTCGCCACGGCCCTGGCTTACGGCATTCGCTCCGACACCAGTGATTTCGGCCGGGATTCATCCGATGCCGACATCCGGGCGCTATCCTGTCTCTATCCCCTGGCAAACCTGCGACAACTCGGCCGGATAGTCCATGCCCCGCTGTCCCATTCCTATTTTCGCGTCATGGTAAAGGGCCTTTGCCAGGCACGCCAATATGGACGATGCACGATCACCAGTCTGGGCATCATACAGCATCCCGACAGCCTGGGGGAAGTCGCCGATCTGCTCCTCCGCGAACAGGGCATACGCTGGACCATGTGTCACGGGGTCTGGCGCAACCAACTGCTGATTTCCATCCGCACGGACGACGAACAGGCACATGCGGGAAGGTTGCTGCGACGGGCGGTAAACCGCCTGGGACATGCGGGAGGACATGCCGCCATGGCCGGTGCACAGATCCCCTTGGAATCAGCCGGTGAAGCCGGCCCCCTGACCAGCTCGATCGAACGCCGTTTTCTTGTCCTGGTCAATGCGGGAAACCCGCAACCACGGCATCTCGTAACACCCGCATTCATTCGATCACTGCTACGAAAGGAACCCTGAACCATGTCCATTCAACTGACATTCCATGGCGCCGCCCAGACCACCACCGGATCCATGCATCGTGTGGACATCAACGGAACCAGCATTCTGCTGGACTGCGGGTTGTTCCAGGGACACCGGAAGGAAGCATTCGAGCGCAACCGGAACTTTCCCTTCGCCCCGAAATCCATCGACCGGGTGGTGATCTCCCATGCCCATATCGATCATTCCGGCAACCTGCCCAGCCTGGTACGCAGGGGATTCACCGGCACCATCCTGACCACCCCCGCCACCGCTGACTTGTGTGACATCATGCTGCGGGACTCCGCCTATTTGCAGGGAAAAGACGTGGAATATGTCAACCGCCGCCGTCAGGCCCAGAACAAGGTCCCATTCGAACCCCTCTATACGGAAGCCGATGTCGACCAGACCCTCTCCATGATACAACCCGTTCCCTACGGAAACCCCTTTGAACTTGCACCCGGCACAACCGCCACCTTCCACGATGCCGGCCACCTTCTGGGGTCCGCGGTAACACTCCTGCAGTGTACCGACGGGGATAAGACCATCCGCCTGCTGTTTACGGGAGACCTCGGTCGTCACAACATGCCCATCCTGAACGACCCGGAACAGGTCCAGGACGTGGATGTTTTGATAACCGAGAGCACCTATGGCAGCCGCCTGCATCCCCCGATTGCGGATGTCATGGGAAGGCTCAAGTCCTTTATCGAGGACATTTACCACCAACACGCAAAACTGATCATTCCATCCTTCAGCGTCGGGCGCACCCAGGAGATCGTATACTTTCTCAATCAATTGTATAAACAGGGACGGACCCCGCCCGTCCCCATCTTTGTGGATAGCCCCCTTTCCACACGGGCAACGGAAGTTTATCGCAAACATCCTGAATGTTTCGATCCCGAGACATCCGATTTCCTGCTGAATGGACACCAGCCGTTCAATTTCCACAACTTGACGTATGTAACATCCACCGAAGACTCCATGCGCCTGAACGAGCGCAAGGGCCCGGCTGTCATCATTGCGTCATCCGGCATGTGTGAAGGCGGCCGCATCCTTCACCACCTCAAGCATGGGCTTGGCAATGCCCGCAACATCGTCCTGTTTGTCGGATACCAGGCCGCCAACACACTGGGCCGGCGTATTGTTGAGCACGAAAGCCCGATCCGCATATTCGGGGAATCATACGAGGTTCAAGCCCGCATTCACACCATCAACGCCCTGAGCGCGCATGCCGACCGCCAGGAATTGATGGATTACATCACGGGCATGGGCCGCCCGGTCCGGCAGGCTTTCGTCATCCATGGCGAATTGACCCAGTCCGAAACCCTGGCCCGGGCCATACGGGAATCCGGAGCCGGTGATGTGCGCGTTCCGGCCCCGGGTGATACGGTCACGCTCTAGGGCGCGGTCCGGAACGGCGCTGTTCCGGCTCATGACGACGGGGATGCGCCCCGTGGACCGGGAGATGATCGTGGGCTCCACGGCGGGACTCCAACGCCATGAGCCATTTCGACAAGGGTGCTGTCGGCCTTTCGTGGTCCGCCCGTGCAACACAATCCATCAACACAACCGCTGCCCGTGCCCATTCCTGGTTCATCCATCGGCCGGCATGTTCCGGATCCGTTTCATTCACCAGGTGATGGATGGCCGGCAAAAGGTGCAGCAGTGAATAGAACAACCGTTTGGGAGCCTGATACCGTTCGAAAAACGGCTCAAGAACACCGGCTGCCGTTTCCGTACAATCATGTATCGAAGGCTCCGAACCACACTCCCTGAGACGTTGCGTATACACCCCATGGTACAAAACCCCCAGCAGGACCTCCGGCGAGACCAGGTCCACCTCCGGGGGACGGCTGTCCAGCGCACCCAGCAACCGCCAGCAGGCATCCTGCCGTTCCGGCGAGTCCTCAAGGAAATCCGCCAACTCCGGCATCAGTACGGACATCAACCCGGACTGCAGCAAGTGACGGAAAGTCCCCTCCGATGACCGGGCTGCAAACAGACGGTACACCTCCTCAAGCAGGCGGGCCGTGGCTGCCTTCCGGATTTCTCCGGCATGCCGTTCAATCGCGATATAGGTGGCCGGTTCAATCTGGAACTTAAAGCGGGAGGCAAAGCGGACAGCCCGCATCATGCGAACCGGATCTTCCGGAAAGCGCACATCCGGATCCCCGATACACCGGACCAACCGCTTCTCAAGATCCGTCAAGCCTCCGACGTAATCGATCACATCAAAGGACCGGATATCGTAGAATAGGCCGTTAATCGTGAAATCACGCCGCAATGCATCTTCCGCCGGTGTTCCAAACGTGTTATCCCGGTGTCGGCCACCTTCCGCCATCTGAATCGACCCGGCATCCGGCTCGCACCGGAACGTACTGGTTTCAATGACCTTGTCACCAAAGCGGACATGGGCCAGACGGAAACGGCGACCAACCAGGAAGCAATTCCGGAACAGGTTCCGGATATCGCGGGGATGTGCGCTGGTCCCCACATCAAAATCCTTGGGGTGCAGACCCAACAGCAGATCGCGTACCGCACCCCCCACCAGATAAGCATCAAAGCCCGCCTGCTTAAGGCGGTACAACACGGTCAAGGCGTCGGGATCAATATTCGTCCGTGAGATGCAATGCTCGGAACGATGCCGGACAACAGCCACGGGACCCCGTGCTGCTCCTTCACACGCAATCGATTGCTGATCCGAATCACCATCCATGGAAAAAAGTTGGCCGGACCACCTGGAGGGGTCCGGCCAAGATTACCTCGCATCCAGATATCATGTATCAACGAAAAAGGGCAAACTCCACCCGCCGGTTCTTAGCCCAAGCCGTCTCATTATGCCCGGCATCCAAAGGCTTCTCTTCACCAAAACTTCGCGTCTGAAGACGCTCAGCACCCACTCCGAGTCCTACCAAGTGAGCCCGTACCGCCTGGGCTCGCTGCTCACCCAGCGAGAGATTATACTCATTGCTGCCCCGCTCATCGCAATGACCTTCAAGCACACATACCACCTTGCGGTTCTGGCTCATGTAAACCGCCACCTGCTCGATTTTGCCGACCTCGGACGGTTTGATTTTGAAACTATCATAATCGAATGCAACGGTCTCGAAATTCACATCCGTAATGCGCTGCCCCATACTGAACAAATCGCGGTCACCCATCGGAATATCCTCCGGATCAACCAAATCCGGCTGAACCCCACCCGGCCCCGGTTTGCTGCGGCACCCACCCGCCAGGATCAAACCCGCCATTAAAATGCCAGCGGTCACAACACGAAAGGCACTGAATTTTGTCACGCTTATACCCCCAGGAATATTCTGATTACGAAAACATCACGGCGCCGACCAGTCGGGAGAGGTCCACTCCCCCTGTAAATTGCCGCACCGTACAGGTGGATCGCCCAAGGTGTCAAGGATATACAACTCACTCCGGTACGATTGCACACGTGCGCAGATTAAATGCCGGCCATTGGGCGCCCAGGAGGGATCTTCATAATCCGCTCCATCGTTCGTCAAGACCTGCTCCCGGCTACTGGCGGGATCAATGACAACGATTTGATACCGCCCCCCCCTCAAACTGCTGAAGGCCATGCGTCCATCCGGTCCCCAGTCCGGGTCCACGTTCTGCCCGCCAAGAAACGTTACCCGTTTCGGCGCCCCACCCGTGGCCACTATAAGGTAGACATGAGGTTTTCCCGCCATATCCGAAACAAATGCAATCTGGCGTCCATCGGGAGACCAGCTGGGCCCCGCTTCCGATGCATTCCGCGTGCGGGTCAGCCGCGTCAAGGCCCGGTCGGAAACCCGTAGCAGGTAGAGTTCCGGATTCCCGTCACGGGACAAAACCAACGCAATCTGTTTGCCGTCCGGGGACATGCTGGCGCCTGAATTCATCCCGGCATATCCCGCTACCCGAATCCGGCTCTGGCTGGTCAGATCCAGACGGAACACATCCGGGAACCCCTTGTGAAACGAGGTGTAAAGGATACCCTTGCCATCCGGAGTCCATCGTGGTGAAAGCGCAACCGCACCATCACGGGTCAAGCGGACCAGCCCCCCCCCATCAGCGTCACAAAGGTGCAACTCCTTGGATATCCCCTGCTTGCCCAGCATCACGATCCGGCTCGAAGCAATTCCCCGAACCCCCTTCACGGCGAACACCATGTCATCGGCAACCTGATGCGCCAACCGACGCACACCCGTCCCGTTATCCTGGTACTTCCGGTTGAAATAGACCTGACCGGATTGTGCATTCCGGACACCGGCTTGCACGGAGAATGTCGGTGCCGCGGCGGTTTCATTTCCGAAAACCGCCACGGCGCCAGCTCGCCCGTCGGAAACAACGGTAAACCATCCGGATCGATCCAGATCGCCGGCAAGGGTGGCGCGAAACAATTGCGGGTCGGTCCCGTTCTTAAGTCCCAACGCATTCAAGTCGATGGTCGTCTTGATGGCTCCCGATTTGGTCACCACCAGATCCTGGGCATTGCCATGCCCGGCCAGGCAAAGGCAAGCCGCCACAATCACCACCTGCCATGTCTTCATGTTTTATTCCCGGCTAATCTTGAATTCCACCGTCATACGACGATTGCGTTCAATAAAACCACGCGGCAATCCCGGAATGATCGACACCGAACGCACGGCCTGTAACACCGATTCGTCAAGGGTCCCATTGCCCGATGACCGCACCAACCGGCTGGAAAGCAACCGGCCGTCATCCGCCAGCTGGATCTCGATCCAGGCTCCCGACATACCCGCCGACTCCGCCGACGGCTCCACCCAGGCGCCATAGAGAATCTTTCGGATTTGTTCCTTACCCTGGGTATCCTCGTCAGGTATGGAGGTAAACGTACCGGCCGTCGCACCCGCCATCAGGAGTTTGCGAACCTCCGCTTCGGTCATGGAATGACTGGCTTTCTTGACCGTTCCGGCACGTGCCGGGGCGGGTTTTGCGGTCACCGGTTTCTTGATCGTCGGTTTTGGAATGACCGGCTTGGCAACCGGTTTCACCACCGGATCGCGGGGCGCTCGAACCGAAGCTTCCACCAGGTTCGCCGGGGCGATCACATCGCCCGCCACTTCCACCACGAATGCCACGGGTATCGTCAGGGGCGCCTGGCGACGCATCCAAAGGCCCTGAATGCTGGATCCGGTTATTATGGAAACGATCAACAGCAGGTGGACTACTGAAACATGGCGGAAGGTGCGCCCGAAATCAGATGGCATGACGGCCGTTGTCACGACTCTCCCTGCGTTATCAGCGCCATCTTGGTAACCTTGGCGGCATGCAGGATGTGCAACACCCGCACAACCGAGCCATAGGATATCGTCTTGTCAGCCCGGATCTGGACGGTAACCGGTGTTGCGGACTTACCGACCTCATTCATCCTGGCCGTGAGATCCGCTTCCGAAATCATTTGATCCGCCAGGAACAATTGCCCCTTGTCATTCAGGGTGATCACCAACGCCGTATCCGGGGTCAGATCGGCAGCAGCCTCCTGGGGCAGGTTGACCGGAATCCCCTGTTCAAGCAGGGGAAAGGTGATGATAAACGTGATCAGCAACAGGAACGTCAGATCCATGAGCGGGGTCAGATTGATCTCGCTGATCTGTCGCAAGGCTATAAGGGGTGTACGTCGTCCCATGGAAACGTCTACATTCCGCCGCGCCGGTCATCACGCCGACCGGTAGTGGCTTTCAAGGTCCGAAATCAATTCCTGGCAGAAATTATCCATTTCAACGGTCAAACCACGTATACGATCCGTCAGCATATTATAACCGATTGAGGAGGGTAAGGCAACCAGCAAGCCCACCACCGTGGTCAACAGGGCTCCGGCAATACCGGGAGCAACCGCAGACAGCATAGCCGTTCCCTTGGTCACCATCTGGCTGAAGGCATCCATAACGCCCCACACGGTTCCCAACAAGCCAAGAAAAGGTGCCGCGGTCGTGGAGGTGGCAAGAAAACCCATGCTGGCTTCCATCAACAACGCCTGGTCGGCCATCGTACGCTCCGCCACGTTACGAATCCGGCTGATGGCCACCTCGCCAAGCTGGAACTGCGATCCGGACATGGCCCCCATGAACAAATCACCGGGATCAGCGCCACGCGCCTCGAGAACCGTTCCCAGGGCCGCACAGGCACGTTCGTAAATCGGGTAAAGCGGACTGGCCTCATGCCGTTGCCGCTTGAGAAACAGGGATGCCGGATGCCCCTCCTTGCGATACGCCACCAGGAAACGTCGGGTTTGCTCCACGGCCTTCAACATCGTCCGATACTTGGTAATCATGACCGACCAGGTGAAAATTGAACCGATAAAAAGAATAATGACGATCAGTTTGCCTGCCATACTCGACGTCTGAAAGGCATACCAGGCACCACCATCCATCATGGCCAGTGGAGCAACCGCCAACCATTCGATATTCACGGGATCGGGGCTCCTTTACAATGAAGCGACAAACCGGCCCAACCGGTCCATGCCTTCCTGGATAATTTCCAGGCTGCACGCATAGGAAAGCCGGATATTATCATCCGAACCAAAAACTTTTCCCGGAATCGCCGCAACCGCCTTTTCCTCGAGCAGGCGTTGGCAGAACGTGATGGAATCCAGCTTGAACTGCCGGATATTCGGAAACGCGTAAAAAGCACCTGACGGTCTCACACAGGTGATTCCCGCTATCCCGTTCAATCGCTCCAACAAGGTGTTCCTTCGTTTCTCGAAGGCCGACACCATGTGCCGGGCCGCCTCATCCCCTCCCTGCAGCGCCTGGACGGCGCCATGCTGGGCAAAGGTGTTGGGTGCCGACGCCAGGTGGCTTTGCAGGGCGCCTGCCGCCTTGGCCAGTGGTCGGGGGGCTGCCAGATACCCCAGACGCCAACCGGTCATCGCAAAAGCCTTGCTGAATCCATTGACCGTCACCGTGTGTGCATACGTTTCCGGCGAAAAGGACGCCGGGCTTACATGCCGTACCCCATCATACACCATCTTCTCATAAATCTCGTCCGAAACGATCAGCAGGCCGTGACGAACGGCAACCTCGACCAGCGCACGCAGTTCGGACTCATCATATACAATCCCGGTTGGATTACAGGGGCTGTTGAGGATCAGGACCTTTGACCGAGGGGTTATCACCGATTCCAATTTTTCCGGCGACAGCTTGAACCCGGACGATTCGGCACACACGACCGGTACGGGCTTCCCTCCGGCCACATTGACCATTTCCGGATAACTCAACCAGAAAGGACCCGGGATGATGACCTCATCGCCCGGCCTGCACAACATCGTGAACAGAAGCGATAGCGAATGCTTGGCTCCATTGCTGATTACAACCTGGTCAGGCTCGTATGACAACCCGTTTTCACGCATAAGCTTGGCACAAACAGCCTGCCGGAGGGTTAACAGCCCCGACTCTGGCGTATAGCGTGTTTCACCGCGGGCCAATGCCTGAACCGCCGCATTACGGATGGGCTCCGGTGTATCAAAATCAGGTTCACCAGCAGCGAAACTGCACACCTTACACCCGGTTGCCGCCATTTCTTTGGCCCGGCTCGTAATGGCCAGGGTTAACGACGGCTGGATGGCTGCTACCCGTTCATTGATCGTGTATGTGGTTTCCATTGGTCTCTCATAAACTGCATAAACCGGCGTCCGGCACCGGGCAAACCCGTCGCCACATGCCTTACTTTTGCCATGACACCTTCATGATGCTTCTCAACAAGCGGACGGATGCTGTCCGACATGACATCCACAATATCCATCTCCCGACGGGCGTTCTCACTGGAATCCGATGCGTGTGCCGCATTGACCATGATATTGCTGCCGAATTCCCGTCGTACCGATCCCGGTTTTGCCTGGGTCGGATCCGTTGGTCCTAGAATATCGCGTATCTTGCGCACCGCACCGACCCCTTCATAAACCAACGCCAGGCATTCTTCACGGCCAAGCCAGGTTTTCTCGGATGCGACGCATTCCGACGGGACATAGCCGGTCATGAATTTCACAATCGAGTCAAATTGCTGACGCGCAAACAGGGGCGCCAACGGTTCACACAACCCCTGTACGGATTCTTCCGGGACCTCAAAACCGAAGTCCTTCCCAAGCGCAGAAGCAATACGCTTGGCGCCACTTCCTCCGAGAAAACGTTTCCGCAGGGACTCCTGCACCGGCCCATAAAACTTCTCGGCCTGGGCGACGGTCATCCTGAACTTCTTGATCCCCACGATCCGCAAGTTGGACATCGAGAGGATATCAATGATATTACCGGCCCGGGCACTGGGAATACGGAAATTGTCTGGTTTCAGCAAAACCAGGGTCTTTTCACAATTCGCACCTTGCGGAACGTCTACCCCGGACTGGATGATTCCACCATCACGTTCCGAGTATCGCGCCCACAACTTCAGCACGACCTCCGCCCGTCTGGAGTTTGGCGCCACCAGGACAGCCGGCTCAAAATAGGTAACCGCCCCCCGGGCATCCTGGACATAATCCCCGTACGTATCCCGAATGGTCCCTCCACTGCCCGACTGCATGAAGGCCGGCCCCGTAACATTCCAAACCTTCTCCACCGCATTCTCACCTTCGAACAAAAGCATCATTACCCGCCGGGGTCTTCCCGTTGCCGCATCCGGCGCATAATGGGTCTCCACATAATGGGCAATTATGCCATCTTTCTCACGGTTGTCGGGTTCCGCATTCCGGATGGCATCGGCATATTCCTTCACCAGATCCAGACTGGGGCCGAACATCCGGGCAGCAACCAGATTCAATTCCGTGCGACCGATGTACCGGGCAATAACACCTCCGGTTCGCGACTTGGCTATGGTATACGGGTTGATTAAAACGTAGGCTAAGTTGCCGCTCATGGGACCCCTCATGGATTCAACAACGATCAATCGACAATTCAAATTCGGGGATGAAGCCGGTTCACCAGAAATCGCCCACCCCGGCAATCCCCGTGCTCGAGGCGGGCAAAACCCTACATCACCCTTTACAAACTGTCAACTTCACAGATCCTGATGTGGCGGTTCCCGGTCTGGAACTTCGGATCCGAATCCGCGGTTCACCTTGACGACGGCCGCGCATATACCGCTGCACGGACTTGATGATCTGGCTGCTCAATTCACTACGAGCCCGTTTAATGACCCCTGAAACCAGACCCTCACGTTGGCTGGAAGCTCGCGCCACCACATGACCATCCGGATCGATGAATGCCGTTGGAGCATTCTGCATGCCATGCAAATTGTTGGCCGTAAGGATGTAAACACTATTTTCAGAGGCCCGTGCCTGAAGTATGGCTGTGGCGACGGCCAGTTTGGCGGCGTCACGTCCAACCATGCTGAATGCTATCAAGACCGCATCCGCATGCCGGGATAATATCGGCCGGAACAATTCGGGAAATCGGAATTCATAACAGATCCTCGGCAACAACCGCCACCCATCCACCAGAAACAACCGGTCACCGGTTCCGGGATCATACCGGCCCGCTTCCGTTGCAAACAATATCCGCTTGTGGTAACGCCCCCGCACCCGTCCATCCGGCCCAACCAGAATAAGCGAATTAAAGGTATGGGAAGCAACCCGGGTGGTCGTACCTGTTACCGCCCAGCAACCGGCATCCCGCACGCACCGGCAGAACGCCTTGGTTACGGCAGCAATCCGCGCCTCACCCAGCTGGCGTGGATCCGCAAAATCGGTCGGAGCATGTCCAGTCAGCGCACATTCCGGAAACAAGACCAACCGGACATTATTCCGTACCGCCTGTTGCAGGCCCCGAACCATGGCCGCTAGATTCCGGTCCGGATCCGCTGACCCGACAAACGCATAGGCCCCCACCTTCAGTTCATCACGCATTGCAGCTATCCTCCTGAATCAGTCGGGATAACCATCCGGGTTCATGGACTGCCATCGCCAGGCATCCGCACACATCCGGTCAATGTCGTATTCCGCCTTCCAGTTCAACGCGCAATTGGCACGGGATGGATCGGCATAACATTCCGCCACATCACCCGGACGGCGAGCCACAATCCGGTAGGGAATCGGACGGCCCGACACCCGTTCAAAAGCCTGCACGATTTCAAGCACGCTGTATCCACGTCCGGTCCCGAGATTATACACCGACAAACCCGCATGCCGATCCAGCCATTCAACGGCTCTAACATGACCGGCCGCAAGGTCCACCACATGGATGTAATCACGGACACCGGTCCCGTCACGCGTTGGATAATCAGCACCGAACACCGACAATTCCGGCCGTTTTCCGATAGCCACCTGGGTTATATAGGGCAGCAGATTGTTCGGTGCGCCATGGGGATCCTCGCCAATGCTTCCGCTGACATGGGCTCCTACCGGATTAAAATAACGCAAGAGCGCAATACGCCAGGCAGAATCGGAAACCTGCAAATCGCGAAGCATCTCCTCAATCATCAATTTGGTCCGACCATACGGATTGGTGGCGGACAATGGGAAGTCCTCGGTGATGGGCATCTGCCGGGGTTGCCCATAAACCGTTGCCGACGAGCTGAACACCATTCGTTTAACCCCGTGCGCCGCCATTACCTCGCACAATACCAGGGTCCCCGTGATGTTGTTATGGTAATATTTCAGGGGGACCGAGACGGATTCCCCGACCGCTTTCAGGCCTGCAAAATGAACCACCACATCAAAGGGCCCATCGGTGCGAAATACTTTTTCCAATCGACGTGTATCCAGCAGATCAACGCGTCGGAAAACCAACGGGCGGCGGGCCAGGCGACGGACACGGCGAATGGACTCCCGCTTGCTGTTCGACAGATTGTCGACCACGGTCACCGCATGTCCTGCTGTTAAAAACTCCAGACAGGCATGACTCCCGATATATCCGGCACCACCAGTCACCAGTATATTCATCTTCTTCCCTTCTTGAAATTCACAGGATCCGCCCGTTTCTCCGCCCGTCCAGACGTCCCTCCACGATGGCAGGAATCCCGTTGACCACGACATGCACCACGCCCTCGGCCAGACGGTGGGGGTCATCGTAGGTTGCAACATCCCGTATCCGCAGTGGGTCAAAAACCACCACATCAGCGGCATGATTGATCTCCAATATCCCGCGTCGAGTCAACCCAAACTGCCCGGCTGGCAACGCCGTCATCTTGCGGATCGCTTCCGGAAGGGGCACGGTCGATCCATCCAACGACATGCGTAGAAACCGCGCAAAGGCCCCATAGGCCCGCGGATGGGGATGATCATGGGAAAGGATGCCGGAAGGAGCCCGCAATGAGGCGTCGGAGCCCAGCATGACCCACGGTTGGGCCAGTATACGGTGCAGGTTCGGTTCACTCATCCCGAAGAAGAAGGCCGTGGTCCCGAGCGCATCGGCGTCCAACAGGCGAAGAACGGCATCCACCGGTTCCACCCCCCATTCAGCGGCAATATCAGGAATCCATCGGCCGCGAATTCCCCGATTCCCGGTAACCCCTGTCGATCCCACCATCACATCCTGCCAGTATGCAGCAGGCCGTTCGGCAATCAGGGAATCACGGATTCGCTGGCGTTGCTCACCATCCCGAAGTCGAGCCAAAACCACCGCTCGTCCCCCCGCGGCCGCCCAGTCCGGGAATACGACATCCAGATCGGTACAAGCCGCCGTATAGGGATACCGGTCAGCCGCCACGGCAAGCCCGGATGAACGGGCGCATTCAATACGTTCAAGTGCGGCATCCAGCAAATGCCAGTTGGAACGGCCGGATGTCTTGAGATGCGAAATCTCCAATCGTACCCCGGTTTCAGCAGCCACCCGTAATGCCTCATCAAGAGCGGCCAGAAGGTGCCCCCCCTCACTCCGCAAGTGGGTGGTATACAGTCCCCCCCGCCGTGCTACGGCTGCAACCAAATTGCACACCTCGGACTCCGGAGCGAACAACCCGGGCGCATAAAGCAACCCGGAGCTCAACCCATGGGCGCCTTCATCCATGGCCTGTTCCAGGCGTGCCACCAACAGCCGTTGTTCATCCGGCTGCAACGGTCGATCCACATATCCCGCAACACCGGCCCGAAGGGTGTTATGCCCGACTAGCAGCACCACATTGACGGCAGGACCAACCGAATCAAGCACGGCACGATAGTCACCCACCGTAGTCCATTCAGCCGGATACCGCTTATCTTCCCAATCCGACGGCAAACGCGCCTGACCCAGTCGAGGGGCCGCCGATGCCCCGCAGTTTCCAATCACCTCGGTCGTTACCCCCTGAAACAACTTGCTGGAGGCAGTCGGTTCAATTAACAGATAGGCATCCGAATGAGAATGAACATCGATAAATCCAGGACAAACCACACACTGGTTGGCATTCAGAACGCGCCGTGCCGGCACACTTGACAGATCGCCAATCTGGGCTATTCGGTCTGACTCTATTCCAACATCCAATCGAACCGCCGGCCTCCCGCGGCCATCCAACAGGTCTCCACCCTGGATCTTGAGGTCCAGCATCAGGCAATTCTCCGCTCACCCCCGGTCATCAGCGTCATCATCGTCTTCGTCGTCGTCTTCTTCTTCGTCTTCATCGTCGTCATCTTCGTCATCGTCATCAAATGCCTCGTCATCGTCCGACTCATCCGCATCATCTTCATCGGACGCATTATGCTCGGTCTTTCGATCAACACAGGAATCCTCAACGTCTGCCGCATCCAATTCAGCGGCAAAAGGGTTAAGATCCGGCGACGAGCCCGTGTCTGCCGGTAGTTTGCCCTTCCGGGGTTGTCCACCCAGGAGAACCACCACTTCCTCTTGGACGTTCTCCAATTCATCCAGCCTCAAACGGGGATCCGGAACCAGAAACGTTTCTCCAGTTTTCCGATGTTCATAAACCCGGATCCATACCCCATCGTCACGTTTTTGTATGTCCCTCTCAATAAACAACTTATTACGTTCCAGCATGACAGCCAGAATAAAGATGACATTCTGCCGGGACGAATCGTCCACTTCCATCAATCGCCGCAAGAGGGTCTCAGCAGTTTCCTTGCGTAGCGGCGGCTCTTCCTTTGGTGGCGGCATACGAAAAACACCACGCCATGAACTCACCGGCTTTTGTCCACGCATTTCCGGCCAACACGATTCACAATAATCCCCGCGTATGTACCCTTCATCACCCTGTGTCAGTAACGACCAGTAGGCCTGCCGGTCAGCAAACGTTGCCTCACAACGCGCACATCCATGTCCACGCGGTTTTATGTCCCAATCTTGCGCCATGTATCCACATGCTCCGATTACATTTAAACCAGGCCGATACTACCCGATCGGCACCATCCCTGCCAACGTTATACCGGTTTTGCCATCAATTCACCCGCCCGCGCCCCCGTGTATCGGATCCGAACAAACTGCCCGGTCGCCCAGGACGCCGGAACCGACATGACCCGGATCGAGCCATCCACATCGGGCGCCTGTCCGCGTGAGCGGCATCGTGCCTTTCTGGAAGACCCTTTCCCCTCGATATGCTCCACCAGGACATCATCCTCCCGCCCAACCAGATCCCTGAAACGTTTACGGATCCATGTCGATTGAGTCTCCAACAACTGGATTTTCCTTTCCTCGGCAAGGGCAGGCGGCACCGGGTCGGAAAGATCATGCGCTGGCGTTCCTGTTTCAGGCGAATAGACAAACACCCCCATATGATCGAATCCGGATTCCCGAATGTATCGCAACAGGTTATCGAAAGCAGCCTCGGTTTCACCGGGAAAACCGACCAAACATGTTGTCCGGATCACCACACCAGGCAAGGCCGTACGCAAACGGGGAACCAGATCATCCAGGGAATCCACGGTCTCCGCACGGTGCATCGCCTTCAATATCACCGGATCCCGGTGCTGAATCGGCAAATCCAGATATCGGCATACCGCCGGGACATCGGCCATCACCCGCAACAAGTCCGGAGTGGCCCGGCTTGGATATCCATACAGGATCCGGATCCAGAAGTTTCCAGGCAATTTCCCCAACTCCTGAATCAACCGTATCATGCCGGCTTTATCCCCGCGATCCCGGCCATACGATAAAGTGTCCTGCGAAACCAGGTTGATCTCACGAAAACCCGATTGCAGAAGATGCTGCGCCTCCAGGACAATGCTGTCCAAGGAACGCGATCGGTACCGGCCACGGATTCCAGGGATTGCACAAAAGGCACAGCGATGATCGCAACCTTCAGCCACTTTCAGATAGGCATACGCCCCACGCGATAACACGACACCAGGTAGCCGGGGTGGATCAAACAACCGGACCGGCTCATCGACAACCTCAAGAACACCCCGTTCACCCGCCGCAACCCTGCGAACCACCTGGCCAATACGGTCCAGGGCATCTACTCCAAGCCACGCATCCACCGCCGGCAACATGGCCTGATAACGGTCCCTATAACGCTGGGGCATGCATCCGGTCACAACCACCGCCCTGCAAACGCCCTTTTGCTTCCACGCACATGCGGAACGGATGGCATCCAACGACTCGACACGCGCATCCTCGACAAAGGCACAGGTGTTAACCACCACCACGTCTGCCTGGTCAGGCGACGGGGCCATCTGGCATCCTTCCGCCAGAATAACCCCGGCCATCACCTGCGTATCCACCATATTCTTGGCACATCCAAGGCTGACAAAACCAACCTTCAGGATCGGCGAAAAAGCCCGTGCAGGACCGATATGTGCTGGACAATCAGTCAAGGTAAGGCTCAGGCGGCAATACAACCGGACGGAACACTTCAACAGCAACCGCATGCTCCTGGTTCTCATTCGCTGTTGCACGGCGCAAATGCCGGAGCATTAACGACCCCAGGATCGCAACTACCAGCACCACACCAACTCCAATCGAGGTCCGGACCACCCACCGGGTATCACGCCGGACCGGACGCCTCACATCGGCATCCATTAACGAAGCGGACACCGCCGGCTCAGGCTGCACCTGGAAACGGCCGAGGAACTCACGCACCCACTCCTGGTAACGGTCTGCCCGATCCCGGCATCGGCTGATCAACAGACGCCAGGCATTGGTTCCCCATCCCGAGATGGCTTCCCCGACCCGCATCAGACCAGCTCGTATCGTCTCAAGGAATGAAGGTCCCGGCGAGCCGGCGGCAATTTGACGACTACTGACTTCCGGAGGGAACAAGGGCGGCTCAACCGGCTCCGGGCTGAGCACATCCACCGGTACAGAATCCTTTACTGAACGCCTCGCGGCATGCGAGAACAGGTCAACCTCCGTCTCGACCACCGGTTTCCCGGCTTCAGGCAATTCCGGTGAAACCACCTGCCCTGCAACCGGCTCCGCCTCCATGACCACCTGGGGTTCCGGCACGTGCGGGTTAACAAACCGATTGACGAAATCGTCGATCAAGGGGCGAGGATCAATCCCAACATATTCGGCATACAACTTGATAAACCCCTTGCTGTAAATCGGGGCTGCTATACTGCTGAAATCCTCCCGCTCAAGGGATTCCACAACCTGAACCTTCATACGGGTGGCGGCGGCCACTTGTGAAGGCGTCAGCTTTCTGTCAAGACGTGCTTTCCGAAGTTCTTCACCCAGCTTCATTCTGCACCTCGGGCTCACTGTTACCATTATTGTCCGGGATATCCCCGTCCAGATCAATCAGGATTTCCCTCGGATCGGAACCGCGCGGCGGTCCGATTATACCGCGCTCTTCAAGGATATCCATGACCCGTGCTGCACGGGTATACCCGATACGCAAACGTCGCTGGAGCGAGGATGTGGAGGCCCGGCGCGTCTCCCGGATGATCTCGATGGCTTGGGCCAACACATCATCATCCTCTCCATCGTCCACCCCGGAAGCAGGCCGTTCAATTTTTTCCTTGATTTCAAGCTCATAGGACGGTGTGGCCTGGGCCTTGATGTAGTTTACAATAGCCCGGATATCCTCGTCCGTGGTCATGGCCCCCTGAGCCCGTACCAGCTTGCTGCTCCCGGGGGGGAGGAACAACATATCACCCCGCCCCAGCAATTTATCCGCCCCGGCAGTGTCCAGGATGGTGCGGCTGTCAACTTTCTGGGCAACCTGGAAGGCTATCCGGGCGGGGAAATTCGCCTTGATGGTTCCGGTGATAACGTTCACAGAAGGGCGTTGTGTGGACAAAATCATGTGAATACCAACCGCCCGGGACAATTGGGCCAGTCGGGCGATGCAGTTCTCGATTTCAGCCTGATCGGCCAACATCAGATCCGCCAACTCATCGATCACGATGACGATATACGGGACCGTCTGGGGCGGTGCTTTCTCTGAAGCTGCCGGCGTGTCACCACCCTCCTCGTTGTCGTTAAATAGACTGGTTTGAACCGCCACTTCCCGATGATTGTAACTCTCGATGTTGCGCACCCCCACACGGGCAAACAATTTGTACCGGCGTTCCATTTCATTGATCGCCCAACGCAAGGCCAGGGCCACTTTCTTGGGATCGGTCACCACGGGAATCACCAAGTGCGGTAATTCATTGTAAACGGAGAATTCCACAATCTTAGGGTCCACCAGCAACAAACGGAGCTGATCCGGTGTGCGAGCCATCAACATGCCTGCCAAAATGGAATTGATGCATACGGTTTTTCCGGAGCCCGTCGACCCGGCCACCAGCAAATGCGGCATGTCTGCCAAATCGGCAACCAGATCGGCTCCCCCCACATCCTTACCGAGCGCCAAGGGCACTTTAACCTTTCCGGACTGCCATCGCTCACTCTCCAGGATTTCCCGCAGGTACACTTTCCTGGCCAGTGCGTTCGGAACCTCGATCCCAACCACACCTTTGCCGGGAACCGGGGCCTGCACGCGCACACTGGTCGCCTTCAACGCCAGCGCCAGATTGTTGCTCAAACCGCTGATTCGCTCCACCCGCACACCCGGGGCGGGCGTCAATTCATACCGCGTCACCGTGGGCCCCTGCTCAACATTCGTCACTTCCGACTCAATACCAAACTCACTTAACGTCTCCACCAGAATCCGTCCCGTTGTCCCGGTATCCGCGCTGATACCATCATCACCCGACACCGCCAGCTCCTTCAACAACGACAGGGGGGGCAACACCAGCGGCTGCGGCACGCCATCGTGTCCAGCGGTCTCAGTACCCAAGGCAACAGCTGGAACGGTTGTTGCATCCGGGCGGGAGACAGGCACCGGGACAGGCTCCGGCTCCGGTCGCTTCCGGGGGACGGGTGGGGTGGCGACGGGGCGGGGAACTTCGGGTTCCGTCCGACTGGGGGTTGCCGGCTGATCTCCAGAACGGGTCCCTGTGCCGGGACGGGATGGCGGCACTTCGCCGGGCACATATTTGCCCTTACCTGCTGCCGAAGGGACAGATTCCGGTACATCCTGACGCCGGATCGTGCGTTCCAGTCGGCGTCGTTGACGCTCCAACTCACGGGACTCCTGCTCGATCTGTTCCCGACGCCCCTGCCGCTCGAGCCGCGAAATCCGTATCCGCTCCTGCAAAGCCCGGAATCCATCCCGCACCAAATAATGGAAACGCACCAGGTTCCCCACTCCAAGAACCATGATAAGAGATGCCATCCACAGCGTCCCCATGACAATGCCGGTTCCGACCGGGCTTAGCCAGCGGATGAAAACACCCTGGACCAACACCCACCCGTACAAGCCGCCGGGATGCAGTATGTTCAACTCCCGACAGGCCGGCTCCAAGCCATCCACAAGCTCCATAAAGGCCACACTCGTCACCAGCAGGACGACCGACCAGACCAGGCGATATCCGATAATCGCCTCCCGATTGAGCAGCAGTAATACACCGATCAGAAAACACCACAAGGGAACCAGGTATCCACCCACTCCAAACAACATGAAAACAACAAAACCCATCCAGGCACCTAACGGGCCGATCAGGTTATTCGGCGGACTGTTCGGTGGAGACTGAAGCAGCGAAACATCCTGGAATCGGTAGGAAAAAAGGCTCAACGCCATAAACAGGCACAACCCCAGCAAGACAATGCCCCAAAAACAACGCAACCCATTCAACGGCGTTCGTTCGGTATCAGCCATGTTATCGTCGCGCCTCCCGCACAATCACCTTGACCGTCTCCGGGACCACCGTACAGGCCACATCCAGTCCCGGCGGCAAATGGACACTCACCGGCAACTCGTAAACACCTGCCGATTCGAGTCCCACACAATCGACAAAGACACTGAGGGCACCATCCACCATGTATTGCAGAATCTCCGGCCTTCCGGTTACCAGAACCTTGACAACCGGCGGATCCAGCGATACGTCACGGACTTCTCCGGGAGCAAACACCGTTCGCACCAGCACATTGGTGAGTTCGCGGATCTTCGAATCCGTTACCAGGTTAACATGGACCGTTACATGGGTGGGATTCAATTCAGTTATCAACAGATCCCGCGCCGGCAACACCCGCACCTGTTTGACAAACGACTCGGCACGTCCTTCGACATCTACTGGTTCCGTCTCAAACACATCCTTGTCCTGCAACCGGCGTTCCGGTCCCCTTACACGGACACTTTGGGGTTCATACTCGACCTCGACCCGTCCAAGCAGGGGCTTGCCCATGATGCGCGGGCGAGCCACCTGAACATCCTTCTCGATTTCCCGGTCAAAGGTCACATCAATAAACGACGGTTTTATTTTCACTACTTGTACCAAACCAACGCGCCCCTCGACCGAATCAAACTCGACGGCAACACGTTGACGTCCCGTTGAAGGTGTTGATTTAAGTCGGACCACAACCTTAAGCCGGGATTGCTCGATTTCAGCCAGATCCTCCTTGGAACCCCTGAAGGTAACATCCACAACACGCGGATCCTGCTCCAGGACAGCGCCGCCCTTCTCGATCTCGACCAGGACCGGCACCTCATGACTCTCCTCGAGGCTCGTCACGTTCTGAATGGCATAAAAACTCATGGCAGCCAACACAAATGCCAGCACCTTGAGCCGCCAATTGTTGACCACCAGATCTACGAAAAACTGTTTCAGGCTACCCTCCACCGGATTGCTCGCTTCCCGCCAGTTGTTCGGATTTTGCAATACCTTCAGGCGTCAGATCCAATTGTTCCCGCGCCCTGCGCCAGGCACTCATGCCGGAACGCCCCTTGAGCAGCAAGGCGGACAGGAATCGTCGCAAACGCGCCTCATCCATCCCCCGGCTCAACCGTCCGCGATAGCACACTGAAATCGTACCGGTTTCCTCGGAAACGACGATCAGAACCGCATCCGACTCCTCACTCATGCCGATCGCCGCCCGGTGCCGGGTCCCCAATTGCTTATGCAATTCCGTCTGCTGGGACAACGGGAACACACAACCGGCGGCCAGAATACGGTTACCGCGAATGATCACCCCACCATCATGCAACGGTGTATGCGGAAAAAAAATGGACGCCAGCAATTCCGGGACCACACGGGCGTCCAGCTTCACACCGGTTTCCTGCACCGCCCGCATCCCGATTTCACGTTCAACGGCAATCAACGCCCCGATCCGATGTTCCGCCAACATCAGTATGGCTTCCACCACACTGTTGACCGTACTGCGATCCTCCGCGGAACCGGAAAAAGCCGGCTGTCGCCCCAACTCCGCCAGCGCACGGCGAATCTCTGGCTGAAAAATAACCAGAATAGCCAACGACAAGCCAAGCATTAAGCGGCGAAACAACCAATTGAGTTCGGTTAAATGGAAAAAATGGGTCGAAATATTGAGAAAAATCGTCAGCAACGCCAAACCGATAAGGATATGAACTCCCCGTGTCCCCCGGAAAAACAGAAGGATGTAATAAAACATGACCATCAGGACCAGCATCTGGAACAGCCCGCCGAATCCAAAAGAGAGTATGGCGTCCCAACCAATCATGCGCTGCATCCTTGAATGGCCTCTATCAGGGCCAAAGCCTGCCGCGATTCCGGGACATCATGAACCCGGAACACCCGAACTCCCTGGAACAGACTGTAGATCAAGCCGGCCAGACTACCAGCCAGACGCTGATCCACCTCCATCCCGGTGACCACACCGATAAACCGTTTCCGTGAAAGTCCTACCAATACGGGCCGTCCCGTCCGTTCACCCAGAACACGCAGGCTGCCCAACAGCTCCAAATTGTGTTTCACGGTCTTTCCAAATCCAATACCCGGATCCACAACCAGGCAATCCGCATCAATACCGGCGCGGATCGAATCCTTCACCCGGGCATCCAAATACCGCGCCACATCATCAACAACCTGATCATATACCGGTGCATCCTGCATGATCCTCGGCATGCCTTTCATATGCATCAGGACTACCCCGGCACCCGATTCACGAACCACCGACATCATGCCGGGATCCATCGTCAACGATGAAATATCATTCACAATCACCGCACCAACCGCAATCGCAGCGGACGCCACCTCCGCCTTGGTAGTATCGACCGAAATCGGAACATCAACCTGCCGGGCAAGCTCCCGGATCACCGGAATCACCCGTTCCTTTTCAACAGCAACCGGAACCGGCAGCGAGCCTGGCCGTGTCGATTCTCCTCCAACATCCAGAACATCGGCGCCATCGGCCACCATCCCCAACCCGAAGGCAACCGCAGACTCGATCTGGTCATGCCGGCCACCATCCGAAAACGAGTCCGGCGTTACATTCAGTATTCCCATCACCCGTGGACGGGTGCCCAAATCTATCCGCCTATCCCTGCATTTCCAGATACCGGGCACTGACCCCTCACACTTCACGCCGGCTCCGGAACCGGATCCAGGGCTGGCGGAACAACCGGCGGCGGAACGGCAGGCTCACGTGCCAATCGTTCCTCCGGCGTCAACACCCGTCCCTCACGGAGCAAGTCTTCAACGTCCCGCCCATCAAGTGTTTCTTTTTCCAACAGCAGGCTCGTTATGGTTTCCAACTTGTCCCGCTTCTCAATCAATATATTCCGGGCATAATCATAGGCTTCACGCAACAACCGGCTGACTTCAGCATCAATCTTCCGGGCCGTTTCCTCACTGAAATCCTGCGCCCGCGAAACCTCACGCCCGAGGAACATCAATTCCTGGTTCTCACCGAACGTCTGGGGGCCCATCGTCTCGCTCATGCCCCAGTTACATACCATCATGCGCGCCAGTCGTGTGGCCTCCTTCAGGTCCGAAGCGGCGCCGGTCGTGATTTCACCCAACACCAGTTCCTCGGAGACCCGTCCCCCCATCAAGCCGGCAAGTATCCCCAGTAATTTCTGCCGGCCTTCAATGTGACGATCCTTCGTCGGCAGTTGCATGGTGGCGCCCAGATACGCTACACCACGCGGAATAATCGTGATCTTATGCAGGGGTTCACTCTCCACCACCGTACACATGACGATGGCGTGCCCCGTCTCATGATAGGCGGTCACGCGCTTCTCCCGTTCATCCAACACCCGGCTACGGCGTTCTCTCCCCCACCGGACCTTGTCCCGGGCCTCTTCAAGCTCCATCATATCCACGGCTTCCTTGTTGTGCCGGGCCGAAAGAAGCGCTGCTTCGTTCAGCAGATTCTCAAGATCAGCACCCGAAAAACCCGGGGTTCCGCGCGCCAGCCGTTTAAGGTCTGCATCGGGAGCCAGACAGATTGCCCGGGCATGCATTTTCAAGATGGCTTCACGGCCATCAATGGTGGGAAGATCTATCATGATCTGCCGGTCAAAACGCCCGGGACGCAGCAGCGCCTGATCCAATACATCCGGACGATTCGTTGCCGCAATGATAATCACACCTTCCTGCGTTTCAAACCCGTCCATTTCAACCAGGAGGGCGTTGAGCGTCTGTTCCCGCTCGTCGTGTCCGCCGCCAATGCCCGTAAAACGGCTGCGGCCAACGGCATCGATTTCATCGATAAAGATCAGACAGGGAGCACTCTTCTTGCCCTGCTCAAACATGTCACGGACACGGGACGCGCCGACACCCACGAACATTTCCACAAAATCCGACCCACTGATACTGAAGAACGGCACTTCCGCTTCACCCGCAATAGCTTTAGCCAGCAGGGTTTTACCCGTTCCGGGCGGCCCCATCAAAAGGACCCCCTTGGGTATTCGCCCCCCCAGTTTCTGGAATCGTTTGGGATCCTTGAGGAACTCGATGATCTCCTGAACTTCATCCTTGGCCTCATCAATGCCCGCCACGTTGGCAAACGTTACCCGGTTCTCTTCGCGGTTCAATAGACGTGCCCGGCTCTTCCCGAAACTCATGGCCCCGCTACCGGCCGCCCGCACCTGCCGCATGAAAAGAAAATACAAGAAGGCAAAGATCAGGACCACCGGCAACACCTGCATCAGCAACGACCAGACATAGGGGTTCTGGGGAGGGACCATGAACTCCACACCCTGTTCGATGAGAAAACGTTGCAGGGCTGAATCGGCCTCACTGACATAGGTCTTGAACTTCACGGCCCGTGAAACCGGATCGGATTCAACCGGAAGAATCTCACCACGGATGTACTGGATGCCGGAGACTTCCTTGATGATTTCCACCTTGCGAATCCGGCCCGCCTCCACCATTTCAACAAAATCAACATCCGCCGTATTATTGAAATAAGGAATCTCTTCGTAGGTTTCACGACGGCTCCAGATCATGTGGACCATCATGAACACCATCGCCACAATCAGAAACCACGGCAACAAACTACGCCCCGGACCGGCAACAACCGGCTGTTTTCGCGCACGTTGGTCCGGCTTGCCCAGGTTCAACGGCCCATTTGAATCCGACATGATAAACCGCCCCTTCCCTACCTACCCGCTCCGGCGCCGCTCAATGCCAGCGTATCGAAAATATCACTTCCAAAGACCCGATGGGAATACTACCTGCAGCGTGAGACAGGGTCAAACCCATTCCCCGTTCGGATCATCCAAGCAAGAAGCAAAATGCAATCGACAACCAACCGCTGAATGTACCATCATTTCTCCCATGTCAAAAACCATTCTCTTTCGACATGCCACACTCGTCCTGATCACGGAACTCATGCCGGATGGAGCCGTCCTCTGCCGGGAGGGACGCATCATCAGGGTCGGGCCAGACCGTGAACTCTGCAAAGAAGCCGCCGATCAAGTGGTCGATCTCAACGGACAGTGGCTGGCACCCGGCTTTATCGATCTGCACATCCACGGCATGCATCGGCATCTGATCGATCATGGACCCGCCGCCTTGCAGGCGATATGCGACATCTTGCCTCAAACCGGCGTCACGGGATTCCTCGCCGGAATATGTCCGCGACCAAAAGGCGAGGATGCACGTTTTGTAGCCTCGCTGGCATCGGTTCGTTCCAGCGGTTCACGCATTCTTGGCTTCCACATGGAAGGACCCTTTCTCACGCTCACGGGCGCCCTGCCGAAAGAAGCCTTGGGCGCTGCTGACCCGGAACGGGTCGAAAACCTGGTCTCTGCATCTCAACCGTACCCCACCGTATTCAGTATTGCACCCGATTTTGAAGGGATCATCGATCTCCTGCCGCGAATGCAATCAACTGGTATGCCGGCTTTTATAACACATACCCGTGCCACCGTGGACCAAACCCTGGCAGCTATCGACGCCGGTGCCCGACATGCCACCCACTTTTATGACGTGTTCCCCCCTCCCCCCGAAACCGATCCCGGCGTGCGCCCCTGTGGAACGGTTGAAACCATCCTCGCAGATCCCCGCGCAAGCGTGGACTTCATCCTCGACGGCGAACACGTCAACCCGATGGCCATCCGCATGGCGCTTGCCTGCAAGGGCCCCGACCGTGTCTGCCTGATAACGGATGCCAATATTGGCGCCGGTTTACCACCCGGCAAACATGATTTCCTTGGCGGTGTAGAAGTGTCCTTCACCTACCCCGGCGGACCGGCACGGCTTACGGGCAAAACACACCAAGCCGGCACACTGGCCGGCAGCGGATTGACACTTGATCTCGCCATGCGAAATGCAATCCGCCTGCTGGACATCGACCTTCCGATGGCCGTCCGCATGGTGAGCGCCAATCCTGCCCAGGTCCTTGGACTGGACCACCTGTACGGACGCATCGCCGAAGGGCTGGCGTCCGACTTTACCGTGCTCGACCAGAACCGGCAGGTCTGCCAGACCTGGATTGCCGGACGTCAGGTTTTTACACGATCAAACTGAAGGAAGGCCCCATGCCTACATCATTCACATACGAGCCATCCCAATGGATCCCGTTCCGAGATAAACGGGTGATCAACCGGGTACGCCGCATTACCCGCAAAGCCTTGACCCGACACCCCAACCCCGCGTTCAAAATACGGATTGTACCGGATGGCGATGTGGAATGGTTATGGGTTGCCGACATGTTTCACCGCATCAAGACTGCCTCGGAAGAAAACCGTCGCCTGGTCCTGATCTTGCCTAACCCGGCCAGCACCTATCGCAAACTCGCTCTGATGATCAATACCCTCCGGGTAAACTGCCGCCACCTGGTGACATTCAATATGGACGAATATGCCGATCAGGATGGAAATGTGGCACCCGAAACCTGGCCTTGGTCTTTCATGGCATCCACCAAGCGTTTTCTCTACCACGCGATCGATCCGGCGTTGCGCCCTCCCGAACGGCAGATGATGGGCCCTACGACCCGGAACATTCATGACTACAGCCGGATGATCCGCGACCTGGGAGGAGCCGATGCCTGTTACAGCGGACCGGGTTGGACGGGCCATCTGGCTTTCATCGAGCCGGACGCACCCGAATTCAAAGCACCGCTCGAAGTATGGAAGACATTCGGGGCACGGATTGTCACCTTGAGCCCGTTTACCATTGCACAGAACTCCCTGCACGGCTTCTTTGGCGCCAGCGGCGACCTCGCCGCCGTGCCACCTCGCGCCGCCACCATCGGACCAGCCGATGTGATCGCCGCCAAATTCCGCATGGATATCAACGCATTGACCACCGCCGGAACCCGGGTTTCCTGGCAACGGTTTATGACTCGCCTGGTTTCACACGGCCCCGTAACGCCGCGCGTTCCCAGCTCCATCCTGCAAACACTCCCAACCGACTATATCATCAGCGAGACCATTGCCGATGACGTACAACCCGACTGGAACATGGAATACTAGTTCCATCCGAAAGGAATCCCGATCATGCCTTCAACTTGGTGGACTCCCGAACAATTGACCGGCGTCTGGTCGGCCACCCCAACACCTTTCACCAACCGGATGACCGTTGACCGCGCTGCCGTTGCCAGAATGGTCAAACACCACCTCCGTCTCGGTATTAACGGACTCTTCTTGTGCGGAACCTGCGGAGAAGGCCCTTGGATGCCGGACGATCAACGGACAAGTCTCATCCGCGAAACCGTCCGCCAGACCCGGCGGCGCATGGTGGTGGCCGTGCAGGTAACCGACAATTCCGCTGCCCGGATACTGGTTAACATGCGGATGGCAGCCGAGGCCGGGGCCGACATCGCCATTATTGCTCCACCTCATTTTCTCATGAATGCCACCTCCGACAACATCGTGCGGCTTTACCGGACCGCTATCCGGCAAAGTCCGCTGCCCGTGGGGATCTATGATCGCGGCGCCTACGGCTCGATTGTCGTACCCGACGGTGCACTGAAAGCCATATATTCCGAACCTCGCGTCATCCTCATCAAGGACAGTTCCTGTAATCCAGCCCGGCGGGACATCGCCCTGGCCATACGCCGCCACCGAACCGGCCTGCGCCTGCTCAACGGAAATGAATTTGACTGTGTTTCCTACATCCAGGCGGGCTATGACGGCCTTCTGTTGGGTGGAGGGGTTTTCAACGGATTTCTTGCCCGCTGCATCATTGAGGCCGTGCATGAAGGCCGCATCAGTCATGCCCAACGCCTGCAACGACGGATGAACCGGCTGATGTGGAATGTGTATGGCGGACGGAAGATTTCCGCATGGCTCACCGGGCTCAAAGAACTCCTGGTCCGCATGCATGTTTTCACAACCCGGAATGGCTATCTCAACTATCCCCTGCCTGCCGCCACAAAACGGGCCATCGCCCGGGTCATGGTGCAGGACCGTGACGTGTTGTTTCCCTGAGGAATCGTTATGACCCGGGAAATCATGCATCGGAACGCATCGGACAACCACTACTTGCACAAGGATTTTCACGGCGGATTAAGCTGTGGAATTGAATACCTCGACATCCACTTCGGAACGTCCGTCCTGCACAACTATCTCCGCACCTTCTGCCGGACCTTCTTTGCTCCGCTCCACGCAGCCGTGGTCACCCACGGCCTGTCGGCCATACGCAAACACTATGAACGGGTTTTTGAGGAAGAAGCAGGGATTATTGACGTCGACGCTTCTGATGATCACCTGACCATCACGGTGCGCGCCTGCCCGGCCATCCTTCACATGCAAAAACGAGGGCTTCCCATCGCCAAACGCTTCTGTGACTCCACGCGTATCATGAACGAATGCCTGTGCGAGGGAACTCCCTTTACCTCGGAATTATGCGACTGCAACCCCCGGACAGGAACCTGCGTTCAACGGTTCCGGAGGTTGTCATGATCAGTTGCACGGAATTCATCCCCGCTTACAGTGAATTATTCAAGACCCTGGAACGACTGGGCGGGACTCCGGCCGTTGAAGCTTTCTGGAACGACCTGTCTGACCGTTTCCTGAACAACCTTCGCGACCTGGTGGTTCAACACGGTATACGGGGATGTTGGCTCTACTGGAGCCAAACACTCAACGAAGAAGCCGCCCACTTCACGATGGAACTGGACGAGGAAGCCGGAGAATTTCGAATCCTGATGCATGCCTGTCCTTCCAAGGGACGACTGCTCAGCCTTTCCCATGTCACCCCCTTTCGTGATTACTGTCGCCACTGTGATGTGTTGTACCGGCGGGTTCTTGAACCCCTGGGGTACGCGTATCATTTTGATTCAACCGGCTGCGACAAGGCCAGCTGCTCAATCCACGTGCGACGACGCCGGACATCCTGAACGGAGTCGGGCTAAGCCGGTTCAATCCGAATCTGCAGGGCCGGTTGCCCGGGTTCCACCACCTGCCATCCCTGCGCCACGCGATACCCTGGAATCCATATGATTTCATCGCCGCAACAAACCAGCGGCACATGGGCGCGTCGATCACGTGGCACATGGGTGTCGGTAAAAATATCCTGAAGCTTCCTGGTACCCGACATGCCCAACGGCCGGAATCGATCACCGGGCATCCAGGACCGCACCGTCAAACGACGCCGGCCGGCAAGGGGGGACAACGTCGCTTCAGCCGGAAGCAACCCCGGCATCGTGGAATCCGGTTTACGGACAACCGGCTCCCACCAGGTCGATACACGACATCCGACAACGGGTATCCGGCACTCACCAGGAGTCCTAAACGGCACACAAAACGAAACCGGCATAATCCGTTTATCACGCCGCAACTCCAGGATGCCGTAGGCATTGCGTACCCGCCAGCCATCAACCAACATCAGGATGGAACTCCCATGACGTCGTTCCGCCAATGCTTCAACCCGGGCGACCGTGTCAAAATCAGCGGCCTGCGACGGCAAGCCTTGTGCCGTCAGCCACAATCGGACCATGCGTCTGCGCAAGGCCGCCGGAACGGATTGCAATCCCCGGCCGTTCAAGCGGTGCAGCCCGTGGCCATCGATATGCCGGTGCAAGCGTTCGATGGCTTGAACTTCCATCCACTGGTCTTCCTCACGCATGATGTCTGCCGTACGAACCAGCACCTGACGAACCGCGGGATTCAACGCCCGTTCCAACAGCGGAAGTATTTCCATGCGAATTCGGTTCCGACGCGGATCCGGCAAGCGGTTGGAACCATCTTCCCGCCAGGCAATATTTTGCCGGCGAAGGTACTCGATAATTTCAGTCCGGGGAATTGACAACAAGGGGCGAACCACCGGCACGCCATCCCATAAGGTAACCCGCGGAATTCCACCGAGACCGCGCACGCCCGAGCCTCGCACGATCCGGAACAAAACCGTCTCAGCCTGATCATCCGCCTGATGCGCCGTGGCGATACACTGAGCCTTCACGCGACGAGCCGTCCTGGCCAGAAAATCATAACGCGTCTGTCGAGCGGCCTCCTCCAACGACATGCCGGTCCGTTGCGCAACGGCGGGAACTTTCGCGTGCCCCACGATGCATCGCAACTTCAAGCGGGCTGCCTGTTCCCTGACAAAACGCGCATCCGCTCGCGATTGATTTCCCCGTATACCATGGTCCAAATGGGCAACCGTCAACCGCATATGCCAGGAAAACGACAAGGCATGCAGGATCTCCATCATGGCCATGGAATCGGCACCACCGGAAATCGCCAGCAAAACATGCTGACCAGGCACCACCAGTCGAAAGCGCTGTATGGCAGACCGGACTTTCGTAATCATCGAATTCTCCGGATGGTCACAGCCGGCTGATCAATGGGGAAGGGGTAACCGATCGACCCCCCCCAGGTACGGGGCTAACACCGCCGGCAACAGAACCGAACCGTCCGCTTGCTGGCCATTCTCCAAGAGCGCCACGACCAAGCGGGCCAACGCCACACCCGAACCATTCAACGTGTGGACAAAATTTATTTTGCCTTTTGCATCCCGATAACGAATCCCCGCCCGCCGGGCCTGGAAATCCTCAAAGTTGCTGCATGAAGAGACTTCCAACCAGGCGTTCTGGCCGGGAGCCCACAGTTCGATATCATAACACTTCGCAGCCGCAAAGCTGATATCACCGGAACACAACATGAGAACCCGATACGGCAATTGCAGGCGTTGAAGAATGTCTTCCGCATTGAGCACCAGCGATTCCAGTTCTTCATACGAGGTTGCCGGATCGGTGAACTTGACCATTTCAACCTTGTCAAATTGATGCACCCGGATCAACCCACGCGTGTCCCGTCCCGCCGCCCCCGCCTCACGCCGGAAACACGGGGTATAAGCCGTCAAATAGATCGGCAGGGGGGAACTGATCACTTCGTCACGGTAGTAATTGGTAACCGGAACTTCCGCGGTCGGTATCAGGTACAAGTCGTCTTCCGGGATGGCATACATGTCATCCTTCATCTTCGGAAGTTGGCCCGTTCCCGTCATGGAAGCCGCATTTACCACGACCGGAGGCCAGAGTTCCGTATAGCCATGATCGCGAACATGAATGTCCAGCATGAACTGTATCAGGGCACGCTGCAAACGCGCACCCAAGCCGACATACAAAGGGAATCCAGCACCCGAAATCTTGGTTCCACGCGCGAAATCAACAACCCCAAGTTTCTCTGCCAGTTCGACATGCGACCGGGGCATGAAATTAAATGTCGGAACGGTTCCCCAGGTCCTAACCACCTGGTTTCCCGATGCATCAAGACCCTTTGGCAGACCGGGATGCGGGATGTTGGGAATCATCAACAACATCGCCTGAAGTCTTTCATCCGCCTTTCGTATGCGTTCATCCAACGCGCCAATCTGGTCGCCGACCTGCCGCATGGACGCCTCGGCCTCAGCCGTATCATCACCCCGCTTGCGTCGCAACCCGATTTCCTTGGACACACGGTTGCGAACCCCCTTGAGCGATTCCACCTCCGTTACCATCTGACGCCGTTCCAAGTCGATATCCCGGATGGCAGAAACACCATCCGGCTTAACACCTCGGGCAGCAAGTCCAACAACGACCGCGTCATACTGATCACGAATCCGTTTTATATCGAGCATGGCCGCTCTCCCACCTTTTGCCGGAAATATTCTAACGAAACACCGATGCCGGTGCAATTACCGTTACAACCCCGCCTCCGACATAACAACGCCCTATAGCAAGAAGGCCCGCAAGCCAATAACTTGCGAGCCTTCCCTATCCACCCGTTACCGGGAAATCATTATTTCGCCGGTTCGGATTGCTTGGTCGTATCGGCTTTTGGCTTTCGAGTTTTTACAACCGGTTGTATGCCGATCCACTCAACCATGGCCATTTCAGATCCGTCACCGGGACGCAAACGCCCCAGTTTAACAACCCGCGTATAGCCGCCGTTCCGCCCCTGCATAACCGGAACAACATCCTTCATAAGCATGGAAACAACATCCGGACGGTGCAATCGACTGATCAGATTTCGTCGAGCCGCCAAAGTCCCTTGACGGGCACGGGTAAGCACCCGTTCAGCAAGACGCTGTGCGACTTTTGCCTTGACCAGTGTCGTTGTGATGCGTTTTTCCAGGATCAATCCACAGACAAGAGCCGCCACCATGGCAGACCGATGTGCTGGGCTCCGACCTAACCGTTTATCCAATTTCCTGTGGCGCATGGAGTGCCTTCCCGCCTACTGACCCGCTTCGGACACGCCTGCTTCCGGAACCTTCAACAGGTCCGTATCAAACGTCATTCCCAACGCAAGGCCCAATTCTGACAGCTTACCTTTGATTTCGTTCAACGACTTTTTGCCAAAATTCCGATACTTCAGCATTTCAGCCTCGGTCTTTTGCGCCAATTCGCCGACGGTTGTAATGTTGGCGTTGTTCAGGCAGTTCGCCGCACGCACGCTCAACTCAATCTCGTTGACGCTCATGGCCAACTTACGTCGCAGATCTTCGCGTTCCTCATCAATCTGCTTTTCTGTCTCTTCAAATTCGATGACGTTTTCATCAAAATTGACAAACACATCGAGATGATGACGCAGAATAGCCGACGACATGGTTAACGCGTCTTCCGGTGTTACCCGACCATCGGTCCAGACTTCCAAGATCAATTTGTCATAATCCGTACGCTGGCCAACCCGTGTGTTTTCCGTCGTGAAATTCACACGCGAGACAGGCGAAAATATAGCATCAATCGGTATCCGACCAATCTCCTGAACCTGCTTTTTATTCCATTCTGCCGGATAAAAACCACGCCCCGTCTTGACTTCCAGTTCCATTTCCAGCTTACCGTCAGAGGCCAGCGTGGCAATGTGAAAATCAGGATTGAGAACTTCAACCGCACCTTCCGCCTCAATATCCTTGGCCGTCACCTCACCCGGTCCTGACTTCTTGACAATCAGGGTTCCCGGATCCCGCACGTGGCTCTTCAGCAGGACTTTCTTGAGGTTCAGGATAATATCCGTCACATCTTCCACAACACCCGGAAGGCAACAGAACTCATGGTCGGCGCCGGCAATCTTAACCGAGGTAATGGCGGCACCCTCGATCGAGGAAAGCAACACACGGCGCAGGGAATTCCCCAAAGTCCGTCCATAACCAATCTCAAACGGTTCCGCAATAAAGCGGGCATAACGGTCCGTAGCGGTAGCCTCATCCTTGGTCAACCGTTGCGGCATCTCAAACCTGCTTAATCGTATCGGCATATCCCTGTCCTTTCCATCCCGTGGCCCCGCCCTGCGGGCGAACCTTTTTCACGGGCAACCGTCTTCAGGCTACTTCGAATAGAGTTCCACCACCAATTGCTCGTTGACAATAGGCGCGATCTCTTCCCGCGTCGGCACACGGACATATTGACCGTTAAACGCCGCATCATCACGGGTCATCCATGCCGGGACCGGTGCATTGCCCAAAGCATCCAAGCAACGCTTAACGCCTTCCCTTACACCCGAACGGTCCTTGATCTGGATCACCGATCCAGGCTTCAATTCGATGGATGCTGACTGCGCCCGCCGGGCATTTACCGTCACATGATTATGTAACACCATCTGCCGGGCAGCCTGCCGTGAAGGAGCGAACCCCATTCGGTATACAACATTATCCAGACGTGATTCCAAAGACTGAAGGAGTTGTTCGCCCGTCACACCACGACGTCGCAACGCGCGCTTGAAAACCAACCGGAACTGGGCTTCCTGCATGCCATACTGCCGTTTCAACCGCTGCTTTTCGCGCAACTGAACGGCATATTCGGATGATTTTCGCGCCCGGCGCTGACCATGCACGCCCGGCGCAGGCTTTTCCCTCTCGATTGCGCATTTTGCCATGCTGCAACGCGTACCCTTCAGGAAGAGTTTCATCCCTTCCCGACGACAACGCTTGCATACAGGCCCCGTGTACCTGGCCATCCTACACTCTCCTTCTCTTGCGGGGGCGGCATCCATTATGCGGAACCGGCGTCACATCCTTGATCACCGACACCGTCATCCCGGATGACTGTAATGCCCGAATAGCAGATTCACGACCGGACCCGGCACCCTGTACACGCACTTCCACCTCGCGCATCCCACGGGCAACCGCCTGGCGTCCTGCATCCTGTGCCGCCATGGTCGCCGCAAAAGCCGTGCTTTTCCTGGACCCCTTGAAACCGGCCTTTCCCGCCGTACTCCATGCAATAACACCACCCGACGGATCGGTAATTGACACCATGGTATTGTTAAACGTTGCGAGGACATAAGCGATTCCCATCGGAACGCTTTTGGCTCCGCGCACTTTACGGCGTATCGCCTTCTCGTCACCCTTCGCCTCACCGGCTTCACCGGGCACTGCCTGATCGACAGGCACGGGATCGGGCAACGCCTGATCTACTGGTTGTTTTTCTTTTTCATCCGCCATGACGCTTGATTCTCCTGACTGCTTTCATCCCGCACACGGGATCACGCCGGTTTCTTGGCCGCCGCCCGGGCTTCACCGCGCATAGCACCAACGGTACGTTTCGGTCCCTTTCGAGTCCGGGAATTGGTCTTCGTCCGTTGCCCGCGCACCGGCAACCCTTTGCGATGCCGAAGACCACGGTAACTGCCGATGCTGATCAGCCGGCGTATGTTCTGGGCAACTTCTCGACGCAAATCGCCTTCCACATGAAACCGTTCCTGGATTACCCCCTGCAAGCGGCGCAACTCGTCCGGGCTTAAATCGTCGGCTTTCTTGGCCGGATCGATACCCGTCTCCGCCATCAGCAACCGGGATCGCGTTGGGCCAATCCCATGAATATACTGAATGGCATATTCGATGCGCTTCTTGCCCGGTATGTCAACACCCAATACCCGCGGCATGCCCCATCTCCTCTCTTCAGCCCTGTCTCTGCTTGTGGCGTGGATTCGTGCAAATTACACGAATAACGCCACGGCGCCGGACAATCTTGCACCGTTCACAAATCCGCTTAACCGAACTCCGAACCTTCACGATACGTCTCCAAGGTTTTCAGAAAAACGCGTAATGCTATCAACTGACCCGTACCACGTCCACATAAAACTACACGCCCTGAGTTAAAACTTGTCCACCATCAACCCCGACCAACACCGTATGTTCAACATGAACCGAAGGAAGACGATCATGCGTGCATACCGTCCATCCATCCTTCATTACATCCACGTCGCCAACCCCCTGATTCACCATCGGCTCTATCGCCAGCGTCATCCCGGCTTTCAACAACGGCCCCCGCCCCGGACTTCCAAAATTCGGAACCTCGGGATCTTCATGCAACGCCCGGCCGATACCGTGCCCGACAAATTGTCTCACCACCGAGAATCCAGCCCCCGTCACCGTCCGTTCAATGGCATGGGATATGTCCCCGACCCGGTTTCCCGTCTTGGCTTCCGCAATCCCAAACGTCAACGCCTCCCGGGCAACCTGAACCTGACGAATGGTCAGCATATCCTCAACACCAACCAACACCGTCGTGGCGGTATCTCCAACAAACCCTTCATACCGGACCCCGACATCCAGACTGACAACATCCCCCAACTTTATTCGCCGTTGTCCGGGTATGCCATGCACCACCTCATCATTCACCGACACGCAAATCAAACCCGGAAATCCCCGGTAGTTCAAAAAGGCGCTCACACACCCAAGTTCCCGCATCCGGACTTCTGCACAGGCCGCCAATTCCGCGGTTGTAACGCCAGGCATGACCTGCGCCGCCACCGCATCCCGGACATCCGCAGCACGGCGACACGCCTCACGCATGGCAATGATCTCGGACTTGTTTTTGACCGTGATCATGCCATTTCTTACCCGGTCGCCATCAGTCCAACGCCTGCACAGCACGAACCACTTCCCCCGCCGACGCTTCAGCCTGGCGGTTCGAATTGATCCGCATCAACAACCCCTGTTTTTCATAGAACGCAATCAAGCTTTCCGTCTGCCGCATATACACATCAAGCCGGTTGACGATGGTCGCCTCCTGATCGTCCGGCCGCTGATACAATGCACCCCCGCACGCATCACAAATGCCGTCCCGTTTCGGTGGAATATTAACCACATGAAAACAGGTCCCGCAGGCCCGGCAGGTCCGACGACCCGTCAACCGGGAAATCAGCACATCCCGTGGTGTTTCAAGCAGAAATACTTTACGGATTGAACCATTGCGTTTGGAGAAACTGGCAGCCAACATATCGGCCTGCTGGATGGTACGGGGATACCCATCAAACATATAACCGGCATCCGGCGTGCCGGCATCCAGACGTTGATCAACCAGCAGATTGATAACGGCATCCGGCACCAGTTCGCCGCGCTTCATGTATCCTTCAGCCTGCCGTCCCGTCTCGGTACCCCGTTTAACGGCATCACGCAGCATGTCGCCGGTCGACACATGAAGGTAGGCGCACCGATCACGAACCCGCTCCGCCACGGTCCCCTTGCCGGAACCTGGAGCACCCAGCAGAATAATTGCTTTCATCGTCGGTATTTCCCGCCTGCGATCAACGCCGGCCGCGGATGCGTCCCTTCCTCAAGAATCCATCATAATGCCGCATCAATAGTTGCGACTCAACCTGCCGCATCGTATCCAAACCAACCCCTACGATAATCAAAAGACTCGTCCCCCCCATAAAGGAAGCCACCAGCCAGGGCACACGAAACTGCGTGGCCATGACCATCGGGATAACGGCAATGATCGTGAGGAAAATCGCGCCAATCAGCGTAATACGGGTCATGGTTTTATCCAGGAATTCAGCGGTTGGCCGACCCGGCCGTATCCCCGGGACATATCCGCCATTCCGTTTCAAATCATCGGCGATCTGCAAGGGGTTGAATTGCGTCGCCACCCAGAAATAGGAAAAAAACATGATTAAAACGGCTTCCCCAAACAAATAGAGGGGTTCTCCGACACTAAAGGCCGTACCCAGCCGCTGAAAGAACACCAACGGGATTTTTTTCAGCAAAACCGCCGGAAAGGCAATCATGGCACCGGCAAAGATAATCGGCATAACACCCGAATAATTGACGCGAAGCGGCATATAGGTGTTTTGCCCACCGAACACCTTTCGTCCCACCACCCGCTTGGTCGTATGAATCGGAATATGCCGCTGCCCCTGTGTCAAAGCAATGGTCCCGGCAGTAACCAGGAATATCATCACCACCAGCCCGATGAGATGGAAGATGCTGAACTGTGCAACCCCATCCACTTTGGAAAACATGTTGTAAGCCGCAAAAACCGCATTCGGCAACCGGCTGACAATGTTGACCATGATGACAATCGAGATACCGTTCCCGATACCCCGCTCGGAAATCTGATCACCCAACCACATCATCAACATGGTACCGGTCGTCATCGTCAACACCGTCATCAGTCGGAAACCCCACCCCGGATCACTCACGATGACACGTGTAATTCCGAGATTCTCCGGGGATTCCAAACTGACTGCGAGAAACAAAGCCTGTACGCCGCATATCACAAGGGTCAGGTACCGGGTATACTGGTTCAGCCGCTGCCTCCCGGATTCACCCTCACGCGCAAGCCGTTCCAGGAAAGGGAATATGGCCGTCATCAATTGCAGAATGATCGAGGCGCTGATATACGGCCATATACTTAAGGCACCAACCGCACAATTACTCAAGGCACCGCCACTGAACAAGTCCACCCACCCAAGGAAACCACCACCCACCTGGCTCTCAATATCACTGATCACGGCCCGCAAGGCCTGCGCATCCACCCCGGGAGTCGGGACCGTCGTCACGATCCTGCAAATAAAGATCAAACCCAACGTAAACAGAATTCGTTTACGGAGCTCAGGGATCTTGAAACTGTTGACAAAAGCCGACAGCATTAGGACTTCACAACTTTGCAGGAACCGCCTGCCGCCTCGATTTTGGCCTTTGCGGTCGAACTGAATGCATGCGCCTCGACCGTCAAGGCATGGGACAGCTCACCCACCGCCAACACTTTGACGGGCAATCCAATCCGGCCACGCAACAAGGCCTTTTCCCGCAATAAAGCAGCGGTTACCAGGGTCCCTGCAGGCAAACGACCGAGTGTACCCAGATTGACCACAGCGTAATCAATCCGGGTTGGATTGGTGAATCCGATCTTGGGAAGACGGCGGATCAGACGCATCTGACCACCTTCAAAACCAATCTTCCGCTTGTGCCCTTTACGAGCCAACTGGCCCTTGTGTCCAGCCCCGCATGTCTTGCCGACACCAGATCCCATTCCACGCCCCACCCGCCTCCGACGATGACGGGAGCCAACACTATTTTTTAACTGATGAAGATTCATGCCGCCTTCACTCCGCAGACCGGACCATGCCACGCATCGCCCGGATCTCCTGCTCTGATCTCAATTGCCTTAACGCATCAAATGTCGCCCGAACGACATTCAGCCGATTACTGCTTCCCAACGACTTGCCCAGAACATCACGTATCCCGGAAGCCTCGAGAACCGCCCGCATCCCTCCCCCGGCGATAACACCCGTCCCCGGAGACGCCGGACGCAGAAGGATCCGTCCACCATCATGTTGCCCGGTAACATCATGCGGAATCGTACGATCCTTCATGACGACGCGCACCATGGATTTTCGCGCCATCTCCCCGCCCTTACGAATGGCATCCGCCACTTCATTGGCCTTGCCGAATCCACACCCCACCGACCCGTTCCGGTCCCCGACTACGACAACCGCGCTGAAACTGAAACGACGGCCACCCTTGACAACCTTGGAACAACGGTTGACAAAAACAACCCGTTCCTCGAATTCAGACTGGGAAGTTCTATCATCCACGATCACGTCTCCTTGTTCGAACCGGCACCAATACCCGCCGCACGCAAGGCTTCTACAATCGCCTTGAGCCGTCCGTGATACTTGAATCCACCACGATCCACAACAAAATCCTGTATACCCTTGGCACGAGCCGCATCAGCCGCACACTTCCCCAAGGCAACAGCCCCGGCGACATTGTGCCCCTTATCCTGGGTACCCGTCGATGCCGCTGCCAGCGTGACGCCGGCAACATCATCGATGAATTGCACATACATTTGCCGATTGGACAAAAATATGGAAAGCCGCGGTCGTGCCTCCGTACCATTGACACGTTTCCGTATGCGGTAGTGGCGGATGACCCGCCGTTCATATTTACCCCTGCCACTCATACTTTCCGTCCCCCTTACGCCACCGTCTTGCCGACCTTACGACGGACATGTTCGCCCTTGTACCGGACCCCTTTGCCTTTGTAGGGCTCGGCAGGTGCAAAGGCGCGAATCCGCGCGGCAACATTACCAACCAACTGCTTGTCCATACCACTGATCGATATGGCGGTCCCACCATCAACCTTGGCCTTTATTCCGGCTGGAATTTTATAAACCACCGGTGCAGAGAAACCAAGCGACAAGGTCATCACCGCTCCCTGCAAGGAAGCCTTGAACCCAACGCCCTGTATCTCAAGTTCCTTCTGGTACCCCTGCACGACCCCCTGGATCATGTTTGCAAGGATCGTCCGTGCAAGCCCATGGCATCCCTTTTGCCGCATGGAATCGTCAGCCCGACGCACGCTCACAATATTACCCTGAACGTCCATCGAAATTCCATCCGGCAATTTAAAATCCAGGGCGCCTTGCGTCCCCTTGACCGTAATCTGGCCATCGTTAACCGTTACCGTTACCCCATTCGGGATCGTAACGGGATTTTTGCCTATTCTCGACATGCCGACACCTCACCACACCTTGCAAATCACTTCACCGCCAACATTCTGCTGACGGGCTTCCTGATCCGTCAGCATCCCCTTGGATGTATTGAGAATGGCCAAACCCATGCCACCCAGCACCTTTGGGATCCGATCCACAACCACATACCGCCTCACACCCGGCTTGCTGGTCCGTTGAACGCCCCGTACGCACGGTTGGCCGTCCACGCTGTACCGTAACGCTACCCGGAGGATGCGTTTTCCTTCCGCTTCAACCGAAACCTTTTCCACATATCCCTCACGCTTCAAAATGGCCAGTATTTGGGCCTTGATGCGCGAATGTGGTATCGCCACGGTTGCTTGCTTTGCACCATATCCATTACGGATACGCGTTAACATGTCTGCAATTGGATCTGACCAACTCATATTGGCTCCTGCCCCTACCAGCTTGCCTTGACAACACCCGGGATCATGCCACTGAGCGCAAGTTCCCGGAAACAGATTCGACACAGTTTGAACTTCTTTAACACCGAACGCGGCCTTCCGCACCGCTGACACCGCGTATATCTCCGAACTTTGAATTTCGGCTCTCGTTCCGCCTTGATCATCAACGACAACTTGGCCACATCCGCCTCCTTGTACTACCGGCTCGCAAACGGCATCCCGAGCAGCTGCAACAATGCACGGGCCTCATCACTGCCACCCGCAGTGGTTACTACGGTAATGTCCATCCCCTGCACGGTCGTTACATTGTTGGGGTCAATCTCAGGGAAAATGGTCTGATCCTTGAGCCCCAGCGTGTAATTTCCCCGCCCGTCAAACGCATTACGCGACACCCCGCGAAAGTCACGAATGCGCGGCAACGCAACACTGAAAAGACGATCCAGGAATTCATACATCCGCGCACCGCGCAAGGTGACCTTGGCGCCAATGCTCATCCCTTCACGCAACTTGAAATTGGCAATGCTCTTGCGGGCACGGGTAACCACGGGCCGTTGACCGGCAATGGCCGCCAGTTCCTCCGCTCGGGTTTTCAGGGCATCTTTATCAACAATGCCGATCCCCATGTTCAAAACCACCTTGGTGACCCGCGGCACCCGCATCGGGTTACCGATGTTGAATTCCTTCATCAACGCAGGCACCACCACCTGTTTATATTTATCTTGCAACCTGGACATACCCAACCTCAATTGTCAAATGCGTGACCGCACCGGCGACATTTCCGAATTTGTTTCTGCCCCTCTTTAACACACCGGATCCGCACGCCCTTCTTGTCTTCGGGGCAATACAGCAATAACTTCGACATCGAAAGCGATGCCTCTTTTTTCGCAAAACCACCCTGTGGATTATCCTGTGTCTTGCGTTGGGCTTTCGTCAACAGACGAATTCCTTCCACAATGGCACGACCACGGGTCGGCATTACCTGCAAGACTTTTCCCGTCTTGCCCTTGTCGGTGCCACTGATAACGCACACGACATCGTCTTTACGTATCCTTGCTCTCTGCACGTTGCCGCCCCTCCTGAACAGGGCCGTATCCTCTATAGGACTTCCGGCGCCAGCGAGATCACCTTCATGTAATTCATATCCCTCAGTTCCCGGGCCACCGGGCCGAAAATCCGGGATCCGATCGGACTCTTGGTTCCATCCACCAACACCACCGCATTATTATCAAATCGGATATACGAACCATCCGGCCTGGCCATGCAACTGCCGGTCCGGACAACCAGGGCGTCGCAAACCTGCCCCTTCTTGACCATGCCGCCCGGCTGCGCTTCTTTGATCGAAACCTTGATGATATCACCGATCCGGGCATACCGCTTCCGGTGCCCGAGAATGCGGAAACAACAAGCCCGCCGTGCACCCGTATTATCCGCCACCACCACGTTTGTCTGTTCGCTGATCATCCGAAACCTCTACCTGCTGAAATTACACCGTCTGTTTCGAGGCACCCAGCCGCTCCACCAGGCGCCACCGTTTCGTCCGACTCAACGGACGCGTTTCCACAATCCGCACCATGTCGCCAACCTGCGCCTCATCGCTTTCATCATGAACGTGAAATTTCCGCGTCTCCCTGATGACTTTCCCGTAGACGGGATGCACCCGCCGGCGCTCGGTCATCACCACGATGCTCTTGCGACCGCTCTTGCTGACAACCTGACCCTGCCGCGTCTTACGGACGCCGCGTTCTAGTTTTACCGTTTCAACCATGGCCCTTCAACTCCCGTTCACGAATTACGGTATGGATCCGTGCTAGATCCCGACGCAGGGTCCGGATCCGCAAGGGTTGCTCGGACGAATCACCCATCGTCCGCTTGACCCGAATCGCCGCCAATTGCCCCTGCGTCTCACGCAGAACCTGCTGCAACTCCGCATCTGTCTGTTCACGGTACTGTGCCGATTTCATCCGTCATCCACCCCGGGCAACCCGGATCCACGCATCTACCCGCGCGTTCCTCGAGTCACCAGCTTAGTCTTCAATCCAAGTTTGGCTGCTGCCAGTCGAAGGCATTCACGTGCCGTCACCTCGTTGATGCCGCCAACCTCAAACAACATGGTGCCGGGCTTGACCACCGCCACCCAATACTCCGGATTCCCCTTGCCTTTTCCCATGCGCGTTTCAATGGGCTTCTTGCTGACCGGCTTGTCAGGAAAAATCCGAATCCATAACTTCCCCTTGCGCTTCATTTGCCGGTTAACCACCACACGGCACGCCTCAATCTGGAGATTTTTTATCCAACCGCGATCCAACGATTGCAAACCATACTCACCAAACGCCAGCGAGGTACAGGCCGTGGCGAACCCTTTTCGAGACCGTCGCTGTTGCTTGCGATACTTGACCCGCTTAGGCATTAACGGCATGGCTGGACCTCCTTCCTCTCATGGCTGGTCGACCCGGCAAATCCTTCGACTTACAGATCCACACCTTGATGCCAATACGACCGGCCGTTGTGGCTGATTCGGCAAACCCGTAATCGATGGGGGCCCGCAACGTCTGTAAGGGAACACGCCCCTCCTTGTACCATTCCATGCGCGCCAACTCGGATCCTCCCAACCGGCCGGTGGCCCGGATCCGTATCCCGTCCACGCCCATATCCATCGCGATCTTCATCGCCCGTTTCATGGCACGCTTGAATGAGACCCGACGGGTCAACTGCAGGGCAATATTCTCCGCCACCAATTGCGCATCCACGTCCGGATCACGAACTTCTTGAATCTCAAGGTAAACTTCCTTGTTCGTCAATTTTGAAAGCTCCGTCCGAACCCGTTCAAGATCCTGCCCTTTTCGTCCAATCACGATGCCCGGGCGCGCCGTCCATATGCTGACCCGTACACGCGCACCCGAACGCTCGATAAGGATTCGAGAAACCCCGGCACTCTCGAGACGTCGCTTAACGATATCCCGGATCTTCATATCCTCATTCAACAGTGAACCGAATTGCTTCTTGTTGCTAAACCAGCGCGAACGCCAGTCGTGGTTCACCGCCACTCTTAAACCTACCGGATTAACCTTTTGTCCCAAGGTTGTTCTCCTTCCTACCTACGAAACCTGTTCCCGACCATCCGTCACCACAATCCGAATGTGGCACATACGCCGGCGTATCGGACTGACACTTCCCCGCGCCCGGGACCAGTGTCGCTTCAGCCGTGGACCTTCTTCAACCACCGCCTGCTTGACGATCAGGTCCGACGCATCCAGCTTTGCATTCTCCCGGGCATTCGCTATGGCGGATCGTAACGTTTTACCAAGCTGCAGGGCAGCCTTCCGGTTACTGAACTCGGTCACCCGTAACGCATCCGCAACCCGCATCCCCGGAAGACGCCGCACCATGTCCCGCGCTTTCAACGGCGACAACCTAACAAACCGCGTTCTTGCTGTCACATCCATACCAAGCCCCCGCTCCTACTTCAGCGCTATGCTCTTATCGGTAGCCGCACCATGCTTGCGGAATATCCGGGTGGGAGCGAATTCCCCCAACCGGTGCCCGACCATGTTTTCTGTAATGAAAATCGATATATGCTGCTTTCCGTTGTGGATCGCCATGGTGTGCCCGACAAAATCCGGTACGATCATGGAACGTCGCGACCAGGTCTTGATCGGCCGCTTCTCGCCGGACCGGTTCATCCGCTCAACTTTTGCCAGCAATTTGGGTTCGACAAAGAACCCTTTCTTAATGGAACGTGCCATAGCTTACTTTCTCCGCTTCACGATGAAACGCCCGGACGGTTTGCGCTTCTGCCGGGTCTTCCCCCCCTTGGACAATGCACCCCAGGGTGAACGGGGATGCCCCCCACCCGAAGAACGGCCTTCGCCTCCGCCCATGGGATGATCCACCGGATTCATCGCCACACCACGTACGGTCGGACGTATACCCCGCCACCGCTTCCTGCCTGCCTTACCAAGACTCACACTCGAATGCTCGGCATTCCCAATCTGGCCGATCGTGGCCATGCATTTGACATGAATGCGACGGATCTCACCCGAAGGCAACCGGACCTGGGCCCGGTCACCTTCACGCGACATCAACTGCGCCCCACCACCGGCGGTCCGAACCAACTGACCGCCACGACCGGGTTCCACTTCAATGTTATGAATCATCAATCCCATCGGTATCCGTTCCAGCGGCAAGGCATTGCCGACAAGGGGTTCAAAATCAGCTCCGGACCCGATCCGCTGTCCAACCGCCAACCCCTGCGGGGCCAGGATGTAACGCTTCTCACCATCCACGTAGTGTAACAACGCAATCAAGGATGAACGGTTGGGATCATATTCGATGGTCGCAACCCGGGCCGGTATCCCCAGCTTGTCACGTTTAAAATCAATGATCCGATATTTGCGCGCATGCCCGCCGCCGCGATGCCGAACCGTGATACGACCGGCCGAATTACGTCCCGATGAACGCTTCCGGGCCAACACCAACGACCGTTCCGGCTTCTGGGCCGTAACTTCATCACGCGTCAACATCGAGGCAAATCGTGTCCCCGGCGTGGTTGGCTTATGTTTCCTCAATCCCATGGCTGTCCCTTCCCCTCACACCTTCCGCATCAACCCAATTCTATCTTTTCACCCGCCTTGAGCGTTACCACGGCCCGCTTCCAATCCGGTCGGCGACCGAATTGTGCCCGTCGGCTGCGCTTGGGCTTGCCCAGATATCGCATCGTGTTGACCTTCAGCACGGAAACCTTGAACATAGCCTGGACAGCTTGTTTGATTTCAACCTTATTGGCAACCGGATCCACCTGCACCAGATATTGATTGTGCCGGCCGGTTAATGCCGTGCCTTTTTCCGTCACTTGAACCCGCTTGATGATGGATGCTGAATTCTTCATGCCACCGCTCCGGACTTGCCGATCAACCGACCCTTAACCAATTCCATTGCCGCACGCGACAGGACTATGACCGGGAATCGCACGAGTTGATATACACTCACCTCCCGCGCCGACACCAGTTCAACTCCCGGGACATTCCGGACCGCCAGTAATAGATTACGATCCATTTTGTCTGAAATAAACAACGCGGCACCGTCAATCCCAAGCGCCTGCTTGAAGGCAACAAAGGACCGGGTCTTCGCATCCGGAATCATGATCGATTCAACGATCTTCACCGCATCGGCATCCACCTTGTCGGTGAAGGCTCGGCGAAACGCCAACCGGGAAACCTTCTTGTTCAAACGTCCGCCATACGCCCGGGGATGCGGACCAAACGCCACACCGCCACCACGCCACACCGGCGACTGACGCAAACCAGCCCTGGCGCGACCGGTTCCTTTTTGTTTCCACGGCTTCTTGTTGGAACCAGCCACTTCCCCCTTGCGCAAGGTGGAGGCCGTTCCAGCCCGGACCACCGCCCGGCTGTTGATTACAACATCCCGTACCGCCTGGCTACCCCGGGCATGTTCCAGACATTCCGCCGGAACCTCATATTCACCGGCCGGTTTTCCCGCCACATCCACAACCTTCAACTTGCTCATGACGCCTTCCCGGTTTTCTTGAGTGCCTTACGCAGGGTGACTACCGCTCCGGTCGGACCCGGCACAGCACCTTCCAGCAAAATCAAGTTTGCATCCGGACGGACCTCCACCACGCGAAGACTTTGCATGGTCGCCCGGACATTGCCCATGTGCCCCGGCATGCGATGTCCCGGCATCACGCGGGCTTCCCACGTATTGGCTCCAATTGATCCAACCCGCCGCTTGGAATGCCCACCGTGCGTCATCGGCCCACCACTCATTCCGTGCCGCTTGACGACCCCCTGAAAGCCGCGGCCCTTGGTCGTCCCCGTCACATCCACATGGCTCAACGTTGCCAGTACATCCACCGTCACGGTGGCACCAACGGCCAGTTCATCACCGGCATCAACCGGGAACTCAACCATCACGCGGCGAGGGGTGACCTTCGCCTTGGCAAATCGGGCGCGGGACGGTTTGGCCACACGCTTTTCACGCACTTCGTCAAAACCCAACTGAACCGCATCATATCCATCCACCGCACAACTTTTGCGTTGGATTACGACACAAGGGCCCGCCTCTATCACGGTAACCGCTACCCGGCGGCCCTTGGCGTCATACACCTGTGTCATTCCCAGCTTGCGTCCTATCAATCCTTGCATGGCCATCACTCAAATCTTAATGGTTATGTCAACACCCGCCGGCAGGTTGAGCTTTTTGAGCTCATCCACCGTCTTTGCCGTCGGCTCCACGATGTCCAGCAACCGTTTATGGGTCCGGATCTCAAACTGATCCATCGACTTTTTATCCGCATGCGGACTGCGGTTTACGGTATACCGTTCGATGCGCGTCGGCAACGGGATCGGACCCACCACGTTCGCACCCGTGCTGCGCGCCGTTTCAATAATGTCTTTCACAGCCTGATCCAACACCTTGTGATCATAGGCCTGAAGACGAATTCTGATGCGTTGGCCTTCCATGCTCGCGTCACCTGTTAAGTAAATGTTCTCTGATCGTCTTCGGAACAATCTCGAACTGTTCCGGTTCCATCGTATAGCTCGCACGCCCCCGACTCACCGAGCGAACGGCCGTTGCATACCCCACGAGTTGGGCCAACGGAACGGACGCACGGATAACCCGCACATCGCCCTTTGACTTCAATTCGCGTACTTTCCCCCTGCGGCTGTTGAGGTCACCCAAAACTTCACCCATATGTTCTTCGGGTGTCAGGATCTCAACGGCCATGAGAGGTTCGAGAAATTCCGGCTGTGCAGCAACCACCGAATCACGGAAAGCCATGATCGCCGCCGTCCTGAAGGCGACCGGTGTCGAATAATCAGGATCATAGCTTCCACCCGTCACACACACATCAAGGTCGGTCATCGGATACCGGGCCAGAACTCCCGTCAGAATACCATCCTGCAACCCCGACTCAATCGCTTCACGACAGTCAACGGGCAACTGGTTCAATCCGGAACCCAGGGTGATCGAGTTGCCCGCCCCACGCCGGGCTGGCGCAACATTCAGGACAACATGTGCCACTTGACGCTTGCCACCCAGATCCCTGTCGAACCGATGCTCGGCACTCCCAGGGGCCGTCACCGTTTCATAATAGGCAACCATCGGATTACCCGTCACGGCTTCTACCCCGAATTCCCGAATCAGGCGATCCTTCAGGATCTCCAGATGAAGTTCGCCCATGCCGCTCAAAATCGTCTGTCCGGTCTCTGTATCGGTCCGGATCGTACAGGTCGGGTCCTCAACCGACAACGCCTGCAACGCCGCGGCCAACTTGTCCCGGTCGGCACGCGTCCTCGGCTCAACCGCCATGAACATCACCGGCTCCGGCAGCTGCAATCGATTCAATTCAACCGGTGAATTCTCTGCACAGAACGTGTCACCGGTCGTTACCTGCTTCAATCCACCGAAAGCGCCTATCTCACCGGAATACAGCGCATCAACCTCAACCCGGTCATCCGCATGCAACTGGAAAATGCGCATGACACGATCACGTTTTCGGGTTCGGGGGTTAAAGACATTCTGCCCTTTGCGAATCTTGCCGGAATATACCCGGACATAGCAAACGCTGCCGACAAACGGATCGGTGGCCAACTTGAATGCCAACGCAGCCAGGGGACCATTGTCATCCGCCGAACGCTCAACCGCCTCACCAGTCTTCGGATGGACCCCCCGGGCAGGCGTCACATCAAGCGGGGAGGGAAGATAGTCAACAACGGCATCCAACACACACTGGACCCCCTGATTATGCAATGCTGACCCGCACAGAACCGGAACCATCTGGTGCTTTACCGTCAGACGACGGATCCCCGTACGCAGGACACCCGCCGGCACATCCACACGGTTCAGGTACGACTCAAGAACCGTTTCATCCTTCTCCGCCACCTGTTCAACCAGATAGGCTCTGGCCTTTTCGGCTTGAGCAGCCCATTCGGACGGAACGGGTTCGTCGCTAACCGTCATACCCTTATCCTGATCACTAAAGGAACGCAGGCGCATCTCCAGCAGATCGATCACCCCTCGAAACGCATCTTCCTGCCCGGCTGGAATCTGAACCGGAACGGCACAGGCACCCAGACGGGACCGCATTTCAGCTACCACGCCTTCAAAATTGGCCCCCAACCGATCCATCTTGTTGACAAATGCAATGCGGGGCACCTGATACCGGTCCGCCTGATGCCAGACGGTTTCAGATTGCGGCTGAACACCACCCACGGCACAGAACACGCCAACCACACCATCCAGCACCCTCAGGGAACGCTCAACCTCAATGGTAAAATCAACATGCCCGGGCGTATCAATCAGATTGATCTGATAATCACGCCAGAAGCAAGTCGTGGCCGCACTGGTGATGGTTATCCCGCGTTCCTTTTCCTGGACCATCCAATCCATGGTGGCCGTACCATCATGCACCTCTCCCATCCGGTGCACTCGTCCGGCATAAAACAGGATTCGTTCGCTGACGGTGGTCTTACCGGCATCAATGTGGGCAATGATCCCGATATTCCGGACCTGTTCGAGCGGTCGTGTGCGGGCTGGATCTTCCCGGTTAACACCTCCGGATTGGATCTGCCTATTCACTGTATATTCCACCACGTTGCCCATGTCCGTCGGGAGCTGACTCCCGGCCCCTTCCCATCATTACCACGCATAATGCGCAAAGGCCTTGTTCGCCTGCGCCATCTTGTGCGTATCATCCCGCTTCTTGATCACGTTTCCTTGGTTCTTGAAAGCATCCAGCAATTCTGCAGCCATGGCATGATCCATGGACACGCCCTTGCGGGCCCCTGAAAACTGAACCAACCACCGCAAGGCCAATGCAAACTGTCGATCACGGCTGACTTCAACCGGCACTTGGTAGGTTGCACCACCGACCCGGCGGGATTTAACTTCAACCCGCGGCTTCATATTGTCGATGGCCCGCATCAGAACCTCGACCGGATCACCTTCTGACTTCTCGCGGACGACTTCGATGGCACGATACACCACGCGCTGTGCCGTGGCCTTCTTCCCACTGCGCATCACGCAGTTGATAATTCGGGTAACCAGTTCGCTGTTGTACTTCGGATCCGGCACAACCGCCCGTTTCTCAGATTTTCGCCGTCTTGCCATACTTACTCCCGTCAACCCTGCTTCTTCTGGCTGGCCTTTTTGACCCCATACTTACTGCGCGACACCTTGCGTTCCAGCTTGTTGGTGTTGCTGGGTCCGCTGGCGCCGACCGAATCCAACGATCCCCGCACAATATGGTAGCGGACACCAGGCAAATCCTTCACGCGCCCGCCCCGAACCAACACCACGCTATGTTCCTGCAAATTGTGACCTTCCCCCGGGATATAAGCCGTCACTTCATAACCCGTCGTCAAGCGAACCCGCGCAATCTTGCGCAAGGCGGAATTCGGTTTCTTTGGTGTCTGCGTCTTTACCACCAGACAAACACCGCGCCGCTGGGGACAACCCTGCAAGGCCGGTGATTTGGTCTTCACCATTATCGGCCGGCGTCCCTTGCGGACCAGTTGATTGATCGTTGGCATACTATTCACCTCTCCTAAACGCGCAAAAGGTAAGGACTCTATCGCACAATACCGTTTCGCTTCAAGCGTTAACCCAACAAATCCTGTAATTTTTTTGTGGCCTCGTTTGTAGCAGCCATATCCTCTTCGGGTACCGGCTCCGCCAGCGGGACCAACTTGATGTTCCGATACAAGGGAAAGCCGGTTCCTCCCGGTATCAATTGGCCCATGATGACGTTTTCCTTGAACCCGCGCAACACATCCACCCGCCCAAGCGTTGCGGCATCGGTCAGCACCCGTGTCGTATCCTGGAACGAAGCCGCTGAAATAAAACTGTCGGTCTCCAGCGAGGATTTGGTAATGCCGAGCAGGGCAGGAGTCGCTTCTGCAGGTCGCTTACCTTCCGCCATGGCCGCGTCGTTGACTTCCAGAAACTTCTGCTTCATCACCTGTTCACCCCACAGGAACTCAGTGTCCCCGGGGTTCGTAATCCGCACTTTGCGCAACATCTGACGGACGATGATCTCAATGTGCTTGTCGTTAATTTCAACACCCTGGAGCCGGTATACTTCCTGAACTTCGTTGACCAGGTATTCCTGCAGGGCTTGAGGTCCGCACACTTCAAGGATTTCCTGTGGAACAATCGGTCCTTCCGTCAACTGCTGTCCCTTACGGACGCGATCCCCCTTGAACACCACGATATGCTTGCCCATCGTTATCAGGTGTTCTTCCATGGCGCCGGTTACTTCATCCCGAATTACCAGGCACCGCTTGCCGCGCTGATTGGCCCCAAAATCGACCACCCCTTCAATCTTGGCGATTTCAGCGGCATCCTTGGGTTGTCGTGCCTCAAACAATTCAGCCACCCGCGGAAGACCACCCGTAATATCCCGCGTCTTGGACTCCTTACGCGGCAGCTTGGCGAGCAATTCGCCGGGCAACACTTTCCGCCCTTCCCGCACCATCACGTGCGCACCGGCCGGAATGCTGTAAAACGCATGGATCTGCTGGCCGGAAGGATCCTTGACGATGATCTGCGGATGCAAGTCTTCCTTGGTCTCCAACACCACGGTACCGCGCAAACCCGTCGCCTCATCGACTTCCTTTTTAACGCTGACGTTCTCGACAAAATCATGGAAGCTGACAATACCTTCCTGTTCCGCCAGCACCGGCACACTGTAGGGGTCCCATTCCGCCAGGCAGGCACCCTTTGAAATACGCCCGCCATCCGGGACATGCACGATGGCACCGATCGCCATGATGTATCGCTCCATTTCATGGCCGCTCTCATCATGCAGGCTGATCGATCCATTCTTGTTCAGAACAACCGTCTTGCCTTCCTTGTTCTGCACCACACGCAAATCATGGTACTTCACGATACCGGCATTCTTCACCATGACTTCCGGCTGCTTGAACACGGAACTGGCCGTTCCACCGATATGGAACGTACGCATCGTCAGCTGGGTGCCCGGTTCGCCAATGGACTGGGCGGCTATGATACCGACGGCGGTACCCACATCCACCGTCTTACCGCGCGACAAGTCCCACCCGTAGCATTTCGCACAAATCCCGTCGCGCGACTCGCACGTCAACACACTGCGGATCCGGACTGACTCAATGCCGGCTTCCTCAAGGCGCTTGCAGGCCTCCTCATCCACTTCCATTCCGGCGCGCACCAGCAAGGCCCCCGTGCGCGGATCCGTCAAATCGTTCAACACGGTGCGTCCAACCAGACGGGTTTTGAGCGAGACCAATTCTTCGTCACCTTCCGTAATGGCGGCGACTTCAATCCCGTTCACGGTATTGCAGTCCTGTTCAACGATGATGACATCCTGCGATACATCCACCAGTTTACGAGTCAGGTAACCTGCATCGGCCGTCTTTAACGCGGTATCAGCCAATCCCTTGCGGGCGCCATGCGTGCTGATGAAATATTCCAACACGCTCAGCCCCTCACGGAAATTGGACAAGATCGGGCGTTCGATGATCTCACCGGACGGTTTGGCCATCAACCCACGCATACCGGCCAGCTGACGGATCTGCTGACGACTTCCGCGCGCCTTTGAATCCACCATCATGAAGACCGGATTGATCTCATTACTGCCGGCATTTTCCTCAATGGCCCGGTACATCACGTTGGCAATTTCTTCCGTGGCATGCGTCCAGATATCCACGATCTTGTTGTATCGTTCACCATCGGTGATAACACCCTGCTTGTACTGCTGCTCCACCTCGCCGACCTGTCGGAAAGCGTCATCCAGCACCATCTGCTTCTCACGCGGAATAACCAGATCGCCCATGCCGATCGAAACACCAGCCAGGGTGGCATTCTCAAACCCAAGTTTCTTTAAATCATCCAGTACCCGGACCGTACACTCCTGCCCTGCAAGCTTGTGGCAGTTCCAGATCAACTGACCCAGAAAACCCTTGTCAACCAGGCGATTGACAAATCCCATGCTCGCCGGCCAGATCTCGTTGAAAAAGACCCGACCGACCGTGGTTGACAATAATTTAGCCTGCTTGTCCCCGAAGATCGTATCCCGATCCAGGTCCGGATTCCGGAAACGGATCCGGTTGTGCAGCTTCAAGACGCCTTCTTCCACCCCCAACCGCACGTCATTCACGTCGGAAAGAATCGGAAGGTGCTCCATCTCGGGACGGGCCGTTTTCACAAACTGGTTCATCCGGAATTTCTGGCTGTCAGAGGTCAGATAATAGATCCCCAGGGTAATATCCTGGGTCGGGGTCATGATGGATCGGCCGCTGGACGGGGAGAAGATGCTGTTGGTGGACATCATCAACAAACGCGATTCCATTTGCGCTTCCACCGACAACGGCACGTGAACGGCCATCTGGTCACCATCGAAGTCCGCATTAAACGCCGTGCAGACCAAAGGATGGATCTGAATCGCATCCCCTTCAACCAGGATCGGCTCGAACGACTGGATGCTCAACCGGTGCAGGGTGGGCGCCCGGTTCAACATGACCGTCTTGCCACGGGTCACTTCCTCAAGAATATCCCACACTTCATCACTCTGCCGCTCGATGAGCTTCTTGGCACTGCGAACGGTATGTACCACGCCCATTTCCTTCAAACGGCGGATGATAAACGGCTCAAACAGGACCAGCGCCATCTTCTTGGGCAGCCCGCACTGATGCAATTTCAACTCAGGCCCGATAACGATGACGGACCGTCCGGAATAATCAACCCGTTTGCCCAGCAGGTTCTGGCGGAAACGACCCCCTTTACCCCGCAACATGTCACTAAGCGATTTCAGGGGCCGATTCCCGGCGCCGGTCACGGGTCGGCCATGCCGCCCATTGTCAAAAACCGCATCAACCGCTTCCTGCAACATGCGCTTTTCATTCCGGATGATGACATCCGGCGTCTTGAGTTGCTGCAGATTGCGCAACCGGTTGTTCCGGTTAATCACACGGCGGTACAAATCATTCAGATCGGACGTGGCAAACCGCCCGCCCTCAAGCGGTACCAGGGGACGCAATTCAGGGGGAATAACCGGAAGCACATCCAAAATCATCCATTCCGGACGCGTCTGGCTGGTCCGGAATCCCTCAACAATCTTCATCCGCTTGGAAATTTTCTTGCGGGTCTGCTTACTCTTGGTCTTTTCCATCTGGTCTTCGAGTTCACCCATCATCGAATCCAGATCAATCCGCGTCAGGGCATCCCGGATGGCTTCAGCCCCCATCTTGGCCTGAAACCCGTCTCCGAACTTTTCCAACGCTTCGCGATATTCAATCTCGGTAAGCAGCTGCTTGTCCTGGAGCGACGTCTCTCCCGGATTCACCACCAGGTAATCCTCATAATACAGGACCCGCTCCAATGCCGTGGAGGTCATGTCCAGCATCAACCCGATCCGGCTGGGGGTACACTTGAAAAACCAGATATGGCAAACGGGAACGGCCAGCTCGATATGCCCCATGCGTTCACGGCGAACCCGCGATACCGTCACCTCAACGCCGCAACGGTCACAGATGACGCCCTTGTGTTTGATCCGCTTGTATTTTCCGCAACTGCACTCCCAGTCCCGTGTCGGACCAAAAATACGTTCGCAGAACAAGCCACCCCGTTCCGGCTTGTAGGTCCGGTAATTGATGGTTTCCGGATTCTTTACCTCACCCCGGCTCCACGACCGGATGGATTCCGGCGACGCCAGGGTGATCCGAACCGAATCAAACCGTTCAAATTCCGTCAGCCCCATTGCTTCTCTTGCACCGTAATGATTCAATTCCTACCTCCGGGATTGACAGTGGTCACAGTGTTGCAACCGGCGCGTCGTTCGCCCGTCGGGGTTGCAAGTTCAAACACAACCCCCTCAATTCATGGATCAACACGCTGAACGATTCCGGAATGCCGGCTTCCAGCGTGTTCTCCCCCTTGACAATCGACTCGTAAATCCGAGTACGTCCGGCCACATCGTCGCTCTTGACCGTCAACAATTCCTGCAAGGCGTAGGCGGAACCATACGCTTCAAGCGCCCATACTTCCATTTCTCCGAGACGCTGACCGCCGTATTGGGCTTTGCCGCCCAGCGGTTGCTGGGTAACCAGCGAATAGGGTCCTACCGCCCGCGCATGGATCTTGTCGCTCACCAGATGGTGCAACTTCATGATGTAAATCTGCCCCACCACCACGCGCTGGTCGAACGGCTCCCCGGTACGTCCATCAAACAGGGTGGTCTTGCCATCCGCCGGCATGCCGGCCTTCTCGAGCAATCCCACCACATCCTTCTCACTGATACCATCAAAGACCGGCGTGGCGGCATAGATCCCGAGCAATTTGCAAGCCGCACCCAGATGCGTCTCGTAAACCTGCCCCAGATTCATACGCGACGGCACACCCAGCGGATTCAACACGATGTCCACCGGCGTGCCATCCGGAAGGAACGGCATCTCGCAATCCGGCATGATCTTCGCCACGACACCCTTGTTTCCATGCCGCCCGGCCAACTTGTCACCAACCGCCAGACGGTTCTTTTCGGTAACGTATACCCGCACCTGCTTGATGATTCCGGAATCCAGATCATCACCACTCTCGATCCGGTCAAGCATCCGGTCACGTTCCAGGTCCAATTCAGCGAACTTGGGTTTAAAGTCCGCGATGATCTCATCGATCTTGATCTGGATCGGGCTGCTTTCAATCTCCACATGATCACACCGACCCGCCAATTTACGCAGCAGGGTCTTTGTGATCTTGCGATTGGCCGGAATGATGATCTCACCGGCTTCGGCATCCACCACGTCCAGGGGGATTTTCTCGCCCAGCAACACGTTGCTCAGTGCCTCCGTTAACTCCTCGGTAAGCTTCTGGCGACGCTGTTTGTATTCTTCCTTACTCTGGCGCAGCTGTTTCCGGCGCTCGGTAGGGCTTAGATCCTTTTCCTTGAGATCCTTGTGCGCGGTAACCTTTACATCCATAACAATGCCGTAGGTGCCGCTCGGAACCGTAAGCGAGGTGTCACGAACCTCGGCGGCCTTTTCACCGAATATGGCCCGCAACAGACGCTCTTCCGGAGCCAGCTCAGTCTCACTCTTCGGCGTAATCTTGCCAACCAGGATATCACCCGGACGAACCTCGGCGCCGCGACGAATCACTCCGTCCGCCCCCAGATTACGCAACGCCTCTTCACCCACGTTCGGAATATCGCGCGTAATCTCCTCCGGGCCCAGCTTGGTGTCCCGTGCGCCGACTTCAAATTCCTCGACATGAATGGATGTGAAGATATCCTCCCGCACCACCCGTTCACTGATCAGGATCGCATCTTCAAAGTTATAACCGCTCCACGGCATGAAGGCGACCAGCAGGTTCTTACCCAGCGAAACTTCCCCGGCACAGGTTGCAGGACCATCCGCCAACACCTCACCCTTCTGGATCCGCTGCCCAACCGCCACCACCGGTTTCTGGTTGAAACAGGTGCCGGCATTCGTCCGCCGGAATTTCTGGAACCGGTACTCCTGCACCGCTTCCTTTTCGGCTTTGGTCTGGGGCATCTTCCCGTCTGCCGTTATCACCACCCGGTCAGCCGACGCATAGGCCACCTTGCCCGGCTTTTCCGCATGCACGGTTACCCGCGAATCCTTCGCCGCCAGCGATTCAAGCCCGGTCGCAACAAACGGACGTTCGGTCCGAAGCAGGGGCACGGCCTGCCGCATCATGTTGGCACCCATCAAGGCACGATTGGCGTCGTCATGCTCCAGGAAGGGAATCATCCCGGCCGCAATACTCACCACCTGCTTGGGCGACACATCCATGTAATCAACTTTTTCACGGGGCACTTCCATGAATTCGGCCCGGTACCGTACGGAAACGCTTTCCCGCGCAAATCGGTTGTTGGCGTCCAACGGTGCGTTCGCCTGCGCGATCACAAACCGCTCCTCCTGGTCGGCCGTCAGGTAGTCATATTCTTCCGTAACCCGTCCATTGACAACCTTGCGGTACGGGCTCTCAATGAATCCGAAATCATTGACCTTTGCATAAATGCAAAGCGATGAAATCAGACCGATGTTCGGGCCTTCCGGCGTCTCAATCGGGCAAATGCGACCGTAATGGCTGCTGTGCACGTCACGCACTTCAAACCCGGCCCGTTCCCGGCTCAAGCCTCCGGGACCAAGGGCACTCAACCGGCGCTTGTGCGCCAGTTCGGACAACGGATTGGTCTGATCCATGAACTGGCTCAACTGGCTTCGACCGAAAAAGTCCTGTACAATCGCCGACAAGGACTTTGAATTGACCAGCTTCTGGGGCGTCATCGCACCACGCGAAGGGTCAAACAACGTCATCCGTTCCCGGATCAATCGTTCCGTTCTCGCCAGGCCAACCCGGCACTGGTTCTCCAGCAATTCACCCACCGTACGAACCCGGCGACTACCGAGATGATCAATGTCATCCACGGCAATCTCGCCCATCCGGATCTGGATCAGATGACGAACGGCCTCAACCAGGTCACTCTTATCCAGAACCCGAAGCGCCTCCACACCACGCCCTTCCAGTCCGAGTTTCTGGTTGATCTTGTAACGCCCCACGCGACCCAGATCATAACGCCGCGGATCAAAAAACAACCGCTTGAGCAACTGGCGCGCATTCGAGGGAGTCGCCGGATCACCCGGACGAAGCCGATGGTAGATATCCTTCAACGCCTCGTCCGCACTATGCGTCTGATCGGCACGGACACTACCGAGGAAAATACCGCCATCCCACGACACATCCACCAGGTTCAGGGACGAAAACCCGGCATCCCGGATCGAGTTCAATATTTCACGGGTTACCGGATCATACTTTCGCGCCAGCACCGTCTTGGAATCGACATCCACGACATCTTCCCTGAACACACGGTCCACCAGGGCTGAATCGTCAATGGTATCCTTGAGCGAACATTTCTCGAAACGATAATACAGCTCGAGCAATTCGTCATCCGTTCCATACCCCAGCGCCCGTAAAAAGGTTGACGCCAGGAACTTCCTTCTACGACGGCGGCGATCCATGTAGATCCAGATCATGTCCGACGTGTCGAACTGCAACTCCAGCCATGACCCGCGATCGGGAATCAGGCGGACGGAGAACAACGTGGTTCCGTTGGGATGCTGGCTCTCTTCAGAACAAATACCGGGTGAACGGTGCAACTGGCTCACCACCACCCGCTGGGCACCATTGACAACGAACCCGCCATCACCCGTCATCAGGGGAATTTCACCCATGTAGACGGATTCCTCACGGACTTCCTCACCATCCTTCAGGCGGAAAGTCACATGCAGAGGCGCTGCAAAGGTCTGCCCTTCAGCCAGGCATTCCAAGTCCGACATGCGGGGTTCAGACAATTCGAATTTGACAAAATCCAACGCGTACCGACCGTCATAACTCTCGATCGGGAAAACCTCCTTGAAGACCGACTGCAACCCCTGTCGCTTCCGACGGGTTGAAGGGATATCCGACTGGAGAAACTCCCGGTACGACTTGGTCTGGATCTCAATCAGATCCGGCGGGTCAATAACCGCTGTCAGCTTGCCAAAACTACGTCTGTCCGCCATCCGGCACCCCTCGAATTTGAGGAAAATTCAACGACCGGGTTCACCACCGATCAACCACGGTGAACCCTGCCGAAAACTACTTGATCTCAACGGACGCGCCAGCGGCTTCGAGCTTCTTCTTAAGCTCTTCCGCCTCGGCCTTGGCAACACCTTCCTTGACCGGCTTCGGGCATCCTTCAACCAGGTCCTTGGCTTCTTTCAAGCCGAGACCGGTGATCGTGCGAATCTCTTTGATTACGCCGATCTTGTTGGCCCCGAATCCAGACAGGATTACGGTAAACTCAGACTGCTCTTCGGCCTTGGCCGCTTCGCCGCCCGCTGCGCCACCGCCCGCAACCGCCGCCATCGCCACCGGAGCAGCAGCCGTCACACCCAGCCGGTCCTCCAGCACCTTGACGAGTTGCGAGAGTTCCAGCACGCTGATCTTCTCGATCCATTCCACGAACTCAAGCATTTTGCCTTCTGCAACCACTTTATTTTCTTCCGCCATGACGCGTCTCTCCTGTCGTTACACGCCCGCAAGGGCGATTGATCACACCCGGGCTCAGCCCTTCTTCCGACCGGCCGCCTGGAGTACATAAACCAAGCTCAACAACTTCTGCTGCATCACACCCACCACCTGACGCATCGGGGCAACCAGCGTTCCAGCCAACTGGCCATACAACACCTCACGTGAAGGCACCGAGGCAAGCGCCTCCACGGAAGCCGGGGACAATACGGTCTGCCCCAACATGCCACCCCGAACCTTGAACACCGCCTGCTCTTTCGCAAACGCCCGTACAATCCTGGCGACACGGGTCACTTCACCACCCGTGATCATCCCCAATGGCCCCTCCAGCATGGCGGCCATGGAGTCCCGTCCGCACTGGCTGGCGGCAACGGTCAAAAACGTATTTTTTACCACCTTAAAGCGGGTCTGCTCTTTCGCCAGCCGCCCCCGCAGGTCGTTCAATGCCGAAACCTTGAGCCCGCGATATTCGGTCAACAGCACGTAGGAAGAACCTTCAAGCTGATCGCGGATCTCTTTTACGATGGATTCTTTTTCCAGTCTCATCACCACACCCCGCGATTCATCACGCTTCTTTCACAATAATCCGGACGCCGACACCCATCGTGGAGGTCACCGTACAACGCTTCAGGAAAACACCCTTGGCCGCCGCCGGCCGCTCGGCACTTAAGGCCGCCAGAATGGTTTCTGCATTCTCCTTCAACTGCTCCACCGGGAACGAAATCTTGCCGAACGGGACATTCACATTTCCGTGCCGGTCCATCCGGAACTCCACGCGCCCCGCCTTGCTCAATTTGACGGCAGCGGCCGTATCATCGGTCACGGTTCCCGTCTTCGGGTTGGGCATCAGGCCGCGGGGTCCCAGCACCTTGCCCAGCTTGCGGACTTCCTTCATGGCTTCCGTGGTGGCGATCGCCACATCGAAATCCGTCCATCCGCCCTGGACCTTCTGGATCATGTCGTCCATGCCAACCGCATCCGCACCGGCTGCACGGGCTGCATCCGCCGCAGGTCCCTGGGCGAATACAAGCACGCGAACCTTTTTCCCGGTGCCATGCGGAAGCGAAACCGTGCCACGGACCGTCTGTTCCGTCTTGGTGGGATCAACCCCCAGCCGGATACCGATCTCCATGGTCTCATCAAATCGACCAACCCGATTCTCCTGGAGAAACCGTATCGCATCAGCCAGTTCCAGAGACTCAGCGGGCGCCTTGCCCTTCACTGCCTTGTAACGTTTACCATGATATGCCATAGCGTCCTGCCCATTCCAACCAGTGTTCAGTCCACCACATCAACGCCCATACTGCGGGCCGATCCTTCAATGATCCGTACGGCCGCTGCCTCATTCGCCGTGTTCAAATCCTGTATCTTCAGGCGCGCGATCTCCAGCACCTGCTGACGTGTCACCTTGCCAACCTTGTCACGGTTCGGAACCGGAGACCCCTTGGCCAGCCCGGCAGCCCGTTTCAACAAGGTGCCGGCAGGCGGACTCTTGGTGATAAAGGTAAATGACTTATCCGCAAACACCGTGATCACCACCGGGATCACCAATCCCGCCTGGCTCTGCGTCGCGGCGTTGAATTCCTTGCAGAACTGCATGATGTTGACACCCTGCTGCCCCAACGCAGGCCCCACCGGGGGTGCCGGATTCGCCTGGCCAGCCGGAATCTGCAACTTGATCTGTCCTGTGACTTTTTTTGCCATGACCGTCTATCCCCGCATCAGGCTCTTTCAACCTGCCAATATTCCAATTCCACCGGCGCCGAACGGCCAAAAATAGCCACGGACACCTTTAATTTACCCCGCGTGGGGTCCACTTCCTCAACAACACCGCTAAAGTTTAAGAACGGCCCATCGATAATCTTCACGGTCTCACCCGGCTCAAACGTAACCTTGGGAGCCACCTTCTCGTTCCGTTCATCCACCTGATGCAAAATGCCGTCAACCTCTTCGGGCTTCAACGGAACCGGCGTCTCACCGCCCACAAACCCGATGATGCCCGGCGTATCACGAACAAAATACCAGGCCCGATCCCGCAATTTGCGCTGCTCGTCGAACAACGCAATCTCAATCATGACATAACCGGGGAAGAACTTGCGGGTGGTTGTCGACCGGACACCTTTCTTGACTTCCGACACTTTCTCCGTCGGAATAATCACATCCCCCACATAATCCTCAACCTCTTCAAGCTTCTTGCGACGGAGAATACTCTCCCGCACCTTGTATTCCTGCCCCGTCAGGGTATGTAGAACAAACCAGTCTTTCTGCATGATCGTAGTATCCTACGGGAACATCACTTTAAGCACGCCAACCAAGAAACCGTCACACAACGCAATAAACGTGCTGGTCAGAATCACCATGACAATAACCACCACGGTCGAATCCCACAGTTCATGCCGGGTCGGCCATGTCGTCTTCTTCATCTCCGCCCCGACATCGGCGAAGAACAACCCAACTGCCTGAAAACGCTCCCGCATAATCGACCGCAATTCCCGTCTCTATCAAACACCCGTTCCGCCTGGCAGGCCAGGAGGGACTTGAACCCCCAACTCCCGGTTTTGGAGACCGGTACTCTGCCAATTGAGCTACTGGCCTGTACCCTCCGCGCCGGAACCTACTTGGTTTCCCGATGCAACGTATGCTTCCGCTCAAACCGGCAGAACTTCTTTATTTCAAACCGGTTCGGAGTGGTCCGCTTGTTCCGTGTAGTCGTATAGTTACGCCGCTTGCACTCCGTGCACGCCAGTGTCACCAATTCCCTCGGCATAACCGCCTCCTCAACCTGCGAACAACAGGCCGGGCACCCGCGTACCCGGCCGGATAAATCCCAGCATCACTTGATGATCTTGGTAACCGTTCCGGCACCAACCGTACGCCCACCTTCACGAATGGCAAACCGCATGCGCTCTTCGAGGGCGACCGGCACGATCAAGGTCACTTCCAACGTCACACTATCACCCGGCATCACCATTTCCACACCCTCCGGCAGGGTAATGTCACCGGTTACATCCGTCGTCCGGATGTAGAATTGCGGACGGTACCCCTTGAAGAACGGGGTATGCCGGCCACCTTCATCCTTGCTCAAGACATACAAGGAAGCCGTAAACTGCGTATGGGGCGTGATCGTCCCCGGCTTGGCCAGCACCTGGCCACGTTCCACTTCTTCCTTCTTGGTGCTACGCAGCAACACACCGATATTGTCACCCGCACGACCCTCATCCAGCAGCTTGCGGAACATCTCAACACCGGTCGCAACCGTCTTGACCGTATCGCGGATACCAATGATGGCAACTTCGTCGTTGACCTTGATGATGCCACGGTCCACACGACCCGTCACCACCGTGCCACGACCTTCGATCGAGAACACATCCTCGATCGGCATCAGGAACGGTTGATCAACCACGCGAACCGGCTCCGGAACATAGGCGTCCAGCGCCTTCAGCAGCTCGGTAATGCAATTGCAGGCAGGATCATCAGTCGAAGTCGCCTTCGTCGCCGACAGGGCATCACCGCGAATGATGGGAATCTCATCACCCGGATACTCGTATTTCGACAGCAATTCACGGACTTCAAGTTCAACCAGATCCAGCAGTTCCGGATCATCAACCAGGTCAACCTTGTTCAAAAACACCACAATGGCCGGAACACCCACCTGTCGAGCCAGAAGGATGTGTTCACGGGTCTGCGGCATCGGGCCATCAGCCGCGCTGACCACCAACACCGCACCGTCCATCTGCGCCGCACCGGTAATCATGTTCTTGACGTAGTCGGCGTGTCCCGGGCAATCCACATGCGCATAATGCCGGAGATCCGAGCTGTATTCCACATGCGACGTGGCAATCGTCAGGATTTTGGTCGGATCGCGACGTCCATGCGCCTCGGAAGCTTTCGCCACCTCGTCATACGGGATGTTGTTCGCCATACCCTTCAACGACTGCACTTTCGTAATGGCAGCCGTCAGGGTGGTCTTCCCATGGTCCACGTGACCGATGGTACCAACGTTCACGTGCGGTTTGTTTCGTTCGAATTTTTCCTTCGCCATGGCTGCTATCCTCCAACTCCTACTATGTTTTCACGCTTACACGAAACGCAACGTCTATCCGTCCATTTGGAGCCCACGAGCGGAATTGAACCGCTGACCTCATCCTTACCAAGGATGTGCTCTACCTACTGAGCTACATGGGCCTGACTCGCTCAACCACCCACCATACGACAGAAAACAACAAGGACAAACTCCACCTTGCCGCTCACCGCGACAGCGGAGCATCCCTGTTGCCTTCCCGCGCAGCTTTTCGGCCGCTATCTACAAGACCTGGGCTCTGAAAAAAACCCCGACATGCTAGCAGAATGCATTCCGTCGTCAACAGGTAAATGGAAATATTTTAAATATTTTTTGCCGCATCAAACCGTCAGGGCCGCCATCAGCGTTTCGATTCAATCCGAGTCGCCACTTCACGCCCGAATTCACTGCATCGGACCTCGCGGGCTCCCTCCATCATGCGGGCAAAATCATACGTGACAATCCCGGCCCGAATCGCCTCATTCATCCCGTGTATGATCAAATCCGCAGCTTCCGTCCACCCCATGAACCGAAACATCATCTCACCCGATAAGATCAAGGACCCGGGATTCACCTTGTCCAGATTGGCGTATTTCGGAGCGGTGCCATGGGTCGCCTCAAATAGGGCAACACCCTGCTCATAGTTGATATTGCCGCCGGGTGCAATGCCAATCCCCCCTACACACGCCGCCAACGCATCGGAGATGTAGTCACCGTTAAGATTCAAGGTCGCAATCACGGAATAGTCCGCCGGTCGCGTAAGTATCTGCTGCAGGAATGCATCGGCAATGACATCCTTGACCAGCACCTTGCCGGCCGGGGCCTTCCAATCACAATCCTCCGCCACCACGGCAACATCATGAAATTCCGCCCGGATCAAATCATAGCCCCAGGACTTGAACGCCCCCTCCGTGTATTTCATGATGTTCCCCTTGTGGACAAGCGTCACACTGGGCAACTTGTTGTCAACGGCATACCGCACGGCAGCACGAACCAACCGCTTCGTCCCCTCTTCTGATACAGGCTTGATCCCTATCCCGCTGGTGGAAGGAAAGCGTATCTTGTTCACCTTCATTGTGTTCTGAAGGAAATCAATGACTTTCTTCACCTCCGGTGTGCCTGCAGCCCATTCAATTCCTGCATAAATGTCTTCCGTATTCTCCCGGAACACCACCATGTCGGTCTTTTCAGGATGCTTGACCGGCGACGGCACCCCCTCAAACCAACGAACCGGCCGTAAACAGACATACAAGTCGAGTTTTTGCCTCAGGGCGACGTTCAATGAACGAATCCCGCCCCCGACCGGGGTCGTCAAAGGTCCCTTGATGGCTACCCTGAATTCCTCCACAGCCGTCACCGTCTCATCCGGTAACCATACCGGCTTTTCATAGACAACATTGGCCTTCTCACCAGCGTAGATTTCCATCCAGTGAACCTGCCTCGACCCTCCATAGGCCTTCCGAACCGCCGCATCCCACACCATCATGGCCGCCCGGGTGATGTCCGGTCCCGTTCCATCCCCCTCAATAAACGGAAGTATCGGCTGATCAGGAACCTTTAAATGCCCCTTCTCAACCCGGATCGGTTCGCCACCTTTTGGAACACGGATCTTGTCGTACGCCATCACTACACCCTCCCATACTTGCAGTCACAAAAGCGGGCAGACACCATCCCGGATATCAAAGCAAAAGTCAATTCGGATATGGATTCAGATAATGAATAAACCCAGCCTCCAGACCCCATGTCCAACCTTTTACACCAGTTTCAGAAACAAACACTTGCTTGGCGTATTAAAAAGTAATAAACATGGACTAATTTCTTTAACTGCGATGGAGACATTATGTCCGACATCATCACGTTCAAGGCGGACCACGCCCTGTCGGAAGCCATGGCCGGCATTCCAAACCGGTCTGAATTCATCCGGTCGGCCGTCCTCGCAGCACTTGAGAACGCCTGCCCGCTATGCCGCGGAACCGGGGTTCTCACACCCCAGCAACGCCGGCATTGGGCGTTATTCTCCGAACATCACACCATCGAACAATGCCACGATTGCCAGGCCGTTCACTTGGTGTGCAGCGGAGAAAAGAACCACCCAATCAGGCCTGAACTCCACCAGGACAAACCATGAAACATCGGTTCATAATCCTCCTGCTGGCTGGTCTGGCATTCCAAGCTCAAGCTGTTCACGCTGAACATCCTATGAGTGTAATTACCACCATATTCCCACTGTACGACTGGGCACGCCTGGTTGGCGGCCAGCATGTGGTGGCCACATTGCTCCTGCCTCCCGGCGTGGAAGCGCATGGTTTCGCACCACGTCCAACGGACATCGTACGCATCCACAAGGCCCAAATCGTCATATGGGCCGGCCCCTTGATGGAACCATGGGCCACCGGTCTACTCACCGGATCCCCGCAGAAAGGCACAACCATCCTAGATGTCAGCCAGGGAATCGAATCAGCACTGCTTACCGAAACAACACAGGACCAAACCGGCATGGGCGCCCATGGCAACGAACACCAACCGCATGCATCCGGCCACCAGGACCCCCATTTCTGGCTGGATCCGGTTCTCGCAAAAACCATAGTCGCCCAGATCGGAAAGACCTTTTCCGAAATCGACCCCGGCAATGCCGGAACCTATCAAACCAATGCCGCCGCATACATCAAGACCCTGCAGGAACTGGACACCACCATCCGAACAACACTGGCCCGCTGCCGGCACTCCACGATCCTGTACGGCGGGCATTTCGCGTTCGGGCATTTCGCCCGCCGGTATGGACTCCGGCATGTTTCCCCCTATCGGGGATTCGCCCCGGACGCGGCTCCCACGCCCCGCGCCGTCGCCGACATGATCCGACAGATGAAACAACTCGACATGAACGTCATCTATCACGAGGAACTGGTGGATCCCAAGGTGGCCCGTATCATCGCAGAGGAAACCGGGGCACGCCTCCTGCTCCTACATGGCGCCCACAACCTCTCCCGCACGGAACGCGAACAAAACCTTACCTATCTCGACATCATGCGGCAGAATCTTGAACGATTGAAGGATGGGCTGGGTTATACCCCGTGATCCTGAACGTCCACAACCTCGTGGTACGCCACCAAAACACCCCGGTACTGGAGGGGATTTCTTTCACCGTTGCAGCCGGTGATTACCTCGGAATCGTGGGGCCGAACGGATCAGGCAAAACCACGTTGGTAAGAGCCTTGCTGGGGCTTGTGGAAACCGATGCCGGCACCATCGAACTGTTCGGCCAGCCACAGCCGGAATTCCGGCAATGGAACCGGATCGGCTACCTGCCGCAGTTCTCACGGATCCCCACACACCGTTTCCCGGCAAAAGTCCATGAAATCGTCGCCATGGGGCTCCGGGCGGGCAAACCGTTTCCCCATTGGCCCAGCCATAACGACGATCAGGCCGTGGACCTGACCCTGGACCTGCTCGGTATCGCCGATCTCCGTGACCGGTTGATAGGTCGCCTGTCCGGCGGCCAGCGCCAGCGCGTATTCCTGGCACGGGCACTGGTGGCACAACCCGAACTGCTGATCCTCGACGAACCGGTCGTCGCTCTCGACCCCCAGTCCCGCGAACGGTTTTATGAAACCATCGCACAGCTCAACCGCGACCGGCAGGTCACCATCCTGATGGTCAGCCATGACATGGCCACCATGCACGATTACGCCAGGACCCTGCTGTACCTTGACCGTCGGGTCGTCTTTGTCGGCGCACTCGCATCCTTTTGCAAATCCGAAGCCATGCAAACCTATTTCGGCGGAGCACTGCAACACATGATCTGCGGACAACATCATGGACACGAACCTCTCAATCCCCCTGCTTGATATCCTGCAATACGGCTTCATGCAACGGGCCCTGCTGGCCGGCACCTTCATTGCCGGCACCTGCGGGGTCCTGGGGCTTTTCCTGGTCCTGCGCCGCTTCAGCATGATCGGGGACGGCCTGGCGCATGTTTCATTCGGCGTCATCGGACTGGCCCTGTTCCTCGGCATGGCACCCCTGCAACTGGCGGTTCCCCTGGTCGTGGCCGCATCCTGGCTGATCCTGTGGTTGTCGCGCACGGCCATGCATGGCGATGCCGCCATCGGAATCCTGTCCGCCGTGGGCGTGGCCGTTGGCGTCCTGTTCGCCAGCATCGGGGGCGGATTCAACGTCGACCTCTTCGGTTACCTGTTCGGTGATATTCTGGCCGTCACCCGGGTCGAAACCATCGGCGCCGTGATCTTATCCCTGCTGGTTTTGGGCGTGACAATATTGTTCTACAGCGATTTGTTCGCCGTAACCTTCGACCCCGACAACGCACGGGCCCTGGGCATCCGGGTGCCGCTCATCGAGCACATCCTGCTGGTGGCGGCCTCCATCACCGTGGTGCTCGGCATCAAGGTAGTCGGCACCATGCTGGTATCCAGCCTGCTCGTTTTCCCGGCGGTCACGGCACTGCAGGTGGCGCGTGGCTTTCGATCCGCCCTCATCCTGTCGGCCCTGCAAGCCATCACATCGGTGATTGCGGGGGTCATGGCAGCCTTCTGGTTCGACCTGCCGGCAGGCGCAACGATCGTCCTGATCAATCTTGCCTGCTTCATGGCGGCACTGGCATTGTCACGTCTGTTCCGCTGGTAATCCACCCGCCGGCCGGCATCGCTTCGGATGTTGCCGCACCGTCCCGCAGGGAGTACCATGGACTGGAGATACAAGCGTCATCCGGCCGAAGCCGGAACAGGAGTCAAATCCCAATGCGTTCATTTTTACGAATCCTCTGGCGCGCAACCCTGGTGATCGGTCTCCTACTCACCTTTTTTGCCATCATCGAACTCATCCATGCCTATCAGGTGCTCCGCGGGGTGCATCCCGCCCTGGGATACGGCTATGCATGCATCCTGTCCCTCGGGCTCTTGTCATCCGCGGTCTATCTACTGGTCATGCTCAACCGCTATCCGGCGGTACCGACCCCGCCGGATCCACCCACCGGGCATCGCCAGCTTCAATACCTGGGTTATATTCTCGAACGTCTGGCCGGCAATCCCCTGTTGAGCCCTGAACAACGCCTCAACACCGTTGAAAACCGCCGGCGCCTGCTCGCAACCAACCACCCCGCGATTCCGGAACCGGACGCCAGCCGTATCGGTTCCGAGGTTGAATCCATGTGCATCCTGCCCTGTCTGTTTACGCTGGATGCACTCGCCATGCAGGAAGTCCGCAAAGGCGTGCGCGATGTGGCGGTCGGCGTCACCCTGAGTCCCTGGCGTTCCATGGACCTGCTGCTGGTGCTGTATCGAAACGGGCGCATGGTGATCCGGATTTCCCGCATCTATCGGAGCATCCCGGGAGTCCGGGAACGCATGCACGTATTCCGTGACATCTTCCGGATCGTGGCCACGGTAAACGTGCTCAACTTCGGCAGCAAGCTGGCCCAGAACCTCATGCGGGACGTGCCGTTTATCGGGCGATCCATCGACGACATCGCCCAGGGTGTCGGCGCCAGCCTGCTGACCTCCGTCGCCGGCCACGCCGCGGTGGAACGATGCCGGCCGCTCCGCCCCGCCGATCCGAACGCCATCCAGCACAGCGTGCATAACAAGATCCAGGCATTCCTCGTCGACATCCGGGGCATCATGGTCGACGACGTGATCCGCGCCATGAATCCGGAATGGGCCGAACGGGCACGGGATGGCGTCTCCCATGCCATTGACCAGACGGCCCTGATCATGGATTCCTTCATCCGGAAACCGGTGTTCGCCGCCGGCGCCGGCGCAGCCCGTATCGGCGCCGCCACCTGGACCGGCCTCTTCGCCATCGGACGGAAAACAGGCGGCGCCATCAAGACCACCCGCGTAAAACTGGCGCGGGCCGTCCACACCATGGCCCGGACAACCCGGACATCCGCTGTCCGGTCAATGAACCGCCTGCGAAAACGGTTTCACCGGAAGAAACCCGGCCCCACGCCAACGGACGAAACCCTCACCCCTATCTGAGGCGGTACAACCGGTCACGGCTTCATGATCTCAGGAGCCTGGACCGCGGACAGGCGGTACAACCGCCATCCCTCCCATTCGGAATCGAACACCATGCCCGAAGCCCCATGCCGGATCAGATCCGGATATTTCCAATACAGGCTCTCCGTGCCGGTCCGCCCGTTTGGCGGCGGTGCCAACAAGTACAACCAATGACCGGGATAGGCCCGCCCTGCAGCCCGCAGGTTGAAATCCAGCGACGGCACAAATAGACCGGGATCTCCCGCCTCAACAACCGGCAATCCCCGGTACCCGGCCACAAACACCTTGATACAGGGATGGGTACCTCGAACATGCCGGGCAACCTGCTCCACAAGTTCACGGCGGGCAACGGTGGCGGATGGCGCCGGATCAACCGTGCCGACATGACTCGCCAACGCCGACACCACCGCCACCAGGCCGGTCCCCACCTTCAACCAACCCGGCATCCCGACATCCTCACGGCACAGGTAAGCCAATGCCAGCAAGCCGAGGACGGCAGCCGACAACGTCATCGCCTGCCCCGCCCATGCCATCCCGCGGGCGATCAGGATCGCATGCAATCCGAGGGTCGCCATCACCAGGAAACTCAACCACAAGCCCGACCGGATACGGTGCCGCACGGCCACCAGGCCAAGGCATACACCACCGGTCAGACCCGGAACATGCGTCCAGCCTGCAACCGTCAAGGACCCGGCAACGGCAGCCGGCCACACCGCACGCAGGGCATACCACCCGTCCCCCATGATCAGCCAGTTCAACAACCCCCAGAGTGCCGCCAGGTAGACGACGGGCAATACCAGCAACAGTCCAACCGCCTGCCGCTGATCATGTCCCGTCCCGCGTAACCGGAGATCCACCCCGACCCACAACAGGATCAACAGGAACCAGAGGGCCAGCACCGGATGCGTCCCCACCAGTCCCATCCCCGCCAACCCCAGGTAGACCAGTGCCCGCAATGACTGGTGTTCGCTCCAGCGAACGGCACTCCAGACCGCCATCAACGACAACCAGGCGCCCGTTAACGTGGCGACACCACCACCGCCGGCGGCTTCCCAGAACGGCCGGTACACCAGCAGGGCCACCACGGGAAGCCAGGCTGCCAGCCCGCCCGGAACCCAGCGCCGGACCAGGCGGTTCATGGTCCAGGCCAGGCATCCGGCCATCAGCGCGCCAACCAGGACAGCCGCACCGAATCGCCCGGCGGATCCGGCCACGGCATGTGCCATCGTCACCATCACCGTGGGAATCGGCGGCCACCATACGGAACCCACCAGCGCCTGGCGCCCTTCGGTGCTGTTGGCCAGCACGTAACGCCCCAGGGCATCCAGCACATCCGCTTCGTCCGACCGGCTCACCCGGTGGTGATACGCAAGGCAAAGCGCCCCCATCACCACCGCCAATGCCAGCATCAGGCGGATGACCCGCCCCCCGTACCGTCGTCCGGATCGGCGCTTATGTTCCGGCAAAGAATCCATGCCGCGTTTTCTCCCAGAGAAAAGGATTACGGAAAAACTGCCAGACCGCCCGCCAGGCACTGACACTCATCAGGCCCCAGTACACCGGCGCCACCAGCGCATACTTGACCAGATCATAACAGGCCCGGCGATAACACCCCACGGCCCCGATATAGGCAAAGGTGAAATTGCCGGCAAACAGGCACAGCGCACCCATCAGAAACACCATGCCCGGAAACAGAAGCGACAAGGATTCCACCCGGAACACGAACCACAGGAGCGTCATGATCCAGAACAACGGGTTGATCACAAAACCGAACACCAGTCCCCCGATCAACACCTGGAAATGAAGAAAGTTGGACAAGCCCAGTTCCCGCAACAAACGGACAGGCTGACGCATATGCACCAGGTAGGTCTGGAGATATCCCTTCAGCCAGCGCGTCCGCTGGCGGATCCAGAATGGCAGCCGCCCGCACGCTTCCTCCCAGGTGGTGGTATCCAGCATCTGGGTCCGGTAACCCGCCCGGTAAATCCGTATACCAAGATCACAATCCTCCGTCACATTGTACGCATCCCAGCCCAGGAGGGAACGCAGGGGCCTGGTGATGAAATGGTTCGAGGTCCCACCCAGCGGAATGACCGCATTCAGGGCCGCCAGTCCCGGCAGAAACAAGTCAAACCAGGCCGAATATTCCGCGGTAAACCAGCGGGTCAGCAGGTTCTGGCGGGGATTGTAGTAATTCAGTTTGGACTGGAGACAGATCACCCGATCATCCGCCTGCCGGAATCCGATGACCGCCTTTTTAAGCTGGTCGGGCTCGGGGCGGTCCTCCGCATCATAAATCACCAGATACTTTCCCCGCGCCAACGCCAGCCCGATGTTGCATGCCTTGGGTTTGGTTCGCGGGTGCGAACGGGGAATCAGCGTCACCCGGAACCCCGGCGGCATCCACATGGCGGCAACCGCCGCACGCGTCTCACCGTCGTCCTCCTCCAGGAGTAATTGTACATCCTTGCGGTTCGCGGGATAATCCAGTGCCTGGATCGATTCCACCAGTCGGACCACGGTCTCGGGCTCATGATACAACGGCACCAGGATGGAATAACGTGGCAGATCCTCATCGTGCAATTCCGCCAGCCGCTCGATCGGCACCCGGATCTCGGCGGATTGCGACACCGACAACCGCACCAGCATGAATTTATACAGGGTGAACGCCACATAATACACGGTACAGATTGCCACCAGCACCCGTCCGGCAGCCAGGGGGGCCAGCACCAGACCGGTTATCACACCGGCCAGAATCAAAAGCCCGACAACCTTCTGCGCCATCGTGAGGGGAATATGGGCACTCCATTCCGGTCGCAGGCGGCTCAACAGCAGGGGATCCGGACCCTTCACGGCAAATCCTCCGAGGCAGCGGCCAGGGCCGCATCCAGTACGCGCAGCATCAGGTGTTCACCGGCACGCGTCAAGGCCAGTCCGGTGTCATCCAGCAACGGGATCGACTGGTCCGTCATGGTGAAAGCGGAATACAGGTCCGCTACCGGGATGCCCCTCACATAGGCGGTCCGGACAATCGCCTCCACATAGGGACGCATCGCCCCGGGGGTATCACCCGCCGGCGGAGGCGTCACCCACATGAGCGGGACATCCCCCAGCAAACCATCACTCAAGGCCGCCACTTGCCGCTCAAACACCCGGGGATCCGTACCTGCCAGCCAATCAGAAAATCCCAGGCAAACCAGCAAGCCTCGCGCACCGGCCGGCACGGCAGCGGGAGTCTCCACCAGTTTCAACAACGGACCATACACATTGGGGTCACGGGACCAGTCCGGCAGGGCGACAACCTGGATCGGTGGAATCCCCTCGTTGGAACCATTCCGTTTCCCCCACCGGGAATGGACCCCCTGTCGGGACAGGCTCTGGATCACCGGACCTTCACCCACCACGGCAATCCGCCGTTGGGCACGCAACGGCCAGGGGCTTCGCCTCACCGCCTGGTTCGGCGCCCACGGCATCAGCACAACCTGCTCACCACGTGCCGTCCACAGGGATTGACCGTTGACCGAGAGACCCGCGGCGGACAACGGCGGAACCTGGACCTGGACCGACCCGGCCGTCAGCGGGACATCCCGGTGCATCAGGGTCCATTCGAGACGATGCCAGTCTCCGGCATTGGAAATTGCCGGGCTCCACGTGGCCGGCAGAACAACCGGCAGGCGAACCGTTGATTCCTTGCCGGATTGCCAGAGACGGGCATGCAGGATCAGGTCGGTGAATGAACCCGGATCGCCCTCCACACGGCACCGGGGTTGGACGACATCCGATCCGAAACAAACAGCCGGCAACGCCTCCACCCGTCCCCCGATCCGGATCCGTTTCGGTTCAGCCAGCGAGGTATCCACCCGACGTTCGCATGCCGCCGAAAACCCCATG
>Ga0156516_1033_pt3 | contig 42214 bp, 36 predicted proteins | sample RifOxyB3_FD_111911 | JGI IMG/M metagenome (GOLD analysis project Ga0156516, IMG submission 111911) | Lentisphaerae bacterium RIFOXYB12_FULL_60_10
AGAACATGACGCTGCCGTGGGATCGCCGCCGCATTGTCCGGCAGATCATGGAGAAGACGGACCTGGCCCCCGAGATCGCGATCAGCGTGGCCAAGTCGGTGGAAAACTGGATCATCACCAGCGACATCAAGGCGGTCAACACCACCCTGATCCGGGAACTCGTGAACAATGAACTGGCGGAACGCGGGTACCAGCGCCAGTTGCAGGACCTGTCGCTGTACCGGGTGCCGAAGGATTTCATCGAGAAGCTGATGTTCACCAAGTCGACGGAGAACAGCAATATCGTCAACAACAACCCCGAGGCGGTGAACCTCGGGCTGGCGGAACTGATTCTCAAGCAGTGGGCCCTGGACACGATTTTCAGTGCGGATGTCAAACGGGCGCATGACACGGCGGCCATCCATCTCCACGACCTGGGGTATCCGCATCGGGTGTACTGCTCCTCGCATTCGCTGGAGTATGTGAAGAAGTACGGGTTGCAGGGACTGGTCAACCTCAATACCGAATCCAAGCCGGCACGATCGGCCTCGGTGCTGACCGGGCACCTGAACACGTTCCTGGCCTCGATGCAGGCCAATTATGCCGGCGCACTCGGGATTGGTTACATCAATATCCTCTACGCCCCCTACCTGGAAGGGTTTGATGCGGCGCAGTACAAGCAGGTGGCGCAGGAGTTGATCTTCAACGGCGCCCAGAACGCTTTTTCCCGTGGCGGGCAGACCCTGTTCCTGGATTTCAACATCCATTCCGGCGTGCCGCGCTACCTTCAGCGCGTGCCGGCCATCGGACCGGGCGGCACCTACCAGCTCCGGCTGGCGGATGGCAGCAAGGTCAAGCTGGTTGAGGAGCTGCGCAAGGATGTGAAGGTGGGCGGGTATGCCCTGATGGACTTATTCCATGAGCAGGCGCCCGGCAACCGCCGGCTGGTGTTGCGGGAGATTCCGGACGGCAAGGGCGGTGTCCAGTATGATCCGCAGGTTGTGGCGGCGCTGGAGTCCGTCGGCGAACGGATTATCACCTACGGGGATTATTCCAGGGAGGCGCGCGAATTCTGCAAGGCCCTGCTGGAAGTGTTTGCGGAAGGGGACCGTAACGGCCGGATCTTTGAATTCCCCAAGTGCGATTTCCATATCAGCGATGAAACTTTCGCCGATCCCGCGCAATACGAGGTCTTCCAGACCGCCTGCCGCCTGGCGAGCCGGAATGGCTCCACCTACTTCATCTTTGACCGCGATGAAGTGACGTTGTCGGCCTGCTGCCGCCTGCGCACGACGATCGAGGATACGCGCATGCTGATGCATCCGGAGAACCTGCGTTTCTGCGGGTTCCAGAACGTGACGATCAATATTCCGCAGGCTGCCTACCGGGCGGCACGCAAGAACGGCGATGATATCCTGGCCGATTTTTTGGGGGAACTGGATGTCACCATGGAACTGGCGGCGCAGGCGCATTTGCAGAAGAAGGCCAAGGTCGCCGAGATGATGTCGAGTCCCGGACATCCGCTCTGGCAGATCGGGCGGGTGTCATGCGACGGCAAGCCGTATATCGACTTGGAAACCTGCACCTATATCATCGGGTTGATCGGACTTAACGATGCGATCAATTTCCTGATCGGGCAGGAAATGCATGAGAGCCGCGAAGCCCGGCGGTTGGGACTGCGGATCGTGGCCCACATGTATACCAAGGTCAAGAAGCTGGCCAAGAAACACAAACTCAAGTTCACGCTGGAGGAATCTCCGGCCGAGAGTGCGGCCCGGCGGCTGGCCAAGACGGACCTGGTGTTTTTCAGCGCCGAGGCGCGGGAAGTGGTCAAGGGTGTTACGGAGGATGTGGCCTACTACACGAATTCGATCCATCTGTCGGCGGAGGCTCCGGTTTCGCTGGTCGAGCGGATCCGGGAACAGGCCAAGTACCACAGCATGATCGAATCCGGCGCCATCACCCATGCCTTTATCGGTGAGGAGCAACCCTCGGCCGAGTCCATTGCGAAGCTGGTGCATGAGACCTTCTTCCGGACACAGTCGGCTCAGTTGACCATCTCCCCGGAATTCACCTACTGCAATCATTGCCAGCACAACATGCGCGGCCTGCTGAATACCTGCACGCGGTGCGGCTCCGATAACGTGGTGGGGGAGACCCGCGTGGTGGGGTACTTCAGCCGGGTACAGAACTGGAACAAGTCCAAGCGGGAAGGTGAACTGGTGGCCCGGCACAAGGGATCGTATTCCGTCGAGCAGGCGGATGCGGCGCGCAAACCGGCCATGGTAACCGCCTGATTACCGGGAGTGACCGTCATGGCAAAACCATTCCGTATCGGCGTGTTCGGAAAAAAAGGCTGCGACAAGTGTGCCGTCCTCATGGACCGGCTGGGGCGTCTGCTGGAAAAGCCTGAATGGAACGACTTCGAGATCCAGTATGTGGATGTTGAGTCGGAGGATGGCCTGGTGCAGTTTGCCGAGGCGGAATGCATCAATCCCCAGCGTATACCGGCGATGATCGTGTTCCGGCAGGAGGGTGGTGACTATGTCCCGGTTCCCAATGCACAACCGGGTGCCGCCGACCTCGTGTGCGGCAAGTCGCGCCTCTTCCAGTATCTCGGATTGCAGACCGATTATTCGGATGAAGGCAAGGGTGTGCTCACGCCCAAGATGATCCGTTTCGTGCTGGATGCCGTCCGGGGTTGATGGCCGTGGAAGGCCTCTCCCCCGTCTATGGTTACCTGGAACGCCCTTCCATGCTGGATTTCGCCGGGCATCTGGCCATGGTCTGCTTCACCGCGGGTTGCAATCTCCGCTGCGGGTACTGCCATAATGCGGGCCTGTTGGGGACCTTACGGCCCGGCCTGGCCTGGGATCGTCTGGATGCAGCCTGCCGGGCCTTTTCCCTTGATTGGGTGGATGCGGCCGTAATCACCGGCGGCGAACCGACCCTGCATGCGGATCTCCAGGCGCTGATTGCCCGGTTCCATGAACAGGGATGGGCCGTCAAGCTGGATACCAATGGAACGAATCCGGACCGGCTGTCCGCCTGTCTGCCGCTGCTCGATTATGTCGCCATGGACATCAAGACGGGCTTATCCGGGTATGCCGCCCTTACCGGGTTTGACGATGGGGATGCCATCCGGTGCTCGGTCCGGCGAATCCGGGAGGATGCCCGTGACTACGAGTTTCGGACCACGGTGATTCCGGGCCTTCATGACGAAGCGGCCGTGCGGGAGATGGCCGGGCTCTTGTCCGGCGCGAAACGCTGGATTCTCCAGCCGTTTGTTCCCCGGGACGATTTGCCGGATCCCCGTTTCCGCACCATGCCGCGTGCCCAGCCGGAAACCATGGAAGCCGTACGCCGTATCGCGGCGGAAGCCGTGCAGGAAGTGGTGGTGCGGACCGGGTGACCGTGACGGTTACCCGCCGTGTATGGCACGGCGCATGGCGGCAATGTGGCCGGGTCCGGTGCCGCAGCATCCGCCGATGATCGTGGCGCCCGCCTCGACGAGCAGAGGTGCCTTGCGGGCCATTTCTTCGGGGGTTTCCTTGAATATCGTTTGCCCGTTCTCAAGCACCGGCATGCCCGCGTTGGGCATGGCGAAAATCGGTTTGCCGGCGGCAACCGGTTTCAACTGCCGGACGATCCGGATCATGTGATCCGGTCCGGTCCCGCAGTTGGTGCCGATGATGTCGGCTCCCGCTTCAAGGACGCCTTCCGCCATTTTCTCGGGCGTCACGCCCATCATGGTGGCGTACCCGCCGTGGACCTGGGGGTCAAAGGTGAAACTAGCCGCCACCACCAGCCGGGTATGCTGCTTGGCCGCCCGGATGGCAACGCAGGCTTCCTCCAGTCCGGTCATGGTTTCGATGATCACGCAATCGGCGCCACCGGCTTCGAGGGCTTCCAGTTGTTCGCGGAATGCCGCCTGGAACGCCGCTTCGGTTTCCATTCCATACGGCTCCATGAATTCGCCGGTGGGCCCGACACTGCCCAGCACATGTTGCCGGTCGCCGGCGACCTGGCGGGCGATGGCGGCGGCCGCCCGGTTGATTTCGGTTACCCGGGTTTCAAGTCCGTAATGTTTCAATTTATACCGGGTTCCGCCGAATGAATTGCATTCGACGATATCACTACCGGCATCCCGGTAGCTCCGATGGATGTCGAGAACGGCTTCGGGTTGGTCGACACACCACAATTCGGGGCAGGAGCCAGGCTGCAGGCCCTTGGCCTGCAGGAAAGTTCCCATCCCACCATCACAGAGGAGGATTTCGCCAGCCTGCAAGCGTTTCAGAATGCTTTCCATAAATGCTCCTTGTGTCCAATCGTCTGATGGTCAATACCCGGGGGCGGAGATAGAAGGATTCGGGAAGCACCATCCCGTCCGGATGTGGCATGGCCGGATCAGAGACGGAGGTGGAGTCCGATGAAGTATTTATCCTCGGAATCAAACTGTTCCAAACCGAAATTCAACGTTACATGTTCTGCCAGATAGACGTCGATTCCGGCGTTAAAACCAACCGCCTGTTTTTCTTCAAATGAATCGGCTTCAAGGTGTGAGTAAACCGGACCAATAAACAAACCGATTGCGTGCGGCCAGTATAATTTGCTGCCCTCGATCTCATTGATGAGGCTGAGCGTGAGTGCCCCGTAAAATTCGTGGAACGTTTCCAGTCGCGACAGGATGCCCGCCTTTCCCTTTGAATACTGGAAGGAAGCGTTGAGGCGCAGTACATCCTCCATCAAGGATGGGGATAGGATCTCGTGATCAATGAGATTCAGGATGACGCCGGCCCCGAATTCGTCACTACTATTTTTTGTTGCGTATCTTGTCTGATGTTTACCGTCCATGATTGCGCCATATAGCGTCACGGAGGGATGGACATCAAACCCGACATAAACCACCCCTCGGCGGGTCTCTAAAGCGGTATCGATTCCGTAAAGTTCGATGACGCGTCGCCGGGATTGATTGTATGCGCCGATGGTCCAACGGGTCAGGTCCGGAGCAGACAAGACGTAGTTTCCGCCTTCCGGGCTGCCGGGAATAGGGGCGGCTTGAATATCAATCCCGCAGACAAGCAGGGATGCCAGTAGAACCATTCCTGGGAAAATTTCTCGTTTCATGCGGGCTATGCTAGTAATTCGTTGTGGTTGAACGCAAGTACTATATGAAGTCTTTTTTTTCATTGAAACGCGCCCGCTCATGCCCCCGCGTTTATCCTCATCGGGTGATTATGCGTTGGTTCCGGACGTAGGCCCTTCCGGTCATTGCCCGGGCGGGTATTCTGTTGTTGGTCTTAAAATCACGCTTGCAGATGGATGGGATGAAGAGTAGTTTGCATCCCTCGAAACGAGATTTTATGCCCAAAGATGATGCCATTGAAGTATCGGGTACCGTGGTCAAGGTTCTGCCTGCCACGATGTACCGGGTCAAGTTGGAAAACGGACACGAGTTGCTGGCCCATATCTCGGGGAAGATGCGCAAGCATTTCATCCGGATTACGACCGGTGACAAGGTGACGGTCCAGATATCCCCCTATGACTTGACCAAGGGACGCATTTGTTACCGTCACAAGGAATAGGGCGCTGGCCGGCGGTCAGCGCAGACGGAACAATCGCAAGCAGTCCTTGAAATCCGCAGGCAGCGGAGCATTTGCTGCCAGCGATTTCGTGGCGCCTGACGGGACAAATTCCAGTCGTGCCGCATGCAGCATGGGCCGGGCGATCTGGACGGTACGTTCCGAAAGCCTTCGTCCGATCCCGTATTGACGGTCTCCGGCAACCGGATGTCCCGTTGATTCCAGGTGTTTGCGAATCTGGTGGGTTCTCCCGGTTTCGATCCGAACCCGGAGATGGGACGCCTCGCGCCCGGCATCCAGCGTGTCCAGGAGGGATACGGCCGCCTGCCCGTCAATGGGTTTGGTGATGCGGAAATTATGGACGTCCAGGGATCCCAGCGCAATGGCATGGTAGGTCTTCCGGACGGCATGACGCTTGAAGAGCTCCACGGCGGCTTCAAATGCGGCGGGTGACCGTGCCATCAGGACACACCCACTCGTCCCCCGATCCAGCCGATGGACGGCCGTGAGCCCGGGTTCCTTGCGCTGCGTGCGTACCGCTTGTTCCATGCTGTTCGGCCCATTGGTCAGGATGCCGGCGGGTTTGTCGAGAATCAGGTAATCGGTTGTTTCCAGCAGGCATCGGAACACCTGGGGTCGGTTCGGGGTGTGGCTTTCAGTGGCGGATGCCGTTGTTTCCACGCAATCGCCGGCCTTGAGCTGATGCCGTGCCATCCAGACAGGGTGGCGGTTCACGGTGACCCGGCGCTCGTCCAGCAGGGCCTTGGCCCGCTTGCGTGAGAGATCCAGGCGTCCGGCCAGGAATGACAGGAGATCGGTGTTCCGGTCAGCCGCCGTCACCGGATAGGAATGGTTTTTGGGATGGTTTTGCATGTGCATGCTTTACGAACCGGTATGTGTTCAGGCATGATACGTTCCTTCCAAGGAGAGTCCAGCATGGAAACGAAGATACCGGATCCCGTCATCGACCTGGAGGCGGCGGAAAACTGGCTGTTGAGTGCCCTTGACCAGGGGGACGCGCTTCCCTATGAGGCATGCCGTGACATGGTGGTGCGGTTGGCGTCCGCACGGGGGGCACAAGCCGATTCGTGGGCGGAACTCCTTCATGAGGCGCTGGTACGGCTTGAGCGACAGGATGCCTGCGTGGATCTGCTGGAAACCCAGTTGAGCTGGCATACCGGCGATGTCCGTTTCACGGACCTGGCGCGCCGCCGGATCGGGGACATATTGCGGGACAGCAACGGGCTGGCCATCATGGAATCCGCCGGCTGGGATGGGTCGATTCCGGTCGAGGAGTGTCTCCGACGTACCCGCCTGCTGTGCCTGATCGGCGCCGGTACCCTCTGTTTTGACAAGACCTGGGGGTTTGGTGTGGTGGACCGGTGTGATGCGTTCTACCGCAAGATCATTATCGATTTCAGGCTGAAACCACAACATGCCCTTTCCTTCGCCTATGCGGCCGAAACGCTCCGCATCCTGGACGACAATCACCTGCTGGCACGGTGCCATCGGGATCCGGATGGCATGCGTCGCCAGGCGGTCGAGACGCCGGATTCCCTGGTGCGCCTGGTGCTGGAAGGCTTCGGACCCCTGACGGTGGACCAGGTGCGTGAGCGCCTGGTCGGGCTGGTGATCGAGGATGCGGGTTGGGCCGCCTTTTGGGATGGCGCCCGCAAACGGCTCAAAGCCGACCCTTTCATACACATACCGGCCAGGCGTTCGGAACCGATCCGGATCCTGGAGGAAGCCCGGGGTTTTCATGGTGCCTGGATGGAACGGTTCCGCTCGGAGCGGGACATGGAACAGATACTGGGACAGGTGGAGTTGCTGGTCCGTCAGGAGCCTGAACGCCTGAAGGATCCGGCCTACCGTGAAGTCCTGTTTGACCGGTTGTCGTTCGTGATCCGGGGGGCACCTGCACGAAAACCTGCCTTGACAGGCCGGGCGGTCCTGTTGGGGGAACCGCTGGGGTGCAAGCCGGAGGTTTCGCCGGACTCCGTCCGGTGCGAACCAGCGGCGTGGGTGGGTGCGATTGAACATTTGTATAAGCCGGACACCCTGCTGGACCTGACCGGATCCGCCACCGTCTTTGCGCGGGTGATCGCATTTCTGGGCCGTCTGTGCCCGGCCCGCCTGGTGCCGGCCCTGTCCGACATCGTGGAACGCCTGCCGTTCACCGCGGTGGATGCGGCGGCGGATTTCATGGCGGCCGACGGGAACGGGGTCTGGCAGACCATGATACGCGATGCCATGCTGGCCCGCCTGGTGCCACCGGTGGTCCTGCTCTGGTTGTGCCGGCATGTCGATTGGATGGAACAGGAGCAGGTGGGGACCCGGAGGGAACTCGTCCTGCATATCTTCCAGACGCTGGATGTCTCGATGACCGATGAACCGGCCCGTGCCCAAGCCCAGATCCGGAAGTTCCTGGACCAGTCCGACTGGCTCACCGGGGTGATTGAACCCCTCCCGGAAAAAGACCAGCAGGATGTGCTGCGGCGGTTGGACGGGGTGTTGTCCCTCGATGCCGGCGATCGACGTTCCATGATGGCCCGTATCATCAAGCGGTATCCGCACACGGCGGTCGTGTTGACGGCCGGCGATGAACCGGAAACGCCGGCCGGTACCCTGCACTTTACCTCGTGGCGTTCCTACCGGGAACGGATGGCGCAATTAAAGGATCTGGTGGAAGTGCAGATTCCCCAGAACAGCAAGGATATCGCGCATGCCCGGAGCTATGGGGATCTGCGCGAGAATTTTGAATACCAGTCTGCGCGGGAACAGCAGCGCCTGTTTATGCAGCGGCAGGGCGAGTTGGAATCGGACTTGAAATCCGTTCGTGGGAGTGATTTCAAGGGTATGCCGTCGGAGGTTGCCGGGCCCGGCACCACCGTCATGATCGAGCGGACCGGCGGTATCCGGGACGCGTATGTGATTCTGGGGGAATGGGACCGGGACGAGGCGCTTGGTATTATTTCAAGCAAGAGCCGCATGGCGGAGGTCCTGGCCGGAAAGCGGGCTGGAGACCGGGTGGTCCTGCCGGGCGCCGACGCCGGCGATGAGCCGGCGCGCATTGTCGCGGTGGAGCCGCTGACGGATGCCGTGCGTGCGTGGATCGGGTCGGCGGGTTGACGGGAGAAGGGGCTGGTCATGCAGGAGCGGATTCGGGTTGAAGTGGTGGATAATTTTCCGGCCTTGGGCCGTGTGGCGGCGATGCGTTTCCTGAAGTGGGTTCAGAATCATCCGGAAGGCGTGATTTCCCTGCCGACCGGCAAGACCCCGGAACACTTCATCACGTGGGTGCGCAGGAGCCTGGACCACTGGACGCAGCCGGACGTGCAGGCCCTGGTGGGGGAGGCGGGCCTGGATGTAGACCGCCGTCCCGATGTGCGCGGGCTCCGGTTTGTGCAGATCGACGAATTCTACCCGATCAATCCCACCCAGCATAACAGCTTCTGCCATTATGTCCGCACCTTCTACCTGGAGGGGTTCGGACTGGATCCGGCCCGCGCCCTGCTGATTGATTGCTCGGTGCTGGCGCTCCTGCCGGGGCAGACCCTGGAGTCGGTCTGGCCCGACAGCCGGGTGGATCTGACCCTGCGGAACAGGGCGCCGGTTTCCGCCCAGGAGACGATTCAGCAGGAAACCATCCATCGCATTGACCAATGGTGCCAGGAATACGAGGCGGCCATCCGGGGATGGGGCGGCATCGGTTTCTTTCTGGGCGGGATCGGGCCGGATGGGCATATCGGATTCAATGTGCGGGGGTCCGATCATTTCTCCACCACGCGGTTGACGCCGACCAATTACGAGACGCAGGCAGCCGCTGCGACGGACCTGGGCGGCATCGAGGTGTCGCGCAACCGGCTGGTCATCACGATCGGCCTGGGTACCCTGACCTACAATCCCGATTGCACGGCATTGATCATAGCAGCCGGTGAATCCAAGGCCCGCGTGGTGGCGGATGCCATTCAGCAGGCGCCGGATGTCCGGTATCCGGCCACGGCCCTGCATGTTTTGCCGAATGCGGCGTTTGTGCTGACCAGCGGGGCTGCCAGCCTGTTGACGGGTCGACGCGTGAGCCGGTTGGAAACGGTTCGTTCACTGGCGCCCGAGGATGCGGAACGGATTCTGGTGGATGTTGCCGTGAGCCGTGGCCGGCGCCTGCTTGACCTTACTCCCGAGATCGTGGCCGCCGACCCGCTGGGGGTCGTTCTGCTCCGTCGTTCCCCCGTTCCGCTGGATGTCTTGTGTGCCCAGACGCATGCTGCTTTCGAGGAGCGGATCCGGATGGGAACGAAGCGCCTGACCGGTGCCCGCTTCCTGCATACCGAACCCCATCACGATGACCTGATGCTGGGCCTGCTTCCCCTGATTGTCCGGTATGGTCGCCAGCCGGCCAATACGCATCATTTTGTGACCCTGACCAGCGGTTTTACCGCGGTCACCAACGTCTACCTGGCAGACGGGTTGCGGCACCTTGACCGGATGGTGGAGAATCCCTCCTTCCGTGCCATGGATGACGGGTATTTTGATCCCGGCAACCTCAGTGGCCGGAACCGCGACTTATGGCAGTATCTGGACGGGGTGGCGGCGCGCGATCCGCTCGTGCGCGAGGAAGGCACCGCACGCCGCCTGTTGCGCAACCTGCTGGAGGTGTATGGCGTCACCTCCCTCGACGCGGTTCGTCCGAAGATCCGGGAGATCCTGCGGGACCAGGGATCGGCGTATCCCGGGCGGAAGGATCCGCCGGAAATCCAGCGGCTGAAGGGGATGAGCCGGGAATGGGAAGCGGAGTGCCTGTGGGGTTATTTCGGATGGAATTGTGCGTCGGTCAGCCATCTGCGCCTCGGTTTCTATACCGGCGACATCTTCACGGAAGAGCCCACCCGTGACCGTGATGTGCCGCCGATCCTCAGCCTGCTGCGAGCCTTCAGGCCGACGGCCGTATCGGTCGCCTTCGATCCCGAGGCCAGCGGGCCGGACACGCACTACAAGGTCATGCAAGCCATCCGTGCAGCCTTGGAACAGTATGCGGATGCCCTGCCGGACCGGCCGGATATCCAGGTGCTGGGCTACCGGAACGTCTGGTACCGCTTCCATCCCTCGGAGGCGAATGTCTATGTGCCCGTATCGTTGAACATGTTCACGATCATGGAGAACGCCTTCCTCAACACCTTCATCTCCCAGCGGAATGCCTCGTTTCCCAGCCATGAATATGATGGTCCGTTCTGCGGGCTGGCCCAGCGAATCCAGGTGGAACAATACCAGACCATCAAGACCTGTCTGGGGCGGGGTTGGTTCCATGAGCATAATGAACCGTTGATCCGGGCGACCCGGGGCTTTGTTTTCCTCAAGCAAATGACACTGGATGGATTTGCCCAGCACAGCCGGGATCTCCAGCGGGCGGCCGAAGCCCGGTGACCTCGGAAAATGCTCGCGGGAAGGATGCGTTTTCGTTAGGGTTTGAGACTGATTCTGTTGAAACGGCAGGAGGGTTGTATGCGTGACTTGATTCGCGGGATGGTTTGTCTGGTTGTCCTGGTGTCGATTGCCGCTTCGCCGGCCTGGGCGGGGAATCACCGGATCGGCGGCGGTTTGCATTATTGGCGGGCGACCGATGACATCGACGTCGAGGGAATCGATGAAGACGGGTGGGTATATGTGTTGAGTTACCAGTACCGTCCATTCCCGCTCGTGGCGGCGGAATTTGACCTGGAAATCAGCGATCCGGGGTATGGCGGCGCCGACGGGCGGGTGTATGCCCCCCAGGCATATGTTCTGGTCGGCCTGGGGCTCTATGCCGGGTTGGGCGTGGGAACCTACTTCCATGACGGGGAGTTCGACGACCTGTTCTACGCGGCGCGGGGCGGAGTCAGTTTCCCGCTGTTGTTGCCGGTTGTCCTGCTCGATTTGCACGTCGACTACCGGTTTACCGAGTGGAAGGGACTCAGTTCGTTGGCGGATGAGGTTTCAACCGATGTAATTACCGTGGGTGCCCAGGTCCGGGTATCGTTCTAAACGGGTTGTTTCCGGGAGGCATACGATGCGAATCTTTCAAGTGATGGTGGCGGGCATGACCGGGTGTGTCCTGGCGGTTACTTCGCTGGCAGAATCCCGAACCGTATTGCGGTCGGCGGTGCTTCGATCCGGGCCGGGCGCCTATTATGAAGCCCTGGTCGAAGTGCCGGCGGGAACCCCGGTGGATGCGCAACCTCCGAAGCATCCGGTTTGGGTGGAAGTGCAGGCGCTCCAGCGCCAGGGATGGTTGCCGGAAAAGGCCTTTGAACCGGCGGGGAAAGGTGTTGAATTTGCCGCCCTCCTCAAAGGCGGTGCTGGTATGGCCGTGTCCGCGGCGGACATGGCCGCCGCCACCAAGGGCATGGTGGGAACCACCTATCGCGACCGGCCCACCGTCCAGGTTGCCGTGGCGGAGCAGCTGGCCTCCCTCCGGATTGATGCGCCCATGGTGCAAACCATCGAGGGATCCTTGAGCGGGGGAGCAACGGGTGTCCGTATGCGGGTGCCGGCAGTACCGGAGGCCGGACTGGTGATGCTTCGCCCGGATGCCGAGTTGGAACTTGGACAGGCGCTTGCCGTACGGGTGGCCGAACAGGGCCTGGTTGCGGATGAAAAAGCGGTCCGGTATGTGAATGCCGTTGCCGCCGTGGTGGGAGCCCGGACCGAACGGTATGACCTGCCCTACCGGGTGGGGATACTCAAGGCGTCCGGGGTGAACGGGTTCGGCCTGCCCGGTGGTTATGTGCTGATTTCGGAACAATTGCTTGCCCTGGCTCAGGATGAGGCCGAACTGGCCTGCCTAATCGGTCATGAAATGGCGCATATCAGCCGGTTTCATGGCATGCGTGAGTTCAACAAGCGCAGTACGCATCGGCAGTCGGATTCCGTGTTCGACGAACTGGATGCCACGGATGACACACCGGCATCCGACCATGAAGCGGACCTGAACCGTCTGGCGGACACGGCCTACCTGACCATCATCGGGAAACGGGCCCGGGTCGATGAAATTGAGGCCGACCTGTATGGTGTCAGGTATGCGGCTGCGGCGGGGTATGACCCCGGGGCAATGGTCCGCGTTTTGCGCCGGATTGCCGATGCGCAACAGGGAGAATCGGACGATGCGTTCCGGCATCATCCGTCGCTGGATGAACGAATGGCGGCCATCGAACAGTTTGTCCGGCAATCGGGAACTGAAGCGGGTGGACAAACCTTTGCCGGCCGTTTCCGTGAACAGTTGGCGGACCGTGCACGTTAATTCACGCGGTATCGCTGCCTGGTGCTGTCTCCCGGTAATCGGGATAATCCTGCTGGCGACATCCGGTTGCATGCTTACCGGTTCATCGCGTGCCGCGGTGCCCCTCCAGTGGAGTTGTCCGCTGTGGTATTCCCAGCCGCGCGGTCTGGAACAGTCGGATGCACCGGTGGGTTTCGACATGCGCTTGCCGGACCATTTGGAATCCTTCCGGCGGCGCTACGACATTCCGGGATGGATGGTGTACGGGGTGGTGCGATGTCTGGGGTCCGATGAATTCCTGGCCAGCGGCATATGCCGAACCTACAACGTTGCGGACCGTCTGGGTGAGGACCGTGTCGTGGTCAACCGCATTCACTACGAGGTGCCGGAAGCCCGGATCCGCGGCGAATTGGAATCCATCCGGACCGCCCTGGATGCGGCTCCGGATGAACGGAGCCGGCAACTTGTGCCCGGACCCTACGTGAAACGGCGTTTTGGCGGTTTCGTGTTGTTCTCACTGAATGCGACGATTTCCACGGGTGTTGCCGGGAACTTGTTGGAAGGATCCGGGCAGACAGAAGATCCCATGGAAACCTTTGTCCGGGGTGTGTCGGCCGCCCTACCGGCCCCAGGTTGGGAAGCTTCCGGTGGCGCTTACCGTTATACGGCTGCGGGTGAGTTCCGTATGCGGGATCCCCTGCGGTCGTTTCGTATCACCGAGGAAGCTGCCATTGAGGAACTGGTCAAGGGGGTGATGGTGCTGTTTTCCGGCGTGGACCGTGCTTACACCGCCTCGGATGGGGGACGGGAGGGGGATGACCTGGCGGAACACGTCGCGCGCGAGGAGGTTCATCTCCGGTTGCGCGGGGTCCGGGTGATCCGCCGCGCGCTGGATCTGGAGCATGGAATATGCCTGGTGACGGTGACGGTCCCGAAGTCGGGGATTGTGGCAGGTTTGCCGGCGAACGGAAAACCCGGTTCAGAAACCTCCCGGTGAGAAGGGCGTCGACGGCGCGACGTCCTCCAAACGGGAGGCGGCAACCGACCCGGTATTATTTCCATGACCAGACGTTGGAATAGGTCACGTCCGGCTTGCGGTTTTCAAAACTGGGTTTGCCGTTTTCCCAGGCCCACCAGAGGGCCCGTTTTTCTTCCAGGCACCAGATGATGGTCCGGATCGTTATTTCACATGGAGGACCGCCCGGGATCAGGGTTTCGCCGTTGTAGCAGACGAGCCCCCGTTTCGGATCCCGGAACTGGATCAGGCGCTGCAACCCGTCCAGGGTGGGATTCCGGCGGTTTTCGTCAAGCAGTTCATTCATCAACTGACGTCGTTCATCGGCGCAACGCCAGTAGGCGGTGTCGGCGCATTCGACAGGCAGGCCGCGTGCCTTGAGTGAAAAGGCGCGCCGATCCGCCACATAGGCGTGCATGGCCGGTTCTTCAGCGGTCATGGCGGTGATGATCCCGAACCCGTCGGGACTGTGGCGAACCCCGATCCGGCAGGCGCTTTTCTCCACCATGGCGGTATGGTTCAGGTGGTCGATGACCATCAGGTTGCCGGGGCCCCAGAAATGATTGTAGCGGGTCAGCAGTTCGACGGCTTCCGCGGTGGTTCGGCAATAGCGGCCGACCAGCTTGAAAACCGGGGCGGGAAATATTTCGGGTGAGGTTTCATCGTTGAAGATGCCGGATGACACACCGCCCAGGATAAGAAATTCGTTGACCAGGGGCCAATCCGGCGGGCCGAAGGGTTCCTCGGGTGTGGAGTCGAGGTTGTTGGCCAGGATGGGCCCGTGATCACTGGTGGGAAAATAGGCGTAACTGCATCCGACGGGAGCCGCCCCGAGATTCATGCGACGGAAATAGTAACTGTTGCCGCAGCATTGGGCAGTCCATTGATCGGGGGAGAGTCCTGCGCCGTCCCGGATACCCCGCCATTCCGCCTCGATCAGCTCCTTCACGCCCCGGAGTTCGGGATAGCGGATGGAGTCGGGAACGGCATCGAGCCGTTCCCGGTTCCAGGCCGCCAGGCGGCGTACGATTTCGGGACGGGGCACTTCCGGCATCCAGCGTTGGTAACTTAGCAGGTAGAACTCACCCCACTTTCGATAGTAGTCGGGTTTGGCCGCCGCCATTTGACGTGCTGCTTCATACCACTGTGTCTGGGTCCACATCTTATAGGATCCTTTCGCCAGCCGTTGTTATCGTATGCAGGTGGTTTTATTTCTGTCCAAAGGCGTCCACCAGTTCGATTTCGAAGCGGTTGGAGGGTTTACTCTGCTGCGGTAAGGCCTTGGCCTGCTTCTCAGCATCGGTCAGGGCCGCCGTATACGTTACCCAAAGGTGCAGTTTCATGGCAGGCGCCAGGTTGCGGACGGTTCCACCGCTCTTCTTCATGCGCCCGAGCACCACGGCGCCCTGTCCGTCGGGATGGGCGGCCACCCAGACCTGGTAATCGACTGCGCCTTCCTTCTCCTCGAAGTCCACATGACAGATGGTGCCGTCATAACCCCAATCCGGGTTGCGGATGCCGGTGATTCGTGTGGCCGGGAGCGTGTTGGCCGAGGCCAATTCCAGTATTGGATTGGGCAGGCGTGACGCGGCATCGGGGGCCGGCATCCGCAGACGGCGGAGGGCGACCGCCTGGTCGGTAGCGTCATCCGCCGAGCGGTATTCCGCCACAAGATCACCCAGCAGGACATCGTTGGTCATGGCGCCGGTTGGCTGGATGTCGTTGACATACAGGATATGTGTGCGCCGTTCGACGATGATCTTCTCCAGGCGCAGGGGATAATCCACCACGCCCACGCCTTCCTTGCGGCCGCCTGCATAACGCCACCAGGTGGTTCCGTATTCGCGGAAGTTGTCCCACGGCGCATGGCCGGGAAGTTCAAAGCGCAGGTACCGCCACCCGTCGAAGTTGAACGAGACCCAGCTGTGCAGGTTGTCGCAGTTCCACTGGTCCTTGGTTCCGATCGATATCCACATCTCGTCATTGGCATCCTTCATGCAGTAGACCACCCGTCCCCAGTCGCTGGCAGCCTGAACCCATAGACCGAGCGCCTGGGCTGCGCCGGGAATGGTTACCGGCTTGGCGGGACGAATGACGCTGTACCACGGCATCAGCGGGATCTCGCGGTCCTGCTGCTCGAGTTTGACGGCCAGTGCCGCTTGTGCCCGTTCGGCGTTGGTGACGACGGATATGTTCATGTGGCCGCGGTACCGTTTGGTGTCAAAGTTGTTGTTCTCGTAGATCTCGTCGAACACGTCCGGTTTGTCGTCCAGGGTCCAGGATCCGTCGCCGGGCCGTGCAACGACCTGTTCGTGGCTGATCTCGGCGGTGCGAGCTGCGGGACCGGTCCACCAGGTTTGCTGGTTGCGCGCCCGGGCCCACGCCACACCGTCGGTGTGATCAGGGGCACCGGCCATAACGGTCTGCACCGGCTCTGTCACGGCCACGTAGACGATGGTGGGGCCGGTCATGATTGTGACCCGGTTGTCCGCATCGGTGGTGTGCTCGACGGTGTTGTCGTTCGGGTCCGTCACCTTTAACGTTGTCTTGTCCTGGAAAGACAGGGTGACCGGTCGTTTGCCGCGCAGGTTCCACAGCACGTACAGGGGGCCGCCCTTGGCGTTGGGACGTTTGAACCGCAGGCAGTACGTGGTGAGTGATCCGGTGGGCAGCCAGCCGTCAAAGGTGGCCTGTTCCAGTTGCCGGGTCATGGTGGCATAGTGCGCATAGGAGGGTTTCGGGTTGCAATAGGGGATGCGGCGCTGGATCCCGCACCCGCCGTAATGTTCGGAGCCGTAGTAGCTGCCGCAATCATAGGCGAACCAGGCGGAATAGAAGCGGTCCACGCCGTAGGCAAGGTTGATCAGCGCCCAGCGGTCATGGTAATCGGCCTGTTCCTGCCAGGTGCAGGCCCCGGGTTCGGTCGGCACGAAGATTCCCTCGACGTACCAGATCTTGGGGTTGGGAATACCGGCTTTGCGGAACTCTTCGCGCAGGCAGTACATGCGGTGTACGCTGATCTGGTGCAGTTGTTGCTCGGGGAGGCGTTCGAAGCCCGGCACATCAATCCCACATCCGTCGATCAGGTTGGTGGGAAACCCGGCACGGAGGATCGGCACGATGAACAGCGGATCGCCCCAGGGGATCAGGATGGTCGTCTTGGGCCATGTTTCGCGGACGGCTTCGGCGGCAATTTTCGCCGTGTTGAAGAATACCCGGACTGACTTCTGTTCCTCTTCGGTCAGGGGTGGTTCAGGCTGGTTCCAATAACTGGCGAGATTGCCCGCCGTCATGTCACGCGAGATATGCGGTTCGGCAAAGAACGTGACAATATCCGGATGATCCCCCTGCTTCGCTCGTAGGGCTGCGATGGCGTTGGTCCGATAGGCGGCCACCTGGGCGGGATCCAAGGGGTCTTCACCCGCCCAGGCCCGTTGCGGGGTAATCGGCCAGGCATTGGCCGGATGAACCGGTGCGCGCGCGCCGGCCTTGCGCATGATGGCGTCGGCGAAATTCTTGTTTGGTGTATAATGCCCGCCACCGTATCCCCAATATCCGAAGAGGGGGCCGGTACCACTCCATTCGGCTGCCCGGGTGTCGGGGTGGAGATGGACAAAACTGCGTTCCTCAACCCAGGTGGCGTCCCCGTCCTTCAGATGGAAACGGATGTCATGGTAGCCATACCGCTTGACGGCAACGGTGACGGTGTTGGTCATGATCCGGCCGGCCGGGATGGATACCTTCTGCTCCTGGCGGGTGGTTTCCGTTCCGTCCGCGGAGCGGGTTTCCGTTGTCAAGGTTATGGCGCGGGGGACGGTGCCGGGGTTCTGGAACCGCAGATGGTAGACGGCCGGCGCGGCTTCCCAGACATGCCCGAACACGGCGGGATTGACTTCCAGGTCGATTGCCGGGCGTTGCAGGGTCATGGCGTAGAGGTGCACGGCGCTGGGTAGTCCCGCGCCATGCCACCCGTAAAGGATGGGGTCCGGATAGCTGCGGTATTGTTCCACCCGTTTGGTCAATTCCAGTTCCAGGAATGGCATGTCGGCGAAACTGGACAGTTTGCCGGGATCCAGGGGAATGCGTACCATCCAGAGGCGGGCCTTGGTTCCGTTGTCAAGTTCTACGGGGACGGGAATTGCGTCCGATGCCTCGGTGGTGAAAACAGGGACGTTTGCCTCAAAACTCATGGCGAATCCGGCCTCGGGGCGATAGAACTGGGCGGTGAAAACCGGGAGGCTATCCGGGGTGTTGTCGGAAGCGGCCACGACGTAAAGGGCCTCGTACCGCCCATTGGGAATGCGAAACCGAAGGCGTGCCGGATCCAGGGTGAAGGCGTCGGCGAAGCGATTGCCCTGGGATTGGACGGGTCCATATCCCTGCATGTTGGCTTCCCGCAACTGGCTGCGCCCGACATCCAGGTGATCGGCGCCACCGGTCCGGGTGATATCGGCGAAGGAAAAGGGGATCCTGTCGATCAACGTGGTTGAGCCGAAGGGCAGGGACGTTGGTTTGACGCCCACGGCTGACTTCCCGTTGCCGGTGAGCGTGCGGTCCCGCACGTACCCGGTGAGCGGGATGGTTTCGAAACGGGTGGTTGCCGGGGTCAGCGGGGTGATGGTGCAGGAGGCCAGCCGGGTCTGGGGCCCCAGCGTCAGGCTCAAGGCACCATGGGTTTGGAGGTTGGTTGCCGTGTGGTCGGCGACCAGCCGATCGTCCACCCAGATGCGCATCCAGTCTGTGCCGATCTGGTAGCGGATGCTCACCCATTTGTCCTGGGTCCAGGGCAGCGATGCCATGTCCTGTTCCAGGGATGCGCGGATCATTGGATCAATGGTGGGGGAAACGATGGGATAAGCCTTGAGTTCGTAGCGGACCGAGGTGGCGGATTCGATACGGTCACGCCCGAAACTGGAAGGATTGGAATGGGTGAAACGGTTGGAGGGGAGGGGAGGGAGCCGGAGAGAAAGCCCGGCATCCCGTTTCCCGCTGACATTGACGACATGTCCTTTCGCCTTGGGGTCACCCATGGCCTTGCATGCGTCCACCGTCACCGAGACGGGTTTATCGCTGTCCGGCGCGAGGCGTATCTGGCAGGCAATTTCAATGCCGGAGGTGAGCGCTTGCCGGGTCTGGATAATCAGGGCCGTGCGACCGGTCACGACCAACACCGGTTGTTTCAGAATCTCGTCGTCCATCACGACATAACCGAGCCCCTGGTTCGTGGCGGGAACCACCCACTGGTTGGTCCATCCGGCGCCCAGGATCGGGCCGAGGGGAAAGCCCGGATCAGCTTCGGGAGCGGGCCTTGGAGGCGGTTTAGGCGCTGCCAGCAGGATCGAGGCTGTGAGCAATCCGGCCAGGGAAACGAGGAGGCGGTGAGCGGTTGAGTTTGTCATGGGAAGCTCCAGCGGTACGTATAAACGATTGCCGGTTACCCTGCCATAAGCGGATGGTGGTTCGCAAGGGAATCACGACAACGCCGCGGGGGGGCAATGTAACGAGCAGAAGATTGTGTTGCCCTCATGGGGTTCTGCTTTATGATGCGTCCAGCGATGACGGAACCGGGCTCCATAACGTTGCCGGAAACGGCGGATATTGAAACGGCATCCGATGCCTATGCGGCACGGTTTGCCGGACCGGCAGGGGAATGGATGCTGGCGCTGCAGCGCCGCCGGGTGCTGGCCTGGCTGGCGGAGCATCCGGGCTCGACGGTGCTCGATGCCGCCGGCGGGCATGCCCAGTTGGCCATCCCCCTGGCGGAAGCCGGTCATTGCGTGACGGTGACCGGAAGTTCCCCGGAATGTGCCCGCCGCTTGGAAGGACACGCAAGGGCGGGACATCTTGATTTTCGTCAGGTGGATCACCTGCATCTGCCGTTCGATGACCGGCAGTTCGCGTTCACGGTCTGCATCCGGTTCCTTCCGCATTGTGGCCGCTGGCGGGAACTCATCGCAGAATTATGCCGGGTGACGCAAACGGCGGTGATTGTGGATTATCCCGCATGGCGGAGCGTGAATGTCTTTTCCGGCCTCTTGTTTGCCGCCAAGCGCCGCTGGGAAGGTAACACCCGTCCCTACGCCCTGTTCCGGCATCGTGCGGTTCGTGAGATTTTCCGGCAAAATGGGTTTGATCCCGGCGACCGGTATGCCCAGTTCTTTTTCCCCATGGTGTTGCATCGCATGCTTAACCGGCCGGGTTTGTCCGCCGCGTTGGAATGGATTCCCCGCGTATGCGGGCTTACGGCCGGATTCGGATCACCGGTGCTGGCTCGGTTTGTACGGAAGGAGAACCCGGCGTGACGGAACCTGCATATACGCTGCCTGCGGGAGCCCGGGTGCTGGTCACCGGCGCCAGCGGTTTTACCGGATCCGTGCTGGTCCGTAAGCTGGTGACGAGTGGTGCCAGGGTGCGGGCCATTGCACGGGCATCCTCCAACCTGGCCCCGTTGAAGGATCTGACCGTCGAGTGGATTCGTGGCGAGGTATATGATCCGGACACGGTGCGCCGTGCCATGACGGACATGGAGTATGTGATACATGTGGCAGCGGCTTACCGGGAAGCCGGAATCCGTGACGAGGTGTACCGCAAGGTGCATGTCGACAGCACCCGGCTGCTGGCGGAAACCGCCTGCAAGATCCTGGCGTTCAGGCGGTTTGTCCACGTTTCGACCGTGGGGGTGCATGGGCATATCGAGCATCCTCCGGCCGATGAGACAGCTCCATTCCGGCCCGGCGATATTTACCAGGTAACCAAGGCCGAGGCGGAGACCTGGCTGCATGCCTTTGCGCGGGAACATGGGCTGGCCTATTCGGTGATCCGGCCGGCGGCGATCTACGGGCCGGGCGATCGCCGGCTGCTCAAGGTGTTCCGCATGGCGAACCATGCCGTTTTCCCGTTGCTGGGATCGGGCCGCTGCCTGTATCACCTGGTGCATGTCGAGGATCTGGCTGATTCGATGATCCTGGCTGCCGCTCATCCGGCGGCTGTTGGGGAAGCGTTCATTGCGGGAAGTCCGGAAGCTTCCTCGCTGGAGGCGATCGGGCGTACGATTGCCGGTGCGCTGGGGCGTCCCTTCCGTCCGATTCGCCTTCCCGCCTGGCCGTTCTTTCTGGCGGCTGATGTGTGCGAATGTTTCTGCAAGCCCCTGGGGATTTCTCCGCCACTATATCGTCGCCGCGTAGCCTTCTTTACTAAGGACCGGGCCTTTGATACGCGGAAGATCCGCGAACGGCTGGGATTCAAGAACCGGTATTCCGATGCGGATGGTTTGGCGGCAACCACCCGTTGGTATCGGGACCACGGGTGGTTGTGATCCGGTCTGAATGGGAGTGAGGAGTAAGCCATGAACGATGGGGAAGTCCGGAAGGAAAGCGTGCGGATCCAGCAGGAGATGGGGGGCGCAAAGCGACGCTCGCGCGCGGCTTTGTATGCCGATCTGATTGTCGGTCGGCCCGGTTGGGGTGCGCTGATCGGCCATGAACTGGTCATGTTGATCAGTTCATGGATTCCCGGCGCGCTGGGGCTCCTGTTGCGGTCCTGCTTGTATCCCCTGTTACTGGGCCGGTGCGGTCGACGGGTGTCGTTCGGGACGGGTGTCGTTCTTCGGCATCCCCACAAGATCGAGATCGGTGATCATGTCATCATTGACGACAACTGCCTGTTGGATGCGAAGGGAAACAACAATGAAGGCATCCGGATCGGGTCCGGAACGTTCATCGGGCGGAACAGCATCCTGAGTTGCAAGAACGGGGATATCGTGCTTGGCGAGAACGTCAACATCGGGTTCAACTGCGAGGTGTTTTCCGGGAGCCGGGTACGGGTGGGGGACAACACCCTGATGGCCGCCTACAGTTACCTGGTCGGCGGTGATCATGATGCCGACGATGTGGCAGCCACTGTCACGGAACAAGGAAGCAGTTCGCGCGGGATCGACGTGGGTGACGGGTGCTGGATCGGGGCAGGGGTCAAGGTGCTGGATGGCCATCGCATCGGCCAGCGGGCAATCCTGGGCGCCGGCGCGGTGGTGACGCGGGACATTCCCGCGTATGCCGTGGCTGCCGGCGTGCCGGCCCGGGTGATCCGCGATCGGCGTTCTGCTCCTGCCGGTTCCGTTGCATAACGCGTTGAGCGGTGTTTCAGGTGTACCGCATCACCGGGAGAGTCGATGCTCTCCCGGTGGCGGATGATGGCTTACGCGTTCAGGCGGTCCTGCAACCCCTTGAGTTCCTGGCGCAGGGCATCGGGCATGCGTGGATTCAGGGTGTCATAATAGGAACCGATGTTCTCGATCTCCTTTTTCCATCCCTCCCGGTCGACGGCGAGGAGCTGTTTCAGGTCCTCGGGCGTCAATTTCATCCCGGATAGGTCCATGGCATCGGGGGTCGGCATGTTGCCGATCGGTGTTTTGACCGCTTTCCCGGTGCCTTCCACGCGTTCGCAGATCCATTTCAGGACGCGGATGTTTTCCCCGTAGCCCGGCCAGAGCCATTTGCCTTCGGGGCTCTTGCGGAACCAGTTGACGAAATACACCTTGGGGAGTTTGTCCCGCTTGGTGCGATCCGCCATGGACAACCAATGCTTGAGATAATCGCCCATGTGGTAACCGCAGAACGGCAGCATGGCAAACGGGTCGCGCCGCAGGACGCCGGCCTTGCCGAGGGCTGCCGCGGTGGTTTCCGATCCGGCGGCGGATCCCATGAACACGCCGTGTTCCCAGGAGAACGCCTCGTTGACCAGCGGGATGGTGCTGGGACGCCGTCCGCCGAACAGGATGGCCGAGATCGGCACGCCGGCCGGATTCTGCCATTGCGGATCGATCACCGGGCATTGCGAGGCGGGGGCGGTGAACCGCGCGTTCGGGTGTGCGGCCTTGCGTCCGCAGTCCGGGGTCCATTCCCTGCCTTCCCAGTCGATCATCTTCGCGGGAGGAGGAACGCCCATGTCTTCCCACCAGATGTCGCCGTCGGGCGTCAGTGCCACATTGGTGAAGATCGAATTCTTCGCGACGGATTTGAGTGCGTTGGGGTTGGACTGGGTTGACGTGCCCGGGGCCACTCCGAAGAATCCGGTTTCCGGGTTCATGGCGTACAGGCGGCCGTCCTCGCCGATCCGGATCCAGGCGATGTCGTCGCCGATGCACCGGAGGGTCCAGCCGGGCAGGGCCGGTTGCATCATGGCCAGGTTGGTTTTGCCGCAGGCACTCGGGAAGGCCGCGGCGATGTAGTAGGTCTTGCCCGCCGGCGAGGTGAGCGACAGGATGAGCATGTGTTCGGCCATCCAGCCTTCCTTCCGGGCGATCGACGAGGCGATACGCAGGGCCAGGCATTTCTTGCCGAGCAGGGCGTTGCCGCCGTAGCCGGACCCGTAGGACCAGATGGTCCGGGTTTCGGGGAAATGAACGATATACTTGTTGGCGGGATCCGGTTCGCAGGGCCAGGGGACATCCTGCTGGCCGGGCTTGAGCGGGGCGCCGATCGAGTGCAGGCAGGGGATGTATTCGCCATCCGTCCCCAGTTTGTCCAGCACGGCGGTCCCCACCTTGGTCATGATCTCCATGTTGGTCACGACGTAGGGGGAATCGGTGAGTTCGATCCCGATCTTGGAGATGGGCGAATCGAGCGGTCCCATCGAGAAGGGGATGACGTAGAGGGTACGTCCCTTCATGCATCCCTGATAGGATTTGGTCAGGCGGGCCTTGATTTCCTCCGGATCGGTCCAGTTGTTGGTCGGGCCGGCTTCGTCCTTGGTCTTGGCGCAGATGTAGGTGCGGTCTTCCACGCGTGCCACATCGCTGGCATGGGAACGGGCCAGGAAACTGTTGGGACGCAGCGTGGGGTTAAGCCGGATAAAGGCGCCGCTCTTGACCATTTGTTCGCAGAGGATCTGGTATTCCGCCTGGGATCCGTCGCACCAGTGGATCTGGTCCGGCTGGCACAAGGTTTTGATCTCTTCAACCCATTTCAATAACTTGCTGTGTTTTGTCGGTGCGCTGGCCATTTCGTGCTTCTCCCTTTTTCCTTGGAACCGTTAACCGCATCAAGGCACAATTGCCGTCGCGGTGCGGCGGAGGCTAGCACAAACCCTGGGATGTGTGTCAACAGGTTTTCTTGTTTGATTTTATCGAACGATGTGCGATAGGACGGAAATGCCATGGCGATCGGGCGATTCTGCCGGTATCGTGTGCTGCCGTATCCTGAACATGCAGCCCTGCATGGTGGGTAGACGGAATAACGGAAGACGGGAAGGATGACACCATGAAACCGGTGAAACGGAAGACGCAACGCCAAACCGTGACTGGACGGAAGCATGCCGGATCCCTCGCGATGCCGGTTCTCGTCAATCCGGCGGAAGCCGATTCGCTCGACATGCGCTATGCACGGGTTTCGCTGCCCCTGGCCACAGGCGCCTTTCACAAGGTTCCGGCCGTGACCCTGCGTGACTCCGGGGGACGGGTGGTCCCTTCGCAAGCCGAGTTGCTGACTCGCTGGCCCGATGGTTCGCCGCGTGTGCTGCACGTGACATTTCCGGCGTCAGGCGGGGTGTACGAGGCAACTGTCGGCGTTCCCGCCGATCCGATTGAACCGGTTTCGCCGGTTCGCACGGTGCGGATGAAGGATGGACGGATACGGGTGACATCCGGGCGGTTGACGGCGATACTGGGCGGACCCGGCCTGGTGGAGTCTATTGGACTCGGCGCTTCCGGCTTCATCGGGCCGCGCGGCATCGAATTCCGGGTAACCGATGCGCGAAACCGGGTATTCCAGGCCACGGCTGCCGACCGTGTGGCCGTCTCCCTGGACGTGGAAGGGCCGTTACGCACGATCGTCGTCCTGCGCGGAAAATGCGCAGGCGAAAGCGGGACCTTCATGGATTTCCGATGGCGGTTCGAATTCCTGGCAGGCGTGGAAGGCTTCTCGCTTGCCGGCACGTTTTTCAACCTTGAACGCGGGAAGGATTTCCAGGACATCCGGTCGATCGAACTGGAAATCAAGCTGACCGGAACGACGGCCCCCCGGCACACCGTCTACCAGCAGAGCTACGGCTTGTATACGACTCTCGGCCGGATGGTGACCACGCCGGAACCTTTGCGCGTCGCCGTGGATGATAGCAAGGCATCGCCGTATGTGCGTAATTACCCGGCATTGGGCGATGTGCATGATTATCCGTTCTACCTGAATCCGCCGTCGGACAAGGTGGACGCGTGGGGCATGGTTTCGGACGGGCAACGGGTGATGCAGGTTGAAATGGATGATTTCCATCTGCTCCGTCCCAAGTCGCTGGACCTGGATGGCGACATGGCCCGGTTCGGCATCTGGCCGGAGTGGGCGGGGATATTATCCCTTCAACAGGGGCGGAGCCGCCAGGTCACGGTGCGGGTGGGATTGTCGGACCGGGGCGTGCCGGTGGAACGCCGCGAAGCGGTGGCGGCAATCTCGCAACTGCGCGACTTGCAACGGGCACAGCTCCCGCAATCGGCCTATGCCGCGGCATCGTTTTTCGACCAGTCACGGGTCCTGCCGTACCGGCCGGATGTGAATCCGCGTTTCGAGCAATGGCTGGCCGGCATGTCGTCCGGTCTGTACACGATGGCGACTTTTTTCGATCTCGGCGATACGCCCGACAGCGGGTACCAGACCACCTACATCCCGGTTGGCAACCGGATCCGGCGCATTCGCGGCGAGGACGGTGGACGGCGCTACTTCAAGGCGGGCATGCATAATCCCGCCACCAAGCACAACGGGCTGGATGACTTTGAAGTGGTGTGGGTGAACAATGAATATGATGCCATTTATGCCCTGGGCACCGAGTTCCTGCGCACGGGCGATTGTTCCCTGTTCCAGAAACTCCACTGGTGGTCACGCCATGCCATCGACGTGGATTTCCTGCATTATTCGGACCACCGGTGGTTGAACCGGGCCACCCCCGCGCACAGTGAGCGTCACACCTCCACCGGCGCCTATCCCTCGCATTTCTGGACACAGGGGCTGGCCCAATATTACCTGCTGACCGGTGACCCGGATGCCCTGGAGGTGATTGTCGCCCTGGCGGACAAAACCATCGAGAATCTCGACGATCCCGAGATCGGAAAGTTGTGTTCCGGCCTCAACCGCGAGATGGGGTGGGGCATCCTCACCATGGTCTGTGCCTACGAAGCCAGCGGGATCAAGCGGTTTGACGCGTATGCGCGCAACCTGCTTGACCGTGAGATTGCCTGCGGCCTGCCGGACGATATTCCGGTCTTCAGTTTCGGGCATACTTCCATTTTGCTGGGCGCCCGACAGTACCTCCAGGTTCATCAGGGAGATCCCGCCGTTGCGCCGGTCCGGCAGTGGGTGATCGATTTCGTGGATCTGGCCGTACGCAGTTCCCGGCAGCCGCCCCGGGCGGCGCCGATGGATGCATCGAAGCGGAAGGAGCCCGGCTATAGCTATGGAGCGGAACTCAAGAAGAAGGGCGCCTTTCATTCTTCCCAGCCCCGAAGCGGCATCTTTACGACGACTTCCATTGCCCTCGACCCGATAGCATTCGCCTATGAGTTGACGGGAAAACGGGCGTATATCAAGGCTGGTATGCGGTCTGTCGAATACCTGATGGATTCGGCTTCATTCCGGAATCCGGTCCCGGAAGGCAAGCCGTATGCCATGGTATACCGGACCTTCATCAATTTCCTGAAGGCGGCTTCGGATCTCGGGTATCTAAAACCGTTCGGCTACCAGCATTAAAACCCCGGTCACGAGGCCACCCGGACGACCGTTCCGGTCTCGATCGATTCGATGGCGGCGGCCAGCACGCGCTGGGCTTTGAGTCCATCCAACCCCGATCCGTCGATTTCCTCCGGGCGGACACCGGCGGCGATCTGGTCGACAAAGGCGTTGATCCGGTTATGGAAGGTGTCCTCGAAATCCCGCATGCCGCCGAAGATGGGATTGGTGTATACGGTTTTCTCGAGATTACCAGCCGGATACAGGGTGACTTCGTGGAACATGTCGTCGATGACGAACCGGCCGCCGGTGCCGGCCACCTCGCACCGTTCCATGGGGTGGCCGCGTTCGATGTCGTAACTGCCGGTCAGCCCGCCGACGACGCCGTTGGCAAATTTCATATTGAAATGCGAGGTGGACCAGATTTTCCGGCCGGGGGCCTTGGTTACGAAGCACTGGACGGCTTCGATCTCGCCGCAGTAATAGCGCATGATGTCCACCGTGTGGGGGTGGAGCGCCTTGATCTGGAAATACGGTGCGCTTTCGGTGGGGTTCTTGATCCACATGCTCATGTTGATGAACAACAGGTGGCCGAGACGACCTTCGGACAACCATTTGCGGGCCAGCACCGCGGCCGGGGTGAACCGGTGGTTGAGGTTTACGCCCAGACAACGTTTCAATGTGCGGGCTTTGGCCACCATGGCTTCGGCGTTGGGGATCTCATTGCTGATCGGTTTCTCGCACAGGACATGGCAACCGGCTTCGAGTGCCTGAATGGCGGGCTCATGATGGTCGCTGGCATATTCGTATCCACCGGTGGCCACACTGCACACGTCGGGTTTCAGGCGTGCGAGCATGTCCGGGGTGTCGTAAAAAGCCGGCACACCGAGCCGGGCGGCGCCGGCATCAGCGCGTTCCCGGTTCCGGTCGCAGACACCGACCAGTTGCACCTTGGGGTTTTCCTTGTAAATTCCCGCATGCCGGTTCCCGATGGGGCCCATTCCGATTACGGCGACACGTAACATGGTGCATGCCTCCTGGTTATGTTCAGACGGTTGCAGGGGCCGGCGCCGGGATTTCATACCCGTATTGTTTCATGGCCGGTTCAAAGAAGTCGAAGTAATTGGTGCCGGTGTCCGTGGTCCAGCGCGCGATGCTGTCCGGTCGAACCGGAATCCTGGCCAGCTTGATGCCCAGGAATTTCTCCAGCCGGGTCAGGGTTTCCTCCTGCCGGAGGACAAAGTCCTCGAACCGGACCTCGATCCATTGCCGGGCGGGTGGCGTGGCCTTAACCAGGTCATACTGGTATTTCCAGGATATAGCCCGTCGCCGCCGTTCATCCGGGGTTTCCGGATAAGCGATGCTGAAATCGCGCAGGTCGTCGGTCACATGTCCGCCGATGATGCAGTCGCGGGGATTGCGGATCCAAAAGATGTATTTCATTTCGGGGAAGAGGCGACGGATCCAGGGATAGCAGAGCGTGGTTTCGGGAATCTTCCATCCCTTGTGTTCGGCCGGGCTTTTGCGCACACTGGCCAGGAAGGTGTCGATCAGCTTCACGAAGGAATCGGGTATGGTTCCCTGGTGCAGGGCCTTGAAATCCCAGTTGAGACCGCCGTTCCATTCGACCCGGGGGCCCACGATGCGGCAGGCATCGTACATGGCTTCGGCGGGAATCAAATCCCCTGACTCGTTCAAGGGTTCCCCCATGAAGACCCCGCTGGCCGACAGGGTGTGGGAAATGGCCCGTGTGCCGGAATGTCCCCTCCCGATAATGGTTACCATCATGTTCATCACTCCCGGGCAGGTTTATGCCCGCTGGTTCAAGATATGGTTCCGCTCATAGAGCGGGGCTACATTGCCATGTTTCAGACGACTTGGCTGGGACGCCTCGCCATCCACCTGTTGTTTGACGTTCTGACAGGTAGAAGAGCGAGCCGTTCCGGTGAGCCATCCGTTTCCTAGAGTTTCTTTGCTCCGCGCTGAGTTTTGAGTTCCTTGGCCTGCAGCCCCTTGGCGGCCTTGGGCGAGCCGATATGCATGCCGTTGTAGGCCTCTTCCGAGGAACGGAAGGGACCCGTCCCCTTGCCGTGCCAGTTCAGGTTGGTATAGATCGGATCGCGCCGGCCGGTTTCCTTTTCGCGCCGGGCGATGTGGGCCAGCATGCGGGCTTCCAGCATGCGGACCACATCCGGTTCCCTGGTGGCCAGGTTGTGATTTTCCTCCGGATCGGTGATCAGGTTATAGAGCTCGATTTCCGGCTTGAAATGGAAGTCCGGCTCCAGCGCGTGGATGAGTTTCCATTCCGGGGTACGCCACCCGTGCTTGCGCATCCAGGTGCATTCCGTGATGTAGAACTCGGGTTCCGGCATACGCCCCTTGCCGCTGACCAGCGACATCAGGCTCCGGCCATCCCAGGCAATGCGTGGCTTGATGCCCAGGATGTCGAGGATCGTGGGCGTGATGTCCTTGGTCTGACAGGTGTCCTGGAACCGGAGTCCGGCGGACACTTTCCCCGGGCATACAAACGCCAGCGGAACCCGCAGGGTGCAGTCGTAGAGCCCGTGGTGATCATAGTAGCAGTCATGGTCATGGAGGGTTTCGCCGTGGTCGGAGGTGATGACCACCAGGGTGTCGTCCTCGATGCCGAGGTCCTGCACCGTGGCGAAGATGTTGGCGATGCAGGAATCCATGTAGGCGACGGCCCCGTCATACTGGGCGATGATGTAATCCTTGTCGGTGCATCCGGGTGGGAACCAGCTGGCGAAATAATCGCAGAATGGTTTGAAGTCATAGACCGGCTTCAGGGACTTGTTCTTCGGGTCGAGTTCGTTTTTATTGTAAAACATCCGTTCGAAGGGCCGGGGCGGAAGGTAGGGGGAATGGGGATCCATGTGCCGCAGGAACAGGAAGAACGGCTGTTTTTGCGAGGCCAGCGACTTGAGTTCCGGGATGGTGACGGCGTTGAGGTTTTCCGCCTTGTGGCTGCGCCCGGCTTCCCAGGAGCCCCATCCTTCGAAATCGATATATTTCTTGAATCCGCGCGAGGCCGGATTGCCGCTGAACCCAACGCAGGTGGAGTTGTAGCCTTCACGGTTGAGGATCTCGGCCAGGGTGGTCAGATGATTGCCCAGGCCGCCTTCATGGCGGAGCGCCACGACGTCCATGCCGAAACAATCCATCCCGGTGAACATCGACGTGTAGCCGGGCGTGGTGGGGATGTGCGGGCTGAAGGTGTTGTCGAACACGGTTCCCTGTTTGACGAACCGGTCGATATGCGGCGTGGTCAGGCGGGGATAGCCGTGCAGGCTCATGTGATCCGAACGGAGACTGTCGATGCCGACGAGAAGCAGGTTGAGTTTGCGTTTCATGGTGTTCCTTTCGTTTCGTTCATAGGTTGATGCGTTTTCCATTTTCTGAAGAATCGTAACAGGCTTGGATCATGCGAAGGACATCCCGTCCCTCGGCGGCTGTGGCAATGGGTGGGCGTTGTCCGTGGAAGAATTCCGCCAGAGGCACTGCCAGTCCCTGAATGCGTTGACCCTGGTTATGGATATCCGGAAGATCGCTGACGGTCCATTGCTTGTCGCCTTCATGGATCCACTTGAGTTGGATGGCCCCGGCTGGCCAGGGGCAGTCGGAGGTCGGCTGGTCCCCGTGGTTGAGGACGATCACGCCGTTTTCGAACAGGACTTCCACACTGTTTTCGCCGCCGGCGGCCGCGAACGAGCAGACCATCTCGGCAAATGTTCCGTCGGGATAGCGGAACACGGCGATGGCGTGGTCGTTGGGGATGCGCGGGTTGCGGAGTGATCCCAATTCCGCCATCACGGATGCCGGCATGCCCAGCAGCCAGTAGATGAAGTCCGCGGCGTGGGCGGCATCGTCGGCGAAGATGTCCCGGTTCATGGCCGGATTGACATGCCAGGTCTGGTCAAAATCCTTCCATCGATGGGTGGTCAGGCCATGCTTGCGCCGGAGCATGGTGAGCCGGCCGAACGCCGGATCGGCCATCAGCCCGCGGATGGCGGGGTTGTGCGGGTCGGTCCGCATCTGCCAGGCCAGGGTAAAGGGGACACGGGTACGATTCACCGCGACCACGATACGATCCGCCTGGTCCAGGGTCAGGGCCAGGGGTTTCTGAAGGGCGATGGCTTTTCCCGCGTTGGCGGCCTGTTCCACGAGGTCGGCATGGAAGGCCGTTTCGGAGGTGATCACCACGGCATCGACATCCGGCCGCGCCAGCAGGGCGGCGGCGGAATCCGGGATTTCGATTCCATGGGTCGTGGCCGCATTTTTGGCGCGGGCAGGGTCGGCATCCCAGCCGGCCACCACCCGTACCCCCATGGCCGGTTGTTCACGCCAGGCGTTGCAGTAGGCGTTCACATGGCCATGGGCGAAACCCAGGATGCCGACACGGATGGGCTTCATTCAGCGGGCTCCGAGGGCTTTCAGGCAGGCATTCATGTAGCCGTAACTTTCAGCGGCGATCACGTCGCGGCGGGGAAGTTCGTAGTTGCCGGCACCGATCACCTCGAGGCAGACCGGGCCGTTATAGCGGGCCTGGGTCATGGCCTTGAAATAGCCGGCGAGATCGATATCACCCCGGCCGCAGGCCTGGTTGCAGGGATCTCCCGGGCTGGGCCCGCGGCCCTTGCAATCTCGGATATGAATGTGGCGGACCCGCTGGATCACGGCAGGGAGCGCCTCGGCGGGATTCTCGCCGGCGCGGTAAATGTGGCTGGGGTCCATATCCACGCCGAAGGCGGGGGCCTGGATGACCTTCATCGCGCGCAGGGTGGTGGGCGTGTTGAAGATCGAGGCACCCACATGGGCTTTCACGCACAGGGTTACCTTGAACGTGGCTGCCTTTTCAGCCATTTTGGCGATGTGGGCCGTCTGCTTGAGGAAATCCTCCTCCACGTTCATCTTGCCGCCCGGCCCGCAGTTGATGACCGGGATGCCGATGGCGGCGGCGGCCTCGAAGGCCTTCATCAGGCGGGTTTCATCGAGCGAGGCCACTTCCGTGCTGAGCAGGGCCAGCTTATGCTCGGCGGCCATGGAGCGGATCGAGTCCGCCTGGTCACGCCAGTGATCAAGGTCCAGATGTTCGCACATGCCCTGGATGGCCGAGAGTTCAATACCGTCATAACCGGCCCATGCGATGTGCTGCATGGCGGTGGCGAGGTCATGACCCTGGAACAATACCGAGTTGACGCCGAGTTGAATCATGGTGGGATGTCCTTTCCGTTTCAGATACGTTCGACCGCGGGATCGCCGTGGATGGTGGGCAGGGCCTTGGGGCGCACCAGGGCGCCGCCGTTCTCGTAGGAGTCGATGACCGCCCCGATGTATTCGAGCGTGGCCAGGGCGTCGCGGCCGGATGAGCGAAGATGGTCCAGGGGAACCTGGTTGGTCACGTCTTCGAGAAAGGCGTGGATGCGGCGGGGGAATGTTGCGCCGAAATCCTTGATGCCGGTATCGAGTACCTCGGGGGTGGGGGCGCCGCCGAGTCCGAAGGACTGGCCGGGTTTGGGCGCCGCCCAGTAGGAGAGCTTCTCGATGCAGTTCTCGATGCAGAACGTACCGCGGCTGCCCGCCACCTCGCAACTCCACCAGCCGCCCAGTCCCCATACCGCATCACCGCGATGGCTGAGCAGGTAGCCGATCGTTCCGTTTGAAAAGTGGCAATGTACGCTGTTCACCGACACCAGCAGGTCGCCCTTGTTCTTGCGGTAGCCGGGTTTGGTGGAGAACGACTGGATGTGCGTGATATCGCCGCAGAAATACCGCATGACGCTGAAGGGATGGGTGAGAAACGCCTTCATGTGCGCATAGGGCTGGTTGAAACGGGGCGATCGGTTGAACGAATAGATTTCCTCACCGCCATGGAACCCGACCTTGAACAGCACATACATCAATTCACCGATCTGTCCGTTGTCCATGTACTGGCGGGCGCGTTCGGCGGTGGGCGTGAAATAGTGGTTCAGGTTGCATCCGAGGTAACGCTTGCGTTCGGCCGCAAAGCGAACCATCTCGCGGGCTTCGCCGAGGTCGTTTGAGAGGGGCTTCTCGCACAACACGTGCTTGCCGGCTGCCAGGGCTTCCATCGTCGGTTCGAAATGCCAGCTTCCGTTCTCATACCCACCCGTGGTCACGTCCACGACATCCAGATCCTCGTTTGCCAGCATATCCTTCAGGCTGTAATACGCCTTGACCCCATGAGTCTTGGCGGCGGCATCCGCTTTTTCCTTAACCACGTCGCACACGGACACCAGGGTGGCTAGCGCATCCTGCTTGTGGGCGGCAGCATGCGTGTTGCCGATTCCACTCATGCCGACGACTCCAACCCGGATGGTTCTGGATGATTTAGACTTCTTTGCCATGGCTGTGCTCCCTTTGATGTATGCTTAAAATCGCCTTGTAATACTTGAAACGGGCCTTACCATGCCTGTTTTGTTGGCAGGACGCCTTGATAAAACCGTCAAAAACAAGCACGATACCGTCATGATACAACGTCTCAAATCGGCCGCGATATTTCCTGACCGGACTTTCCCCCTGGAATGTCGGCGGCATGAAGCGCATTCAGCGTGCGGTTTGCACAGTCATGAATTTCATGAACTGGTGGTGGTGTTGGCGGGACATGGGCGCCATGTTACGGACAAGGAGACGTATTCGATCGAAGCGGGTGATGTGTTCCTGGTGCGGGGTGAGATGGCGCATGGTTATGCCGATATGGACCGGATGACGCTGGTGAACCTCCTGTTCAATCCGCGCCGGCTGGGTTTGCCATTGGCCGAATTACGGGATTTGCCGGGATACCATGTCTTGTTTCGGGTGGAGCCCCGGCTGCGCCATACGGACCGGTTCCGAAGCCGGCTGCGGTTGTCGGAGGAGGAACTGGCCGAGGCGGCGGGATTCGTCTACCGGCTCCAGCAGGAAATGGAAGCACGGCGGCCCGGGTACCGGTTTGTGGCCCGGGCCCAGTTGATGGAACTGATCGGGTTCCTGTCGCGCTGTTGTGCCCGGATGACCGGCCCCGTACAGGCGTCCATGGTGCGCATGGGTGAAGTGCTGAGTTACATCGACCGGCATTACCGGGAGCCCATCGAGGTGATGCAGCTTGCACGGTTGGCGGGCATGTCCGAGAGCACGCTGCTGCGCATGTTCAAACGGGTGATGGGGCGGTCGCCGATCGATCACGTGATCCGGGTGCGGGTGAGCAAGGCCGCGGACCTGCTGGCCGCGGGTGATGCCCGGGTGACGGAAGCCGCCTTCGAGTGCGGATTCAGCGACAGCAATTATTTTTCCCGCCAGTTCCGCAAGGTGATGGGACAATCGCCCCGGGAGTATGCGCGCCTGAATGCCGGGACGGATCGTCGCCCCGTTCGCGCACCGCCCCTGTAAGTGATGCCTGTGCGCTTGCGTTTTGGAACTGCTTGGGGCAGGGTGGCACCACGTAAACCATGTTAAGGAGGTGGACCGTGGCAAGAAACTGGGATTTTGAACCGGCGCAATTCCTGTCATTTCGTGATCAGAAGGTATGCAACCGTGTCCGCAAGATCAAACGGGCGGATCTGTGCAAGCATCCGAATAAGAATTTCAAGATCCGGATCATCGAGGACGAGTCCAACTTCTTCTTTCAATTTGCCACGCATCTGGTGGCGGGCATCAAACAGGCGGCCGAGGAAGGCCGCCAGCATGTCATCATCCTGCCCGCCCCGTGGCCGCATTACCGGTGGGTTGCCCACCTGATCAACACCATGGGGATCGACTGCCGGCATGTTCACACGTTCAACATGGATGAATGGGCCGACCAGGATGGCCGGTCCGCCCCGAAGGACTGGCCGGGCGGTTTCCAGTACTGGATGTGGAATGACCTGTTCAACAACATCGATCCGAAACTCCGGATGCCCGAGAAGCAGATCCATTTCCCCGGCCGGAAGAACGTCAACGACTACAGCAACATGATCGAGGATCTCGGTGGGGCCGATGTCTGCTATGGCGGTATCGGCTGGTGCGGGCACATTGCCTTCTTTGAATCGCACCTGGGCAAGGAATTCGGCAAGGACATCGATGCCTACCTCAAGGCCGGCGCCCGCCTGGTTGAACTGCATCCGATCACGATCCTGCAAAGTTGCGTGTATTCCGACAACGCCGGCGCCGGTGATTGGGCCTATGTGCCACCCAAGGCCTATACCATCGGGCCCCGCGACCTGAAACAGTCCAAGCTGGTCAGTTTCTGGAACTGCGGTTATGCCGGCGGAGGATTTGCCTGGCAGAAATTCATTACCCGCCTGGCTGCGCATGGGCCGGTGACACCGCTGGTGCCGTCTTCCATCCTCCAGATTCTTCGCAGCGACTTGAACGTGCTGGGCAAGGTAGCGGACGATTTCGACTACGACACGCCGGCCCGGTTGGACCCGATGCCGTGGAAGGGGGCGCATCCTTGGCCGCCGAAAGGTTGAAACGATCGGCGTGGGACGGGAAAACGATTGACGGGCATTCCCATGCCGGGGTGTCCCTGAAGGCCTATGCGCTGGGCGAATATCCCTATGCCCAAACGGTCGAGGGATTGCGTTCCCAACAGTGTGCCTGCGGGGTGGATGCCACCATCGTGTTCCCCTTTACCGCCGATCTTTTCTTTGATCCGGCCCGGCTCCTGGAGGGCACCCTGGTTCCCGCGGAGAAACCCCTCTCGCAGGTTCCCTACGGTGCCGAAAACCGGATGCTGTTGCGTGAACTGTACGATTACTGCCCGGAACTGATTCGCCATTTCATGCCATTTGTGCATCTGGATCCGGAACGGTGCGTGGAGGAACAGGTCCGGCTGGTGTCGGAACTGGCGGATCGATATCCGGTTTACGGCGTCAAGATCAACCCCGTCGGCTGCCAGTCACATGCCGCCGGTTTGCTCGGGCGCGGGGCGGCCCTGCTTGACTTGTGCGAGTCACGGGATTGGCCGTTGCTGTTCCATGTGACCACCCTGCCGGGCGAGGATTATTCACAGGCCCGCGACGTGTTTACCATCATCGAGCGCCGGCCGAAGTTGCGGTTCTGCATGGCGCACAGTCTGCTTTTTCACCGGGCATCCCTGGAGCGTGCCAACAAACTGCCCAACGTCTGGGTGGATACCGCCGCCTTGAAGATCCAGGTTGAATCCATGCGTGCAATCATCGGGAAGACCTTGCCGGCGTCGGATTTCATCGATGCCGACTACTCGGATCATCGCCGGGTGCTGCAGGTCTTGGGTGAACATTACCCGGACACGATCATCTGGGGCACGGATTCCCCGGCCTATTCGTGGATCTGCCGTCGCAAGGAAGGCGAGGGCATCTATCGCGATTTCCGGTTGAAGGGATCCTACGAGGATGAAGTCGCCGCGCTGGATGCCTTGCCGCCGTTGGTGCGGGCACGGGTGGGTGGCGGCAACGCGCTCGATTTCGTGTTTGGCCGGAACAAGAACCGGTAAAGAATTCCGGGGAGGTGTTTGCCATGTCCTTGCTCGCCTGCAAGCCGAATGCCGATGAAACCCTGGACCGCCTCAGGTTGTTCTACAGCCGCGGGGCGGGGGATCAGATCTTCGCGGCGTTCACGATTCCGAGTCCGGCACTGAAGGAGTTTGCAGCCACCTCGCCGGAAGGACTATGTGTCTATCCGGACCCGGACGAACGGATACGTTTCTGGGACCGTTACCTGCGGGAATGGGCCGTGCTGGAGGATGATTCGATTCCGGTTGCGGCCCTCAGCGAGTTCGACCAGGGCCTGTATGGCGGTGTACTGGGAGGCGAAGTGCGGTTCAACTGCAACCCGGAAACGGGATGGATATCCTCCATGGTGGTTCCCCTGTTGAAAGACTGGAGCGAATTCAAGGACCTGCGGTTTGACGAACGTCATCCCTGGTTGCAGCGGTATGAGCGGCAGATGGACCGGTTCGTGCGGGGAGCCCGGGGAAGGTTCGGGATCGGTCATGTCATCCTGATCAACGGGTTGAATTTTGCCTTTGAGCTGGTGGGCGCAACCGAGACCTATGCCGCCATGATTGACGATTCGGAAACGTTGCGCGAAGCCATGGAACTCGGGCTCACGGTCAACCGGAGCATCCAGCAGCGTTTTTTCTCGCATATACCGTTGTTGGAGGGTGGGACCTGCAGTTCCGGCGCCCAATGGATACCCGGCCGTGTGATTGCGGAGAGTGTGGATCCCTTCCACATGACCTCGGTCGACTATTTCGAAGCGTGGGGGCGCCCCGTCACGGAACGGATCATGGCGGAATATGACGGCGGCATCACCCATCTGCACGGGAATGGGCGGCATCTGTTGGAAGCAGTATGCACGATCAAGGGACTCAAGGGGCTTATCCTGGGCGATGACAAGGGATATCCGGCTGCCCTGGATGTTGCGGATGACCTGCGGGCGCGTTCGGGCGATACGCCGCTGGTGATGGTTACGTCCCATGACCGGTTTGTCGATAAGCTGAACCGGCATACGCTGCCGGGCGGCGTACTCTACTTGGTCAACGGAACGCCGGATGCGGCAACGGCCAATCGTTGCATGGAGACGGTCAGGACCTACCGGTGCTGACGCATGGGACCTGTTGGACGGGTCGAATATCCGTGTTGATCAACACGCGACTGCCATGGCTCCCAGGTCTTGGTCAACGTCAGGTTTATCGTTGCAACGGCCAGTGCCTCTTCGTTGGGCGGAAGAATGACCAGCGGTTCGCCCGTGCGGGAGACGATCACGCTGGTTCCTGAGGCGTTCTTTGCCACGCAGTTGCAGCAGACAACCCACAAATTGTTTGCCTGGGCGTGTGACCCGCTATGGTTGATGCGGTGGCTGGTTCCGATGTCGGCGTTGCCACAAGCGGCGTTGCACCAGAGCAGCACTTCCGCCCCGGCAAGCCGCATCCGCCGAATACTTTCGGGGAACTCCCCGTCAAAGCAGTTGGATATCCCGATGGTCGCGTATTTCGTAACGAACACAACCGCGCGTGCATCGAGCCCGGGTTCCGAGAAACTCCCGGTCTCATAGGGCCATGGATACAGCGGTGTCTTGCGTCGGGTTCCCAGCCACGATCCGTCGGCATCGATTATTCCGATCGAATTGTAAACCGTGCCGTCGGCAAGCTCGGAGAACCCGAAGGCTAGAACCATGTTCGTTTCCCGGGCCGCCTTCTGAAGCGATTGAATGTAGGGACTCTCCGGGATGACATCTGCCAGATTCCGATTCGCCACCGCAGCTTCCTCCGCGGTGCCTGCCAGGGGGGTGAAATAACCCGGCAGACACATCTCCGGGAAAGCAAGCATTTGCACGTGTTGTTGAGCGGCTGCATGAATGGCGGATATCATCCGTTCGAGATTGTCCTTCTTTACGCTTGCTCCGCCGCACGCGTTTCTCATCTGGTATGCACCCACGGTCAGCGGTAACGCCCCCGCTTGCTCCAGGGATACCGCAATGTCCGTCTTTGCCTGTTGGCTCCGTGCCAGCAAGGCGTCAGCATGCGTCTCGAATATCCGGTTATAGGTTTTCATGATCACCAAGCATATATTGTTGCCATCCGCGACGGCGCCAAAACCTCCGCAAAACTCAAACAAACTCACAAACTCAGGGACAGAAATATTTGCAGAAATTACCGGAAATTGCACCTGGAGTTTCCTTTATACAGTATGGGGACTGGATGGTCCAGTTCCATGGAGGAAACGCCATGAGACAGGCACGCAAGGCCGATGGGGCTGGATACTGCCATCCTGTGCATGTCACGGATCATCGAACGGCGCTTCGTGCTGGGCGATGCCGAAAAGGAACGATTGCTCAACCGGATGCGCCAGTTGGCCGCTTTTGGCGGCATTAAAATCCTTGCTTACAGCTTTCTGTCCAACCACTTCCATGTGTTGGCCTATGTGCCGGAGATATGTGCAGGGACAGGAAAAGGGGGTGGATGTGGAAGGGCGTGCGATCCGGCAGGGATTTAAGCAGGAAGAGGTGGAACCGGTGTTGGCGGAAGGAGGGAGATTGCCGGTGAAGCGGAGTTTCGGTAACGGATGGACAATCGCCGGTCCAGAAAATATTCATCAGGGACGGGAGGGGGTGTTAATCAGCCGTTGGGGGTGATAGTTTGTCTGTCCCTAAGGATCCTAAGGATCCCTATTGCCCAACGCCGGCCTTCATGCGCGGCGGACTCGCCGTCGCGTGCGAGGCCTGGTTGTGCGACTTTATTTCTTGAATAAGTCCAAATGGGTTCCCATTCTTTCAAAAATGATGAGCTTACTGTCGATTTTGTAAATAAGGAGCCAGTCGGATTCAATGTGACAATCCCGTCGACCTTGATAATTCCCAACAAGCTTGTGATCGCGATGAATGGGATCGGGCGTTTGTCCGGCAATCAATGTACAGGCAAGAATTTTAAATTTCTCAATATTCTTCCCCCGCCGCTTGCAAAGCTTAAGATCCTTCTCAAACTGCTTTGTGTAAACCGGGGTATACATCAGATTCCCAGTTTCTTGAACATGTCAGCGGTATCCTTACAGACCACCAGATCGCGGCCTTCGTCTGTAGCGTCAAATGTCCGCTTGGTGGTGGTGGAAGGAACTGTAACATTGAAGGGTAGCCCCTGGTGGAGTTCGACCTGCCGGTAAAATATCGTGATCGCCTGAGTGGAATTCAGACCGAGACGGGTAAATATCGCCTCGGCATCATGCTTCAATTCCGGCTCAAGTCTTGCTCTCAGCATCGCGCTCTTGCTCATATACACATCTCCATTCTTTTGAGAGACTGTAGCACAAATGGGATACACAATCAAATTATATTTTCAATTGCACAACGTCAGCATTGAGCGGCGAGTGAACCGCTGGGTTCACGAATCGCGCGCGAATGATTTGTGTGCGCCCAGCATGGGCGCGTTGTAAATGGGGTGCAAGTCCCCGGTAGGAGGACCGTCACATGAAAATGTGAAATAACTACCACTTGAAGCCAACTCCGGAAGGGTAACCAGCCGGGGGGAGGAAGGCTAGAGGAAACCGGCGGGCCGACGGACAGAAACCACATAACAAGGCTGGTCGCGATACGACGAGCTGGCACAACACAGTAAAGTCGAAGGTCCAATCGCGGAAGCAAATGTGGCGGTCGTGCCGGGACGCAACGCGTTCTTACCTGGGGAGACCCCGCCCGGGCAACCGGAAGGGGAGTCAGCAGAAGCCGTAGTAGTGAGCGGAAAGCCGGGGGCTGGAAGATGCCCGTTAAAACGGCGTAACCGGAAATCTTGAAGCTCATGAAGGGCTGAACCGAACAGGAACGTTCCGACCGTGTGAAGGATGTCGCAACCGATGAAACCAGATGGTGAGGAAGCGGCAAACGCCACCACGAAGGGAAGCATGGGGACGTTCAGGAGCAAGACCATGATGGAGCAAATTCTGGGGAGGAAGAACCTGCTGGAGGCTTGGCAACGCGTCAAGTCGAATGCAGGGGCTCCCGGCATAGACGGGATGACCGTCGAAGCGTTTCCGGCTTTCAGCCGGGAACACTGGCCACGGATACGCTCCGCGCTCATGGAGGGAACGTATGATCCGGCGCCGGTGCGCCGGGTGTTCATCCCGAAGCCTGACGGGACACAACGTCCGTTGGGCGTGCCGACGGTGCTGGATCGGGTGATTCAGCAGGCGCTGGCGCAGGTGCTGACACCGCGCTTCGAGTGTGGTTTCAGTGACCACAGCTATGGTTTCCGCGAAGGCCGCAACGCCCATCAGGCGGTGCGGGAAGTGGAAGCCTGCTGGAAAACGGGACACCGCCATGCGGTGGACTGTGACCTGAAGTCCTTCTTCGATACGGTCAACCATGACCGGCTGATGGGACAGTTGCGGGAAAAGATCCGGGACCGCAAGGTGCTGGGACAGATCCGCCGCTACCTGCAAGCCGGAGTGGTACTGCCCGACGGTACCCGCGAGGCCACGCCTCAAGGGGTGCCACAGGGTGGACCGCTATCGCCCCTGCTGGCCAATATCACGCTCGATCCATTGGACAAAGAACTCGAACGGCGGGGGCATCGGTTTGCCCGGTATGCCGACGACTTTCTGGTCATGGTGAAAAGCGTGAAGGCGGCTGAACGGGTGATGGCGAGTCTGACCCGATTCGTGGAAGGACGGCTTAAACTGGTGGTAAACCGGGCCAAAAGCAAGGCCGCGCCGCTCAAGCAGTGTGCCTTTCTGGGTTTCCAGATCGGGGCACAAGGCCGGGCCGTGTGGACAGCCAAGGCTCACGCAGGCTTCAAACGGCGGGTGAGGGAAATCACCCGCCGGAACCGGGGACACCGGGTGCAGGACGTCATCGACGAACTGAAACGGTATGTTACCGGCTGGCTCAACTATTTCGGGATCAGCCACACCTATACGGCGTTGCTGGAACTCGATGAATGGGTGAGACGAAGGGTGCGGCTCTATCACTGGAAACAATGGAAACAGCCGCGGACGCGTCGCCGGCATCTGCTCGCGCTCGGTATACCGCGCGAGGAGGTGCATATGGCCACGCGTAGCCGCAGCCGACCGAAGGGAGACGGGCTGCCGTCTTCGGCAGCAATGGAGCGAAGCGGAATGGCAACGGGTACTGGAGGATGAGTGGCAATAGCATCGTCCAACGTGCCCTGACCAACCGCTGGCTGCATGAACACGGAGTTCCCGACATGCGCACGTTATGGATTACGCTTCACTATGGGGCAAAGGCCCGGGTCTGATTGGAACCGCCCGGTGCGGACCCGCACGCCGTGGTGGTGTGGCACCCGTGGACTGACCGACTCGGTCAGTTCACGGGGAGCCGATTCGCATCAGGGATTCAGAAACACCTCCGCCGTAATCGCGAGGGTTGGAAAGGCCTTCCGCACCGGTTTGTCGAATGTCACAAACGGCACGCCAAGTTGTTTAGCCAGTACAACGAATTCTCCATCATAGGCGGTGATGTTGTGGTGAAAGGTCAGTTCCAGTACATCGTTGGATGGAACCGCGAATTCCCGACTGCTCCAAAGGACTTCAGCTTGTTCCATGGTTCTTCTGGCCTGCGCCAGCGACATGCCCTCATGGCGCATATAGAGGGTCAGAATGTTTCTTATCTCCGATCTGCATATCAAGGGTACGGCCCAATCCGCATCCTTGAGAAGTACTTCATCGGCCAATGCGCTCTTGTCACCCGGAATGAGCAAATAGGCGATGAGGTTTGAATCGGCAACGATCATGGACGACCTTCGACCTTTGCCATCTGGATCAAGCGATCATTCAATCGGCCCGGAAGGGATGCCCGATGGTTTCGGATGTCGAGGAGCAATCCGTTGACATTTACTCGTGCAGGCGCAACGATCATTTCCAGGCAAACCAAGGCTTCCTTATTGAGGCTTCTGCCGTGTTGCTTCGCCCGTTGTCTAAGGGCGGCGTGTAGCGGTTGCGGAATATCTTTTAGAGTTATGCTTTTCATGAAGTAACCGTATCATAACCATAATGGTTGTCAATGGAGATGTCATCGTTCTGTCTCTGCCTTGCGAACGGTCAGAATGACCGTTTTCAAATGGCCCTCCGCGGCCATTTGAAATACGTGTCAATTCTCTGGTGTGCGCCCAGCATGGGCGCGTTGTAAATGGGGTGCAAGTCCCCGGTAGGAGGACCGACACATGAAAATGTGAAATAACTACCACTTGAAGCCA
>Ga0156516_1102_pt1 | contig 32726 bp, 22 predicted proteins | sample RifOxyB3_FD_111911 | JGI IMG/M metagenome (GOLD analysis project Ga0156516, IMG submission 111911) | Lentisphaerae bacterium RIFOXYB12_FULL_60_10
AGACCCACCGGGACCTGAAATTGATCGATCCCAAGATCAATGCCCGGATTTCCCGGAACCATCCGCCCGCCTATTATGAACTCCTGGCCGCCTGCGCGGTCGGCGGCAATTCCCTGGCGATTTTCAACGACGATGTGGTGATTTCCTCGAACCAACGCATGGGCAAGGCGCTTGAGGATTGCCGCCTGTATGTCGGCGGCGGATGCCAGGAGAACGTCCTCGAGGAATGCGAGGTCAACAGCCGCGCGACCATCTACCTGAACCTCCTGGCGGTGTTCCGGCTGGGATTTTTCCCGGATTCCCTGGCGTCCTTCTGCCGGGCCAACGGCATCCAGCCGCGCCCGTATGAATCGTGCCAATCGTATGATGCCCTGCATGACGTGTTTCTGGCCAATCTCAAGGACGTGGTGGACGCGCATATCCGGGAGCGGAACCGGACTGAGGGGGAGGGGTGGCGGTATAATCCCTGCCCGTTGCATTCCGCCACGCTGGGCGACTGCCTGGCACGCCGGCGTGACATGATGGCGGGCGGGTGCCGGTACAACTTCGGAAGCGTTTCCCTGACGGGGATCGGTACGCTGGTCGATTCCCTGTTCGCCGTCAAAGCCGTCTGCTTTGACGCGCCGAAAGTCTCGTATGCGGATCTGCGCCGCATGCTGGAGACTGATTTCAAGGGGGAGGACGCCTTTCGTGCCTACCTGCTCAACCGGGTTCCCAAATTCGGGCAGGCGGGGGATCCGGATCTGCGCGCCTTTTCGGCACGGGTGTTTGCGGATGTGGCACGGGTGACCGCGGGCATGCCCAATACCCGTGGCGGCCGCTACGAGGCCAGCTTGTTCTCGTTCCGGTCCTTCACGCATTTCGGCCAGTCCACCGGTGCCACCCCGGATGGCCGGCGGGCCGGCGAGCACCTGTCTTCCGGCATGAGCCCCAGTATGCAGGCCCTGGGTTCGGAAGCAGACCTGGGCCGATTGTTGACGGCATTGGAGCCGTTGGACATGACCCGGTACCCGGTGGTGGCGGTGCTGGATGTCAAGCTGCCGGCGTTGAGCGGCGGGATGCGGCCGGCATTTATCGTGCCGGTGTTGCGCCGGTTCCTGGAGGCGGGCGGATCGGTCCTGCAGACCAACTGTGTGGATCAGGCGGTGCTTGAAGATGCACGCCGTCACCCGGACCGGCATCCTGACCTCGTGGTGCGGGTCAGCGGGTTCAGCTCGGTCTTTGTCCGCCTGTCGGAATCCATCCAGGATGAGATCATCGCCCGCACGCGGGCGACGATTTAACCGACCAGGATGGAATCCAGCGGGCGTTTGGGAACGTGGTGAACGCCCTGTGCATCGCGCCGGTAGCGGACATCGCCGTTGACCGCCTCATCCAGTTGGACCTGTTCGGCGGGTTTTCCCAAGGCGAGAACCAGTGAAATGGCGAGGGATTCCGGCAAGGCCAGTGCCCGGTGCAAGGCGGACCGGTCCACGGATCCGATCATGCATCCCCCGAGGCCGCGTTCGGTGGCCCCCAGCAGGATGCTTTGGGCGGCAATGCCCTGATCGCATCCCGGATCGGGCCGGATGGCCGTATCACACACAATCACGATATAGGCGGTGGGGCGTTCGTTCTCGGCAGGTCCGGGCCAGTCCTTGAGCAGGGCGGCCCACCGCAGGTGGGGAAAAATCAGGGCGTTGCGTTCCGGGGTGCAGGACAGCAGGAACCGGAGCGGTTGCAGGTTGCCGCCGGAGGCTGACAGGCGCGCGAGATTGACCAGGTCGCGAAGGGTGGATTCCGGTATGGCGGTGGCCGGATCGAAGCGGCGGAAACTGCGGGTGTTACGGACCAGGGTTTCGAGGGTCATGGGGTTGTCTCCTGTCAGATTCGTTCCACGCAGGCGTTCAGGCCGTGGGTGTGGAGCTGGTTCAAGTGATGGTTCGCAGGGGATTCGTCCTCGACTTCGGCGATGGCCCGGCCGCGGTGATGAGCCTCGTACATGATCTTGGCGGCGATCGAGAGGTTGTGTCCGAACACCTGCATCAGGCAGAGGACCACGTATTCCATGGAGTTCGCTTCGTCGTTGAACAGCACCACCTGGCAGATGGGGTTGAGTTCCTTGCGGGTGACGGTGTCGGTTTTGTGTGTGGAATCCGGTTGTGGCATGGCCATTGCCTTTCCATAAATACGTTACCGCATGCCCAGCAGGTTCCGGATCAGGGTGCTCATGTCAACCGCCTTGCCGTCCCGGACTGCCTGGTCGAATTTTTCCAATCCCAGCGCCTGCATCTTCTTCCACAATCCGGCAATAAACCGGACGCTTCCGTTCAGCGCACCCCGGGCATCTTCCCGGTAGGGATATTGATCCATGGAATACCAGCCCTTGTAGCCCAGGCGGTTCAACCAGTAGAGCAGCTCGACGTACTCCACGAAATGCACGGTGCCGACAATCATGTCGTCATCCCAGCTGCGATAGTTGTCATTGAAATGCAGGTGGAACAGTTTATCGGCCCGCAGCAGCAGGGACGCCGCCTCCGCCATGTTTTCGCCGGCGGCCATGGCATGGCCGGTATCAATGGTAACCCCGACATTCGGGCATCCGGTTTCCAGCGCAAACAGGAGCGTGTCGGCGGCCCGTGCAAAATAGGAATGGGTCCGCGGTTCCTTGCACTTGTATTCGAGCGCCACGTTCATGGCCCGGTCATGGTTGGCACAGGCGATGATGCCGTCGAGCAGCCAGTCATGCGCCCGCACAAAGTCACCCTGGAAACAGTAGTCATAACCGTCCTGGCCCGGCCAGAGGTTGATGGTCTTGCAGGACAGCTGGGCGGCAAGATCCATCGCCTGTTTGACGGCATCGACAGCCTTTCGGCGGATGGCGGTGTTCCGGGCGGTGAAGGACCCCGATCCCCACCGCTTGTTCGAGAACAGATCCGGAATGATGGAGGAACAGGCCAGTCCGTTATCCTTCAGCATCCGCCTGACCGTGGAGACATTCTGTGCCGTGACATCCCAGTTTTCCACCAGCTCAACCGCTGATACCCCGGGGATGGAGGCGGCTTGTCGTACCATCTGTGCCTTGGAGGGTTGCTGCTTGTATCCGGTCGACAGAAACCGGTCGCAGGTGTTGCCCAGATTTCCAAGTATCACGGAGTATTTCATCGTCGTCGGGCCTCCTCGAAGGTTGATGGATGATGCGGTTCACCGCAGAAGATAGCATCCTGTTTGTCGACCGTCACCCGGAGAATCGGGGGTAAGGGAAAGTTGCCAATCTCCGGGTTCCATGCGAGAATATCCGGCGTAAGGCAATCGGCGGGATACCATTACCATGAAACCTATTTCCCCATGGATCCTGTTGGGCATCGGGTTGGCGGTGCAGGTTCCCGCCACCACCAACTATGTCACCCCCGCAGGGATGGGTTTGCTGGACGGTTCATCGTGGAGCAATGCCCGCAGCAATATCCAGGATGCCGTTGCTGCCTGCACAACGCCGGGGGATGTTATTTATCTCCAGGAGGGCACCTACTGGATCAGCAATCCGGTTACCCTTTCGAACCGACGGGACCTGTCCGTGCGGGGTGGATACCTGGGAAGCGGGGCTCCGGGGATCCTCAACGGCACCACCATCCTTGCCCGCAACCCCGCCTACAATGTCCGCATATTCCATGGGAATACCTGTACGGTCCGGGTTGAACGAATAACCGTCAGCGGCGGATTCCTGCAATACGGCGGCCAGTCCGGAGCGGGGGCCAATTTCCTGGGCAACAGCGATGTAACCTTCAGTAATTGTGTGTTCACCCAGAACGCGCTGGATACCGCCGGTTCCGGTTTCGGCGGGGGCATCTATTTCGACGGGGGTCGGTTGAACCTCCAGGATACGCAGTTCCTTACCAATTACATTACCATGGCCGCACAGTATACGGTGGACCAGCGCGGCGGTGCGCTCTATACCCTCAATGCCACGGTAACGGTGGAACGGTGTGTGTTCCGCGCCAACTGGGTGCGCGGACAGGATGTCGGGTCCTATGCCGGTTGCGCCTACCTGGGCGGGGGCGCGGCATCGTTCACGGAATGCCTGTTCACCAACAACTACGTTACGAAACGGGGTGCGGGTGACGGCGCCAACCGGTATGGCGGTGCGTGTTACCTTGACAATGTGAGCCCGCTTGTTTTCCGCACCTGCACCTTCGGCGGGAACCACATCAAAGTGTCAGACCCCACGTTCCGGCGGGGCGGGGTGCTGGTCCTGACCGGCGCGGGATTGGATGCCTGGTTCACCAACTGCACCTTCACCGGCAACACGGCAGCCGACAGTACGGCGACGGAAGACATCTGGTGCGGTGCCGGGGGTCCGGTCCGGTTTGAGCGGACGGTCTGGATGCAGGGAACCGGGGAAGGCATCTACAAGACGGGTTCCGGCACCATGAGTTTCACCAACTGCCTGATTGCCCGGTATCCCGACAACGGGATCCAGGCATATAACGGCCCTGTCTGGCTCAGGAATGTGACCGTTGCCGATAATGGGGGTTGGGGGATACGGGTGGTGTTGGGGAATGTATCCGCCCGGAACTGTATCACATGGGCCAACACTTTCGGCGGGTTCCAGAATGGAAACATCACTTACAGTTGTTCCCAGGAACCGTTCCCGGGGTTGGGGAATATCCAGGTCAATCCACGGTTTGTCGATACCGCATTCTACCACCTTGAATCCCGGGCCGGACACTACACCAACGGATTTTTCAGCGGGGGAGGCTGGGCCAATTCCACCGTCACCAATTCTCCCTGCATGGACGCCGGCGATCCGGCCGCTGCCTGGCAGAACGAGACGCAACCGAACCGCCACCAGATAAATCTCGGGGCTTACGGAAACACCGTTGTAGCGTCCCGGTCGTTTATCCGTGAACCGGGTATCTTCACGAACCTGGCAGTGGCCACCTATCCCCCGGTGCATGTGACCGCCGGCGGCGCCACGCTGCGCGGCGAGATCCTGCACACCGGCGATGCGGAAAATCCGGACGTCTACCTCTGTTGGGGCGCCTTCGACGGCAGCACCAACGGGGGTACGAGCGCCTGGCAAAATGCCGCCACCCTCGGTGCAAGCTGGGGACAATGGCAGATCTTCTCGAATGCGGTGACCGGCCTGACCGCCATGACCAACTATTACCGGTGTTATGTTACCAACACGACCGGATCCGACTGGTCGTTCCCGGTCCAGCAGTTTGCGGTTGTGCAGCAGCCGGCGGTTAGTAACAGCGGCGCCTCACATGTCCTGCGCACGACCGCCCGCCTGAACGGCGTGGTAACACAAACGGGGGGCGAAACACCGCAAACCTGGTTTCACTACTGGCGTGTGGGCGGAGGCGTTACCTCCGTGGTGGGGTTCGGGTATCCCGCCGGATCGTTTGACAAGACGATTGCCGGCCTGTTGCCGGGCAGCAACTACCAGTACCGGATCCTGGCCTCCAACACGGCCGGGACCGCCTGGTCGACGATCCGCGATTTGACCCCGCTGACCACCCAGGCCATGACACGGTACGTGGCCCCCGCCGGCGCCGGATGGAAGGACGGGAACGGCTGGTCCAATGCCTTCGATAATATCCAGGAAGCCATCGACAGTTGTGAATATCCGGACGATACGATCTATGCCCGGTATGGCGCCTACACCAACTCCAGCCCGATCATCATCTCCAACATGCCCGGGCTGATCATCCGGGGGGAATATGCCGGTATCGGTGCGCCCGGCAACCGTACCAATGCCCCCACCATCCTGACACGGAACGCACTGGTCGTCATGCAGATCATGAAGGCCTATAATTCGACGCTGACCCTGGACCGTGTCAGCATCCGGAACGGTTTGCGGGAAGACGTCACGTTTCAGGGGGGCGGGTTGTACCTGTCCGGATGCCAGACCGTTCTGACCAATTGCACGCTGGTCAACAACCGGTTGGAAGGATTGGCCGGCACCCATAAAGGCGGCGGACTGTATGCCGACGGCGGTTCCCTGCAAATGGTCGACTGCGGAGTATATACCAACCGTATCCTGACCACCTATACCGGTGGAGGGAACGTCCCTTATGGTGGCGGCATCGCCTGTGTCAACGTGGCCGTGACCCTGCGGCGTTGCGTGTTCCGTCGCAACGACATCACGTTTCCATACTGGACGTTGCGGGGTGGGGCCGTTTCGCTTGAAGGTGGACAGGCATTGATCGACACGTGCACATTCACGACGAATTTTGTCCAGCAGGTCGGGGGGCATCCCTCGGAAAACCCGCTGGGCGGAGCCCTGTATGCCAGCGACGTGGCTCCCCTGATCGTTTCCAACTGCACGTTTATCGGGAACGATGCCTACGGAACCTATGCCGCCGGTGGATCCCTGCACGTTACGGGAGCCAGCCTGAATGCGATCCTTTACCGTTGTGTGGCGGTCGCCAACGGTACGGGAGGAGCGTATGGGATGGGGGACATTTACGTGGGCGGCGGAACGGTCGTTTTTTCCAATGTGCTGGCGGCGCGAGCCGTGAAAGGGCATGGCATTCGAGTGGCTGGCGGCGCCGTATCCGTCGTCAACGGCACCATGGCGGGCAATCCCGGCTGGGGTCTTTATAACAACGGAGGTACGGTGGTGGCCCGGAACTGCATCGTATGGGATAATACGGCCGGCGGCATCACCAATACGACCGTCTCCTACAGTTGTTCGCAGGAACCTCAGCCCGGGCTTGGCAACCTGCAGGCCGATCCGCTGTTCGTTGATTCGGTCTATTACCATTTAAATTCGCGGGTGGCCCATTATGTGGGAGGATATTTTTCCGGCGGAACCCGGGCCAGGACGGTCCTGGAAAGTCCCGGGATCGATGCGGGTGATCCAGCCGACAGTTATATCCGGGAACCTTCGCCAAACGGGGACCGGATCAACCTGGGCGCTTATGGCAATACACCGACAGCTTCTGTCACGTGCCCCAAGGGGAGTGTCCTCCTGATTCAATAAACCATGGGCAGAGGAGGGGGCTGGCCCTTGGAATCACAACGAATGGTTGAGAATATAGGGCGCGTGGGATAGGGTAACCCGGTTTGAAACGGAGGGTACCCGATGAACAAGGCTGACCACGTGATGCAGGCGGTGGATCTGGAACGACCGGAGCTGGCGGCGGTGCGGGGGTCTGCGACACCGGCCGAAGCGTTTGCGCAGTACGTGTCCGGCCGGCCGGCGGGCCGGTTCCGCGTTGAATACCGTCGCAAGGTTGAAATCCTCGCGTTTTGCAAGGCGCATTACGATGCTTGGCGGTCGTTTGATCCGGCGGCGGCTGACCGGGTGGCGGCCATGACGATCGAACAGGCGCGGGTGCCCCGTGCATTGAGCGGTGTCCGTAAGCTGGGCCAGGCATGGTGGGCCACCGGCGATCCGAAATACGGAACCGCGTTTGAACAGTTTTACCGGGATAACGAAACGGGCAGCATGTTCACCTGGGGCGCCTTCAACGGGTCGCAGGGGCTTTATGAACTCGATGCCTGGTTCCTGCTGCTGGACTGTCCGGGATTCACGGTCGAGGGACGGGTGGCGGTGCTGGACCACCTGGCCGCCATTGCCGATTACGCCTGGGATGATGCCGTCTCGCAATGGAACCAGCTCGCGCTGGGACCGGAGGGGCACAACTGGTATTTGCACGGCATGCAGATCCTTCCGTTCATCGCCCTGCTGTTTCCTGAATTCAAGCGCTCGGAATTTTTTCTCAAGACGGGTTTCAGCGTGGTCGAGGAACACCTGCGGGCGCATTACCGGGCGGATGGTGGTGCGCGGGAAACGACGCCCTCCTACCAGCAGGGCTCGGTGAACTGGTTGTGGGATTTCTATGCGCTGGCCCGGCGCAACGCCATTCCGCTGTCGGAGGGGTTTGAAACGCGCCTGATGAATGCCACGATGCACCTGTTGCGCCTGGCCACGCCGCAGGGGTCGGTGCCGTCCATCGGGGACAGTCACCACGAATCCGGCGGATTGACGAACCTGGCGGCGATCGCCGCTGCGCTGTCGGGCGACCGGGAATGCAAATGGTATGCCGAGCAATGGCGCGGGATGCGGGATGGGGTGTGCGGCGAACGGCTGGGCGAGCTTCCCGAATCGGTATTCTGGATGGTGGGCCTGGAAGGGGCGCGGACCTATGCGGCGGCGCGGGAACGTAACCCGGCGGCCCGGTCGGTGCTGATGGGATCAACCGGCTATGCGGCGTTGCGCAGTTCGGGTGCACGGTCCGCGGCCTACCTGTCGCTGGCGGCGGCTGAGCGGGGCCCCATCGTGACCAGTCACGGGCACAACGATGTCCTGTCCATGGAAGTCCATGCGGACGGGGTACGGTTTGTCGGCGAGATGGGATGTGCCCCTTACGGGAACAGTCCGGGCCGCAATTACGATGAGCGGGCGGAGGCGCATTCGTGCCTGGTGCTGCAGGGGGAGCAGCCGGTGCCGATCGTCAGCGAATGGCGGTGGAAGCACCACCTGCGTCCAGCAGTCACCCGGTGGATTTCGGAACCTTCGCATGATTTCATCCAGGCGGTGCATGAGGGATATTATCAATACCCGGAACGCCAGACCCTGCATGCGCGCAAGATCCTGTTCCGCAAACCGCGCCGGGCGGACGAGGCCGGATACTGGCTGGTGTTTGATTGGATCGAGTCGACGGTGGACAATGCCTGCGAGGTGTATTTCCACGGGTGTGTGCCGGGGCAACTGGATGGAACCCGGATCGAACTGGGTGAAGGGGATGCCACGCGGTTGTGGATCATGCCGCCGGAAGGGGACGCCGTGCCGTTGCAGGCCGTCGAATCGGAGGGCCGCGCCGCCTATATGCAGGAACGCAAGTTGGATCCGGCCCGGCATCCGGCCTATGTGTACCGGCAGACCGTGGGGTCCGGTTGCCTGGTCTGGCTGCTGGCGCCGATGCGGTTCGGCATGCCGCCGGTCACCCTGCGGCGCCTGCCCGTGCAGCTTAACGGGCGGGATGCGGATGCCCATGCGGCGACCGCGGTCGAGGTGGCGTGGGGGGGACGGGTGGAGACGGTCTGCCTGTCGCACCAGGTATTCGATGCCGAGCTGGCGTATGGCGACTACCGGGATTGGGGATTGCTGGCCTGTCATGCGAAGGGTCCGGATGGGGCACGGGAACTGGACGTGGTGCATACCGTGAGCGATGGAGATTGCGGGCGGTGACGAGGGGGAACCAATGGACAAGATTCGGGTGGGTATTGCGGGGGCCTGTGCGCGGGGTGGCAGTTTCAAGCTGGCATGCGACGCCATGGAGGCCATCGAGGTGGTGGCGGTGTGCGATGTGAACCGGGACCAGCTGCCCAAGGCGGCGGAACGGCTGGGTGCGCGCCTGCAGTTCACCGATTACGACGCGATGATTGCCACCGGCGAAGTCAATGCCGTGGTCATCGGGACCCCGATGCAGTTCCATGCGCCCCAGGCCATCGCGGCGTTGAAGCGGGATATCCATGTACTCAGCGAGGTGACCGCCGGTATCTCCATCGAGGAATGTCGTGACCTGACGCAGGCGGCCCACACCTCCAACGCCATCTACATGATGGCGGAGAACTACACCTATATGCGGCCCAACGTGCTGGTGCGGGAACTGGTGCGGCGCGGGTTGTTCGGCACGCCCTATTTCGGCGAAGGCGAATACCTGCACGAATTGAAGGGGCTCAACGAGATCACCGTATGGCGCCGGAAATGGCAGAACGGCGTCGAGGGTATCACCTACGGAACGCACAGCCTGGGGCCGATCCTCCAGTGGATGCCGGGCGACCGGGTAATCTCGGTGTGTTGCGCGGGCAGCGGCCATCACTACCGGGATCCCCGCGGCGACGCCTATGCGCAGGATACCAGCATCATGATGGGCAAGCTGCGCAGCGGCGGGCTGGTCAAGATCCGGGTGGACATGATTTCGGACCGGCCGCATGCCATGACCAATTACCAGTTGCAGGGAACGGACGGGAGTTATGAATCCTCGCGGAACGGCCCCGGCGATGTGAACAAGCTGTGGCTGCGCGCCTTGAGCCCGGAACCCAAATGGTTCAACGCCGATGACCCGGCCATTGTCGAGGCGTACATGCCGGAGATCTGGCGGAATCCGCCGGAGGAAGCCAAACGGGCCGGCCATGGCGGCGGCGATTATTTCGAGGTGCGGGACTGGGCCGATGCGATCCTGGGCGTCAAGCCCTGCCCGATCGGCATTGATGAAGCCATGGACATGAGCCTGCCGGGCCTGGTCAGCCAGCAATCCGTGCTGGAAGGCGGGATGTGGATCGATGTGCCGGATTCGAGGGAATGGTGAGACGGCTGCGTTCCCCTGCCATGGCCCTGCTCGTGCTGTTAACCTGTCTGGCTGCGGCGCAGGAAGCGGGAACGGATCCGGTCACGGTTGGAACCGCCGCCTGCGGCATCTGGGCGCCCGAACTGCATGAACTGCATGTACGGATTCCGTTGACCATCCGGGCAGCGCTCGGGGATGATGTCTTTTCGCCGCGCCAGGTCCTGGTGGATGGCGCCAAACCCACCCATGCCTTCTGGATGTTTGACGGAACCCCGTTCGACTACGAGGCCATTGCGCGTGCCAGCCAATGCCGGAAGATCGAGGTCTTTGTGCCGCTGTTCTGGCGGGGTGGGGAACGGCATGCGGTTGAATTGAAATATGTCTATGGCGGCCGGGAGTTCACCCAGTCGGTGACGGTGGAAACTCCGGCAGGGTCGGGCGCCTGGGCGAGGGCCGCCGGCCCGGGCAATGCGACGTTCCGGGTGGTCGAGGAATACGGACTGGCGCGGATGCATGAGATCGTGGAGTTTGATGTGGTCGTGGAAACGTCGGCCTTTCCGGATGCCGTTGGCCGGGTTCGGGCAACCCGGATGGAAGCGGCGACCCACCGGGAAATTCCCTGCCAGACCTATGCCGTGGAAGCGCCGGGCCGGGGAGCCTTGATCCGGTTCCGGGCGGCGGTTCCCCTGACGGTTCCGGTTGGCGGCGTGGTGACGGTATGCCTGTGGAATGTGGCGGATGCGGCACCTGCCGCACCATCAGCCGGTCCCTTGGAACGGCGGGTTGAAGCGGATGCCGAGATCGTGGAAAACGCCTTTTACTCCATCCGCATGAGTCCCTTGTCCGGCCAGTTCATGACCTGGGATGACAAGGCGTTGAAAACCCGCTTTGACTATGTGGATCCACGCAAACTCGAGGAATCTGCCCGCGTGATCAACCGGACGCCTGACGTCTATCGGCCCGGCACGACCTGGAGTCATGCGCTGGATTGGAAGACCGGAGAATACCAGCGGGTCATGATCCGGGGGCCGGTCTTCCTTGAGACCATCCGGTGGGGGAAATTGCCGTTTCTGGAGGAGTTTTCCGGCAAGGTTCAATACCGTTTTGAAGCCGGGCGGGGGGCGGTTTCCATGTCCAGCGTCTTGTCGGTGGACCGGGATACGACCATCCTGGCCTTTCGTAACGGCGGGATCAGCCTGACGCCGTCGTTGTTCACCCATGCCGCCTGGCCGCGCCAGAACGGCGAGGTGGTGAAACTTCCGTTGACGGAGGCACAGGGCAACGATACGGGATCGCCTTCCGCTTCCCGCATGTCCGTGGATACGCCGTGGGTGGCGTTGTACCATGTGACCAACCGGACCGGGATCGCCCTGCTCACCACCCGGCTGGCCTATTACCACAAGGGGGGACATCATCCCAACACCAGCCGGATGCAGAGCTATGTCTCGGTGTATCGCGGCTATACCGTGTATACGATCCGGTCGATGAACCAGACCTATTGCGCCAATATCCGGAGTTTGCCGGTACCCGTGAAGGCCGGCACCGAGCTGTATGAAGCCATGGTGTTTGTCCCGTTCACGATGCGGGATGAGCCGGATCCGTTTTTTGAGGTGACGGATGAGTACCGCAGGCGTATGAATCCCCTGGTGGTAACACCCTGATAAGGGCCGGAAACGACAGGGAGGTGGGTATGCGTGATGGATCCTTGAGCCAGGCGGGATGGCGTCAGCAACTGATGGTGGTGTTTGCCTTGATGACGGTGATCCCGTTCATGACGTTCGGGTATTTCATGGTCATTTACCTGTTGCCCCTTTCCGCCACCCAGGAAAGCATACTGTTGGTGGTGGGTTTGAATTTCCTGCTGTCGATCACGGGGTTGATGCTGCTCGGACGGATCTTCCGGTCCATGATGCGGCTGCGGGATTATCTGCGTGTGGTTGCCGCCGGAGACCTGTCCCAGCCGTTTCCGGTTTCGGAAGGTCCGGAATTCATCGAGATTGCCGGATCGCTCCAGCGTATTGTGCGGACCTTGCGCAATGACCGGGATCATGCCATGGCCTTTGCCGACCGGGTCGAGCAGGAAGTGAGCAAACGCATGACGGATCTGCAGGACGCCAACGTGCGCCTGTCCGTGGCGATCGAACGATTGACCAACATGCATGAGCGGCTGGGCGGTCCGGAAAAGAAGCCGGAGGATCCGGAAGCCGTGAAGGCGTAAGGACGGTTCCTGATCCGTGAGGAATGTATGATGTTATCGGCACGGTATCGTGAACAGTGGGAACGGTATCAGGACCTGTTTGGCTGGAGTCGGGGGGAGATGTATTGGGGTCTTCCGACGTGGACACCGGAACTGGTGTCGGTGATGGACCGTGTGCTGGCCGGACAATCCGCCGGGTCCCCCTGGCGGGATGCAGGCGTGATCCGCATGGCCGCATCCGGCTGGCTGGCTACGGGTGATCCGCGCTATGCCGGCTTTGCCCGGACCCACTACACAACCCGGATTCTGGATGCCGAGGCTGCCAATTTCACCAAGCCCTCGTTGGCCCAGGCGGTGCTGTTGCAGGAGTGGCTGAGTACGCTGGGCGGGTTTATGGATAGCGAAGCTTTTCCCGCGCCGTTCGTGGACCGGTTGCTGGCCGGCGTGGTACGTCTGGCGGACCGCCTGGCAGGGCGGATATGTCCTGCCAGCATGAACTGGCGGGTGGCGGACGCCGCCAACCTGCTCAAGACCGCCTTGTTGCTGGATACCGTACCGGAGTCCGCCTCCTGGCGGGGTCTGTCGGTTCGCGCCCTGAACGATGCGGTGAACCGGCAGATCAATGCCGATGGCAGCCATCGTGAACGGAACCCGCATTACCATGTCTGGATGACCCAGGAACTTACCCTGTTGTGGCGGATGGCGAATGCCCTGCCGGAGCTGGGTTTGCGGGTTCGGACAGAACGCGTGGCGGCCATGTGGGATTACGCCCTGTTCTGCAACCGGCCCAATGGAACGGAAAACGGCCTGCATGATTCGCGGGGCTGGTTCGAGGGTGGACGTCCGGACCGGGAACAACCGGCCCGGGCCGCGTTCCTGGAATCCGCGGGATTACCGGCCGGGTTGCCGGCGCCCAACGGCTGGTTCCCGGATGCCGGCCAGGCGTTGTTGCGTGACGCGTGGGAACCGGATGCCGTTTATCTGACGTTTGATGCCACGCGCTGGGGTGAAGGCCACTGCCACTATTCCCGGAACAGCCTCCAAATCCACGCCTACGGACGGACGCTGCTGGCGGATCCGGGCGTCTTTGAATACGCCGATACGCCGCTGGGTAATTATGGACGATCCACCCGTGCGCACAGCACCTTGAACCTCAACGGGTGGAACCAGGCGCAGACCAATCCCGTGCAGACCGCCTACCGGCATGCACCGGGATACGACCTGGTATGGTCGGATTACGAAGGCACGTTTCATCCCGGCCGGTTGAGCATGGTGCATGGCGGCGATCTCGGCCGCGGGATATGGGTCAGTCATCACCGGTTCCTGATGTGGATACACGGGCAGGCCATCGTGGTGGTCGACAGCTTCGTACGGGTGCCGGATCATGATGAACAGCATGAAACCGCTCCCTTCCTGGAAAGTAACTGGCAACTGGGGCCAGGGCCAGTGACCTGGGACCCGTCCGTCCGGCGGCTGGTCACCGGCCATCCGGATGCCAACCTGCTGATGGTGTTTCCGGTTCTTCCGGACGGATGCCGGGGCACGGTGCATACCGGCGAAGCCGATCCGCCGCGGGGTTTTGTCTCGGACCTGTACACGGAATTCGGGGAAGACGTTCCGAACCGGGGCCGGCCCCTGGCGGCCCCGCAGTTGTGCCTGGCCCTGGCACCGATGTCCAGTGGGCGGGCGGAATTCGTATCCGTGCTGGTTCCCTTTCGCGGGAGAACCCCGCCGGCGGTACAGGCAACGGCGCGGGCGGCGACGCTCAAGGAGCCCGGATCCCTGCAACTGGACTGGGCGGATGGCCGGCGTGATTCTCTGGTGTGGGGATACCGGCTGGACATTGGATTGGGCGAACGGCCCGGCTATGACACCGATGCCTCCCTGGTCCACGTGACGCATGATGCGGCGGGCGGTGTTCGCGGACTGGCCCTGGACGCGACGTATATCCGGCCCTATCGTGATGCGGTGGCGGCAGTTCCCGGATTGATCCGGTTCTAAATCGGGGATACATGATGATGACGCGATCCGAGATTCATAACCGTTTCGTGGAACGTTTTGCGGTCGGGATTAAAACGCCCTGTTTGCCGGAAGCGTTGAAGCAGGTTGAAAAGGCGTTGAACACCCGTTTTCCGCAAAGTTTCATCCGGTTCGCGACCTGCTACGGGGCCGTTCATACGCCGGGCATCCAGGACCTTGTGACGGTTGGCGATCCGGACCATTCGCCGGAAGGATTGCATCATGATGTGCTGGAGTTCTTTTCGGCGAACGACATGCTCAAGACCACGGAAGCGTACCGGTCTGCCGGAATGGATGATGCCCTGGTGGTCGTTGCGTCCGACTGCATGGGAAATGTGTTTGGATTCAGGATTATTGCCGGGACCGAACGGCCTGACGATGCCCCGGTCCATGTGTTTGATCACGGTCAGGGGAGGATTTCCGCCGTGGCACCGTCATTCGATGGATGGCTCAAATCGTTTGTTGACTTGAAGCAACCGGATGCATCCGCGAATGGCATGTAAAGCAAGCCGGAGACGGGGAGCATTCATGACATCCAACAAACGGGTTCCGGCGATGTCTGCCATGTGCGAAGCCGCGCGCCAATATGAAACCTGCTAAACGGGTGAAACCAGGGTGTTGCAATTGAAAATGTGCCTGAAGGGGTTTGGCAGCCCCCTGCGCGGATGCCGGAGCGTACGGCCCGGGATCCTGTTCTTTCTTTGTCTCTCGATATTCCGGGCCGGTCCGGCCCGGGCGGAATGGAATTCCACGAATGCCGATTGCCGTTACCGGATCGAGCGCACCGGTGACGCAGGGGGCAAGACGGATACCGGATATTTCCTGCTCTGGAGCAATGACCGTGCCGCCAGCAATACGTGCATCGAGGTTTTTGGTGCGAATGGCAGGCAAGTCGGATGCGAGATCCTGTGGTCGGCTGAAGGCGAGGCGTTGAAGGTCCGTTTCGATGCTTCGGGACAGGAATCCAGCTACGAGGTTTATACCGGTCCGGGCCCGGTCCATTCACCCGTATGGGTGCCTCGGGGAGGGCTTGTCATCGAGACCCGGAAACGCGGGGAAGGGGACCCTGTCAACGCGGCGGCCATCCGGCAGCTATGCGACACCTCCGGTCCGGTCCTTGGACGGAGCCTGATTCCGGATATTTTCCTTGGGATCCATCCGCACGGACCTGCGAAGGATTTCGTATCGATCATCGAAGGTTTGTTCCAGGTTGAGAAACCCGGAGATTATGGCTTTGCCACGATTTCGGAGGATGCCTCCTGTATCCTTATTGATGGAAAGGCCATCGCTGCCTGGCCCGGCTGGCATGGTTGCCAGGGGGGGCGCCTGGGGCAATACCAGGGGCGCATCACCCTTTCCGCAGGTCTGCACCGGATCGCGTATTACAATGTGAAGCAGGGGGAGGGATACACTGTAACAGCCGCCTGGCAACCCCCCGGCCAGGATCGATTCGATGTCATGCCGGCCGGCCGCTTTGTGCCGGTGTCCACCTACACCGTCACCGGTTGTGAATCCGCGCCATCCCGGCAAAACGTTGCGCATTTCGAATGTGCGATCACCGGCCATTTCACCATCGGTTCCGCGACGCTGGTCCTGGCAAGTTTCCGGGCGCTGGACGAAGGCCGGCGTTACCGGTGGGAATTTGATGACGGTACCCGGGAGGAAGGGGCCCTTACGGAGCATGTGTTCCTGTCGCCCGGTATGCGGACGGTGAAGCTGGAAGTCCAGAACCGGGAAGGATCCTCGACGGGATCGCAGCGGGTGTTGGTGCATCCCCTCTGGACCCAGGACAAGGATCAGCCGAAGCACCTTTTCAAGGCGGAGCGACGCCGATTGGAACGTGAGGATCTCCGGGCGGCTCCCGTGGCCGATCTTGTCAGCGTCTACCGGATTGCCGCCGATGAAGAGGATCTGATGATGGCCAGGCGATTTGCTGCCCTGTGTCTTCAGCGGAAAGGGGATTTCGATGCCATAACCGCGAATGTCTTCTGCGAGATGGCGCGTTTTGTCCAACGTCCCGATCTTCAGGAATACGGGCTCGCTGCCGACGCGTTCGAGCTGGTGATCGAGTCCCCCCTGTTCACCCCGGCGCAGAAGGCCTGGGCGCATCTCCATTTCTCCGGACTCCTGATCCAGTACCTCGGCCGGGTGGAGGCGGCGCAGGACCACCTGCAGAAGGTCGACATGACCCTGCTTCCGGATCCTGAGCAGCGGCTGAAGCGGATCTATGAAGCCGATGCGCTGTTTGCCCAGGGGCATCTTGACCTGGCGCGTGCCGCCTATGTGGAGGTGGGAACCTCCTATGCCCCGGACAACACGGCGCTGGCGCTCAAGCGGCAGGCGCGGCTCGAAACGGCGCGGGACTATCTCCGCCGGGGTGAATATGAAGGCGCGGAATTCATGGTGCGCTGCATCGAATGGGATGCACCGGAACAGCGGATGGCCACGGAAACCGGGCTTATCATGATCGGGATCTGCCAGGGAAGAAAGGAACTGCAACGGGCGCTCCTGCTTGCACGCAAGCTGCTGCCCGTGGCGGAGACCGACACCCGCAAGTCGGAACTGCTCCAGGCGCTGGTGGAGATTCAATTCGCGATGAAGCACGATGCGGAGGCTGCCGTCACCTATCGTCAGCTGCTCAAGGATCATCCATACAGTGAAGCGGCCGCACGTGCCAGGGATGCCTGGGGCAGCCGGGCGGATGTGGACAATAAATAGCATTCCGGGGACGTTACTGATAAAAGGGTTGGTGGTGGATCGCCCTGCATGGCAGGCCCGGGGAGACAACGCATGGCCAATGAACGCACGCTGACGGTTATTGCCGGGATGGGGCTTCTGTGCTTCATCACCCTGGGTCCGTTCCCGGCCGATTGCCGGGCCGGCGAGGATGACTGGCTTCGTCCGCTGGGACCGCCTCCCCAGGCGGCCCCGCGTCGCATTTCGGGAGGGGAGGGGGTTCCTCCGCTGCCCCTGCCGGCCACGCCACTCAGGCGCTCGGAACGGAAACGCGAACCCAAGCCGCCCACGTTGATCGGCAAAGTCATGTGGGGTGAGAAAGCCATGTTTACCTACGGGAATGGCTCCACCGCCGAAGTCGCCGACTGGAATCAATGTCCGGGCGACCTCCAGCAGATTCTCCGGAAGAGCCAGTGGCGGTTTGAGCTTCCCTATGCCGGTGAGGCCTTTCCCCTGTCGGAATTCAGCGGTGAGCCGGAAGCCATGCCGGTCCTGCTGTTCAATGGAAGCCGGACCATCAAGCTGGATGCCAGACAGATCGCGATCCTTCGGGCCTACGTGCTGCGCGGGGGCATGGTGGTTCTCGACTCGATTGCCGGGTCACCGTATTTCTACGCGGGGGCCCGTACGATCACGGAAGCGGCATTTCCGGAGTGTGCGATCCGCACGCTGCCGCCGGACCATCCGCTTTACCACATGCTGGCGGATGTGGACACGGTGCGGTACCCGAAGAACCTGGATTCGGACAAGCCCTTCCTGGAAGGCGTCTATGTCGGCAGTCGTGTCGGCATCCTGCTGTCCAAATACGGCCTGGGCTGTTCCTGGGATGATCGCGAGGTGCCCCTGATTCAGGAGGCGATCTACTACGATGTGGAGTCCGGCAACAAGATCGGCATCAACCTCGTGGCATACGCCGTGGGCTATGCCGCGGCCGGCCGGGAAGAAGCCAAGCCGGAGTTGTTCGGGGCGCTCGACGAGCAGCATCCGACCGACGAGTTTGTGTTTGCCCAGGTTGAGCATGAGGGCGCGTGGAATGTGCATCCCGGTGCAGCCAGTGCGCTCCTGGTCCAGCTGCGCCAGAGCACCGCGTTGAAGGTCAGCCTGAAACGGGTCAGCGTCAAGCCGGGACAGGACGATCTTTCCGGCTATTCCTTCCTGTACCTGACCGGGCTGGATGACTTCCGCCTCGATGAATCGAGCCGTGCCGCCCTGCGTGGATTCCTGAAGCATTCCGGAACGCTGCTCATCAACAACGGCCTGGGGCTCCGGAGTTTCGATGCCGTTGCCCGGCGCGAGATCGCCGCCCTGCTGCCCGGCGCCAGGCTGGTTCCACTTCCGCCGACGCATCCGCTGTATACCGCCGTGTTCAAGATCGACCGGAGCCGCTATACGCCGGCCGTCGTCAAGGCGACCCCCGACATCACCTATCCCGTGCTCGAGGGGATCGAGGTTGACGGCGATGTACGGGTGATTTACAGCCCCTATGACATTGAATCCGCCTGGCTCGGGTGCGAGTACCCGCTGGCCAGGGCCTACGAGCCTTACTCGGGAACGCAACTCGGTGTAAACATCATGATGTATGCCGCCACGCATTAAGGCGGCAAAGGCCTGAACCAGGCGGTCATATCCAGGCACGTATAAGGAGACCCAGCAATATGCCGACCCATGAAGCAGTGGATTCCACGGACATCCGGGCGCAGGAAGCGGCCATGGCGAAACTTGCCGCGGCCCGGGAAAAGATCACGAACGAGCTGTGCAAGGTCATCATCGGCCAGGGGGCGGTGATCGAGCAGATCCTCACCGCGTTCTTCGCGCGCGGGCACTGCCTGCTCATCGGTGTGCCGGGTCTTGGCAAGACCCTGCTCGTCAAGACCCTTGCGTCGTCACTCGATCTGCGCGCGAACCGCATTCAGTTCACGCCGGATCTGATGCCGGCGGATATCACCGGAACCGATATCCTGGAGGAGAATGCGTCGACCGGCGGCCGGACGTTTCGTTTCAACCCGGGGCCCATCTTCGCCAACATGCTGCTGGCCGACGAAATCAACCGGACGCCGCCCAAGACCCAGGCGGCCCTGCTCGAGGCCATGCAGGAACAGCAGATCACGGTTTCCGGCACCTGCTACGAACTTCCCAAGCCGTTCATGGTGCTGGCCACGCAGAATCCGATCGAACTGGAGGGAACCTATCCGCTGCCTGAAGCGCAACTCGACCGGTTCATGTTCTCGGTCCATGTCGACTACCCGGATTCCCGGCATGAGACGCAGATCCTGATGGACACCACGCGGGATTCCGCACCCCGGGTCGAAAAGATGCTCGACGCGGCGGAACTGATCGATCTGCAGAACCTGGTGCGCCAGGTTCCGGTCACGCCGCATGTGGCCCACTATGCGGCAAGCCTCGTGCGGGCCACGCGGCCGGGACAACCGGAGACCCCGGACTTCGTCGAAAAATGGGTACGCTGGGGCGCCGGAACCCGGGCCGGCCAGTACCTGTTGCTGGCGGCCAAGGCCTATGTGCTGCTCAACGGGCGTTTTGCCGTCTCCTGTGCGGACATCCGGCAATACGCGTTGCCGGTGCTCCGGCACCGGATATTCCGGAATTTTTCGGCAGCGAGTGACGGGATCACCGCTGACGCCATCGTCAAGCGCATCGTGGAGCAGGTCAAGGAACCCACCTATTGACGGGCGGCTGTCTGACGGTGAAACGGCACGATTTCCATGTCACGATACAAGTATCTTCCATCAACGCTGGCTGAGGCGCTCACGAGCCTGGGGTTGTCGGTCCGCCGCCCGGTACACGGGTTCCGGGCCGGCTTGCACCGGTCACCGCATCATGGTGCTTCGGTCGAGTTTGCCGAATACCGTCCCTATACCCCGGGTGACCCCACCAGTCTCATCGACTGGCCGGTCTATGCCCGGACCGACAAGTATATGATCCGCCAGTGCTACGAGGAGACGAATCTGCGTGCCACGATCCTGCTCGATACCTCCGGAAGCCTGGCCTTTCGCGATGAAGGCCGCGTCACGAAGATGGAGTACGGTTGTTTCCTGGCGGCCGGCCTGATGTATATGCTCGTGAACCAGCGTGATTCCGTCGGCCTGATGACCTTTGACCGCCGGCTGATCAAGGGTTTTCCGGCGGTCGGGACGTCCGAAGGGCTCAGGCCGGTGCTGGAGCACCTGGAAACCGTGCGACCGTCCGGCGCGGGCGACATTGAGGCGGCCATCCACGAGGCCACGACCCATATTGGTTCCAAGAGCCTGGTCATCCTCATCTCCGACCTGCTGCAGGATGCGGAACGGATTCTGCGCGGCATCCGGCACCTGTATCACGATGGCCATAATATCATGGTCCTGCACGTCATGGATCGCGGTGAGCGCCGGCTCTCCTTTGGCGGGGTTGCCGATCTGCGTGACCTGGAAACCCGGCGCCGGCTTGTGGTCGATGTGGACGAGGTGAAGGAGGCTTACCGGGAGGCGGTTCTCCAGCACCTTGATACCCTGCGATCGGGCTGCGCGGAATGCCTGGCCACCTACCAGCTGATGGAAACCTCGCAACCGGTTGAAACCTCGTTGAGTAAACTGGGGAGCTAGCAGGACGATGTTTGGAATTATTGCCGCCCACCCCTGGTTCCTGTGGATGCTTCCCCTGGCGGGACTGCCCGTCCTGTTCCACCTGTTCCTCCGGGTCCGCAAACAGATCCGCCCGTTTCCATCCCTGATGTTCTTTCTCCAGGCGGAGCCCCGGTTGAGCGCGCGTAAACGGATCCGGGAATGGCTGGCCCTCCTGCTTCGCGCCCTGCTGATCATCCTGCTTATCCTGGCCCTTTCCAGGCCGGTCTGGCTGGGACACGCCGGCAGCGGGCCGGTTTGCCAGGTGGTCGTGATAGACAACTCCGGTTCCATGGCGGGCCCTGCACCGGATGGCCGGCCCAAGTTGTCAGGCGCCCTTGATGCCGCTGCCGCCCTGATCGCCGACATGGACCAAACGGATTCGCTCGCGATCCGGCTGCTCGTGGAGGACCCGGGTGCGGCCATGCCGGACGGGTTGTCGACGGATCGGGATGCGCTTCGCGCATCGCTGGAGCGTATCAAGGTGACCCAGGGTTCCGGCGCTCCGGCCCGGGCCTTGGCGCATGCGTTTTCGCTGCTTGAAGCGTCTTCCACCGCCCGCCGGGAAATACATCTTTTCACGGACCTGCAGGAAACCGAGTGGGTGAACCCACCCCGGGATCACCGCCCGGCGCCCGGCGGCGCCTCGATCACCGTCTATCGTCTCACGAGTAAGCCGTGGGAAGGGGCCAATGTGGTGCTGGACAACATCGAGTTGCCGCGCCGGATGCTGGTTGCGGACCGTCGATATCTGGCGCAGGCCACCCTGCACAATGCCTCCGGGATCGAGGCCCGGATCCGGCTTGTCTGCGAGGCTCCCGGCGGGGTCAAAACCTCCTGTCCGGCGGATGTTCCGCCCAACAGCACCCGCACCATCGGCGTACCCTTTGAGACGCCTGCCGCCGGGAACTCCTGGCTGGCCGCCCATATCGAGAACGATGCTTTTGAGCCGGATAATCATGCGGCGGTGGCTTTCCGGGTCCAACCGAGACGCACGGTTCTGTTCTGTGGCGAAGCCGACCGATTTGGCGTGGTTCCCCTGGCCGTATCGCCGTCAGGTGACGGGACCCTGTCCGGACTGGTCCCTTCGTTCAGGCGAAAGGATGCGTCCCTGTCGCAGGCATTTGCCGATCCTCCGGCCATGGTCGTGCTGCCATGGTCCGTATGGCCGGGGTTACCGGATGCCGACCGGGCCATCCTGGGTTCATATCTTGAGCAGGGGGGGCATGTCCTGCTGCTGCCGGACGCCGGTTCCGTGTCACCGCCCGCCAGGATGCCGCCGTGGCTTTCCGTGAGGTATGGTCCGTTCATTACCGATGCGGCGGGTCGTGCTGTCATGGTGTTGAACCAGCAGGCGGCCGTATGGGATGACCTGCGGGACGATACGGGCGAGGTGATGCTGCACCAGATCAAATTGTTCAAAACGTTTCCGTTGCAGGCGGGTTCCCCTGTGGTTTCGCTGCTGGCGCTTCAGGACGGAACGCCGGTGGTGGTCGAACAAAGGGTCGGGAAGGGGAGGTGTTTTGTCAGTGGGTTTGCGTTTGATTCCGCAGCCAGCACGCTTCCGCTCAAGGCGGGGTTCGTTGCCTTCATACATGGCATGGTATTGTCCGGACAAAATCCCGCTGAACGTGCGGCAACCATCGTGGCGGGCGGGCGTCCGCCGGGGCTGGAGGCGGTTCGTCAACCGGTCCGGATCCGGGCGGTTGCCGGCAGCGTGATGGAGTGGCAGGGGCCCGGTCATGATGTGCCGGCCCTGCCCCGGGCAGGCATCTATTCGCTGGAGACCAGCAACGTGACGTCGTATGTCGCGGTACGGTCGTCCGTGGAAGAAGGCGGTGAGGTGTTTCTGGAAGCGGAATCCGTACCGGCACTGGCAGGCTTGCCGCACCGTGTGGATGCGTACCGGAACAGCGAAACCCTTGTCCGGCAGGTACGAAGGATGCGAACCGGGGTGGATCTTTACCTGCCGTTGCTGCTGCTGGCGCTGGCAGCGGTCCTGGTGGAGGGTCTGGTGGTCAATGTTGCCGCCATCCGGCATCCCGGCAAGTCAGCGCGTGGGAAGCCGGTGTCAGGTTCAATCCGGGACAGGATCAGGGCGTTGATCGTCCGTTTCCGGCAGGGGGGATTTTAACGGGATGAACCTGGTGATGGGCATGATGCTGTGGCGACCGCACCTGGGGGCTGTTGCGTCCGGCCTGCTGGTGGCGCTCCTTGCGTGGTGGGTGTCCGTCATCTACCGGAACCTCCTGTCCCGGATGTCCCGAAGCCGGGCGTTGCTGCTGGTTTTGCCCCGGGTCCTGGTGGTGTTGCTCCTGGTCGTGGCCCTGCTGGATCCGGTCTGGAGCCGGAACCTGCGGATCCATACCGCTGACCGTATCCTGGCGCTTGTCGATGTTTCTGCTTCCATGGAAGTCCGGGATTCCGGTCGATTATCACGTCGTGAACGTGCGCAGGCCGTGCTGGAGAAGATCCGGACTGACCTGCCCGCCGGGATGGAGGTCACGCCCCTTGAATTCGATACGGAACTCAGGGATGCCCCGGCGCCGGTTTCGACAGCCGGTGTGCGGAACACGGACGTGGGGGCAACCCTCCTGTCGCTTTCCAGGCGTTCGGATCTGTCCTCCTATGCGGCGGTCGTGATGCTGACCGACGGTGGCGATGAACCGGTTGAACATGCGGAACGGCCCTCGATTCCGCTGCACATCGTGGGGGTTGGCTCTGACCTTGCCGCAGCCCCTGATCTGGCAATCGTGGATGTCCGGTTCCCTGCCTCCATCGAGAAAGACGCGGATTTCAACATCCAGGTTGACGTGGGAGTGCGGACTCCAACTGCCTTCAACCCGGCAGCCCTGGTGCGGGTGCCGCTGACCTTGGAGCGGGAGACAGACGGTCAATGGATCAAAGCCGGGGATCACGTGGTTGATCTTTCCCGGGGTTGGTTCCAGGCCACATTCAAGACGGCGGCCCATGATCTTGGTAACCGGCGATTCCGGCTTGTACTCGGGAATCTGCCCGGTGAACTCTCGACGCTCAACAACACGCGGACCCTGGCGATCGATGTCCGGCGGAAATCCCTGCACGTCCTGTTTTTCGCCCGTGAACTGGGGTTGGAGCTCAAGATGCTGCGGAGCGAGCTGATACGCGATCCGGGCGTTACCTTCACCGCGCTTTTCCGGACCATCGGGGAACGGTTTACCATCCAGGGGGAACGCATCCCCGGCGACGAGAATCTGGAATCCGGATTCCCCGCGGATGCCGGGGTTCTGAAATCCTTCGACTGTGTGGTCATCGGTGCGGTGCCGGTCAATGCCTGGAGGGACAACCAGGTTGCCGCGCTGAAAACCTATGTGGAGCAAGGGGGCGCCGTCATCTTCCTTGCCGACGAGTCGCTGCTGTTGCCGGCCGCACCCGATACCGTCTCCCTGGCGACCCTGGTCCCGTGGGAACCTGCCGGTCCGGGACGTGAACTCCTGCGCGGGGGATTCGCGGTGAGCATTCCTGCCGCGGTTGCCAATCATCCCGTTGTGGCGGGGATTGGCGATGTCCTGCAGCATGCGAAGGGAGTTACGGTTGAATCCATCTTTCCGGTCGGTCATCTGAAGGCCGGGGCCACGGCGCTCATGACTGTGGCGGTGGACCGGCGGACGCTTCCGCTGGTTGTCGTGCAACGGTATGGCAAGGGAACGGTTCTGGCGCTTGTCTCGAACACCTTATGGAAATGGGCACGCCAGTCGGATGAACAGCAGAAAGCCTACGGGCTGTTCTGGCGGCAGGCGGTCCGAAACCTTGCCTCGAATGTGGAAGGTGGCCGGATTCTGTCGTTGAAGTGGGACCAGGCATTCTACCGGCCGGGTGAGAAGGCCGAGGTGGAGATCCGAACCTCGGTCAGCGGGGATGCCTCGACCCTGCAGCTTACTGCCTCCCTGGCGCATGATCGCGATGTCCGGCGGATTCCGGTGGAGCCGGTGCAGGGGGAGGCCGGAACCTTTCATGCCCGAATGATCTTCGAACAGCGGGGCACCTATCGTTTCCAGCTCATGGCCCACCAGGACAACCACCTGCTGGAGACTTATGACAAGGTGTTCCAGGTGGCGCCGCGGCTCGACGAGGGAGCACGCCTGGAATTGAATACCCGCAGTCTTACGGAACTCGCCACGCGGGGGAAGGGGATGTATGTTGATGAACCGGCAGTCGATAAACTGGTGCGGGAACTGACCGTCATGCGCCAGGCCCGGACCATTCCGTCCGAGGTATCGGTGCTGTCGGGTGCTCCCTGGTTTGTGCTGGTCTTTCTGCTTATCCTGGTGGGCGAATGGATTATCCGGAGGAGGATGAACCTGTTTTGAACGGAACCTTGTCAACACGCAGGCAGGAACGGGGAGGCCGTTGCCGGTCCGGGGTGCTTCGCCTCGTTGCCGTTGTGGCCGCCGTCCTGTTTTATTCCGCCGTCCCGGTCCATGCCCGGTCAAACCGCTTTGCGGTTGTCCAATTTTCCAACGGGGAACAGCTCGAAGGGACGCTTTCCCTGACGACGGGCAGTGAATTGAAGATCCATGATGGCAAGCAGCTCAGGACGCTGACCCTTGATGTTTTACAGGAAATGGTTTTTGAGCCGGAGCAGGAAACGATGGAACAGAAGTGGCGTTTCCCGGAAGCCGGCCGGACCCGGAAGGAGACGTGGGGCCAACCATATCCTGTCCGGGAGATCCTGGCGGCGATATCCCTGGCCGATGGCACGGTCATCCGGGGGCATGTCTATACGACGGTTTTCTATCTTGAAGGAAAGGAACAGACCACCAAGGTTGTCCTGCGTGCCAAGGATCGGGGGGGCGAAGGGCAGACATTCGCCGATATCGTTTATCCCGTGCGGATTTCGTTCAGCGATCCGGCATCCTGGTTGAGCCGGGTTATCGATATCAAGGTCGGGGAAGCGGGTGCCGGGGAGCTCGTGGTGCTGACCCCGGGCGCCCTTCTGCGCGTGCCGGCAACCCGCGGGACGGAAGCCTCCACCTTCCGGCTCAAGGGTTTGCTGACGACCAATTGCTTCCTGGCCGTGAAGTTCCCGTCGCATATCGCCGTAGGCTGGCCGGCAACGGCGGATACGGGACTGGCGGCCCGGATTCAACAGGGGTTGGGGGATGCGGAGGATTTCTTTGATGTGCAAAACCTCCTTGGCGTATACCGGTGTGGTGGCGATGTGTATACCTTGCTCCAGCTTTCCCGGAAACGGTCCACGACGCTGGATGCAGCGGCGTCACAACCCTGGCGTCTGGAAATATGGAGATGGAAGGACCGTGATGACCATCTGATGGTGGCCGGCCGTGGGTATTTTTTCCGGGGCATTCTCGCCCCTGGCGTTGCACCGCCGGATGTGTCGACCTCGGAAGCAATCTGGGCCATTGGACTCAAGGACGGAATGGAGCTGCCGTGACCAGACTCCCTTCCATACGCTTGTATCTGGTTCGTACCGGCAGGACGATCAAGCGGTCTGCCGTGATGTCCGGCATACTGTGGTGGCTGACCATGTCCCTGGGTGTATGGCTGGTCCTGTTTCTGCTCGATAACCTGCTGGATTTGCCTTCCGCCATCCGGTTCCCGTTAGCCGCGGGTGGAGGTTTGTTCCTGCTGGCGGGTTTTGTCCGGAAGGTTGCGGTTCCCGCCCTTGGCGGTGTGAATGCCGAGCGAACCGCCATGGCGCTTGAGCAGGTACAGCGTGTGGAAGACAATCTGCTTATCAACGCCTGCCAGCTTGAAACACAGGAACTGGCTCCCGGCGAACAGATGTTTGCGTCCCGGACATTGGATCGTTCTTCAACGGTGCTTTCGTCCCTGCCGGTCTCGGAGTTCTGGAAACGCGGTGTACTGATGACCTGGGGTTTGGCGACTGCCGGGTTGGCGATTCTCTGGATAGCCTACAGCCTCATCTTTCCGCGCCAGGTGGTGAATGCGTTGGCCCGCTATATCCTGCCGCTGGGAGACATTCCGCCGGCCGGTTCCATTTCCCTGGTGGTTCATCCGTCTGCCGACATCGTGATCAACGAAGGTGCTGACCTGGGTGTTTCCGCCATGGTGGATTTGCATGGCCAGGCGCCTGGCCCTGATTCGATGCCGTATATCGTCTGGGCCGAGGGACAGCGGCCTGTCGATCCGGTGCGGCGTGCGGGCGAAACGGCGCCGATGCAGGTGCGTGACACGCCGGGGCAATACGACTACACCTTCCGATCCGTCCAGCGCTCGTTCAGTTTCCGGGTTCTGGCCGCGGACACCTATTCACGCCATGTGCTGGTGACGGTGGTGCCGAAACCGGGAATCATGGCGTCGGTCTTCCGGATTCAACCGCCGGCCTATACGGCGCTGCCGTTGCGGGAGGGGGCCGGACCCCCGGCGCCGGTCTCCGGTCTGCCCCTGTCGACGTTGGAGGTGCGGATGGCCTTTGACCAGCCCCTTGCATCCGTCATGTGGTCGGGCTCCCGTACCAACGTGGCCTTTGTGCGGGAGGGGAACCTGTGGACCACGGATGCCGGCATCATCCATACCGGCCCCTACACAATAACGACCCGCAGTGTGCGGAACGGATTGCCGGCCATTGTGGCGACCGGCGAAGTCCAGTTGGAAACCGATCATGCACCGGAGGTCGGGTTTGTGGCGGACAACCTGAACCTGTTTGTGGCGCCCGGCACGGTCTTGTCCCTGGCCGTGCGCGCGTCGGATGATTTCGGGATGCATACCCTTGTCGTGATCTGCAGGTCCGGCGGGGGCTTGACCGGCGCCGCCGATCAACGCCCGATCAAGGAATGGCGATATGCCGGGCCGCCGGGGAATCCGGGACCGGTCCGGGAATCCTTTTCCCTGACCGTCGACCCGCGGACCTTCGTGCCGGGCGAGACGTACCTGCTGGAAGCCCTGAGTACGGACTTCAGGCCGGACAGTGAGCCCGGCAAGTCCAAGCCGGTGGTGATCCGGGTTAAAGCGATTGCCGATTTAACCGTACCGGAAGGGGACGTTCTTGCCAACGCCATGAACCTGCTCAAGCAAACCATTGCGGAACAGAAGCGGGCCAATGAACTGGCCGACAACCTCCGGACCCACCGGGAGGAAGCCATCGGGAACCAGCGGGTCGGCGCGCATGGTGACAGCATGAAGAAACAGCAGGAGAATGCCCGTTCCATCGGGCGGAAGACCCGGGCCGAACTGTTGAAATTCCCCGCCGAGGCGCGCAGTTTCAGCGACCGTCTGTCCGTGCTGGTGGAACACGAGATGGGTCTGGCGCTCCAGCAGATCGCGGGGATCGGGGGGCTTCCGACCCCGGAACTGCCGGAACGGTTGGATCGGATCATTGATCGGCAGACCTACATCCTGAACGAGCTGATTGCGTTGCTCGGCACGGTTTCCAATGCCCGGGTCAATAAGGATCCGGCCAGGGAAAATAACCGGGGTAAGGAGGTTGTCCTGCCGCCTGCGCTGCGCGACGATACGGCCGCTTCGCTGGCCGATGACCTGGGCGCTTTTGAGCGTGCGCAAAAACAGATCATCAAGGCCAACCAGTCCCTGCTGGACAAGCAGCCGGAGGATCTAACCCGTGATGAAAAGGAGGAGATTGCCGGTGCCCTGGCCCGGGAAGAAGCGGAGTGGGCGAAGTTCCTTGAGGAAAAACTCACCGATTGGGCCAGGTTGCCGCTCCAGGATTTCGGTGACGGTTCCGTGGCGCAGCAACTGAACGAGGTTATCCAGGATGTCGACAAGGCTGCCGCAGCGCTCTACGAAAAGAAAATTGAAATGGCTGTGCCGCTCGAACAGTCAGGCCTTGAGAAAGCCGAAGCACTCGTTCAGAACCTTGAGAAGTGGTTGTCCAACACGCCTGACCATGTGAAATGGTCGATGGAAGAGCCCGCCAACCAGGCGGATATTCCGATGGCTGAATTGCCTGCTGAACTCGAGGATATCGTGGGGGAACTCCTGGATCAGGAAACCGAGATGGAACCGGACATCGAGGATGTGTCGAGTTCGTGGCTGGATTCAATGGACAAGGGAGCGGGGTGGGATGCGGCGGATGGCCCGATTTCCAGCATGAGCGCCAAGGGGGTCACCGGGAACCTGCTGCCCAACCAGCAGGAAATCGGCGGCCGGTCAGGAGAGGGGCGATCCGGCAAGAGTCATGGGCAGATGGTGCAGGATTCAGCCGAAGGCAAAGGGGGACGGGAGACCCCGACACGGCTTTCGCCGAGTCCCTTTGAACCGGGCCATGTGCAGGATTCCTCCACGATGGATTCGGGAGGGGCCACCGGAGGGGGCAAGCTGTCGGGGTTCGGTGAAGCCGGCCTGCGTGGTCCGACACCGCCGCCGCCTCCCGAAAAGATGGCGCGGATTGCCGGGAGCCAGGCGCAGATCCGGCAGCAGGCAGAAGCCCTTGCCCTCAAGCTCCGGAAATACAAGCTGCCTTCCGGTGATGTTGAAGCGTCCGTGACCGCCATGCGGAATGTGGAGGAGGCGGCACGGAGTCAGGATGGGTTGCGCGTCCGCCGCTCCTATCACACGGCAATTGATGCCCTTCAGGAGGCGCGGAAAGACATCCGGGCTGAAGTGGGGCTGCACCGGGAACGGGCGCTTCTGCCGGAATCCGCGGTGCGGGAAATCATGATGGGACTGCAGGATGGCATGCCGAAGGGATATGAAGAACTGGTCGCCGACTACTTCCGGCGCATGGCGGGGGATACCCGATGAATGTGTTGCGATTGACGGGTGCACGAAGGGTGTTGATACCGCTGTCCGGCTGGCTGGGATCATGCCTGGTGCTTGTGACATCGGTAGGGGCTGAAGAACCGGCGGCGGCACTTGTCCGGAACGGTGACTTTGAAGCGGCTGACGCCGTGGAGCCGGCCAGGCCGGCTTTCTGGTTTCAGCCGGACGGGTTGGGGGTTCAATGGACCAACGAGCCTGCGTCGCCGGCGCACGGGAAGTGTATCCGGATGAATACGGCGATATCGGAAACAGCCATGGTGGAACAATGGGAGAAGACGGGGCTCACCAATTTCTGGAACATTCCCCAGGCGGCCGGCAATGCCGTGGCGGATACCTACGGGCTTTCGTACTACTCCGATGCGATCCCCGTCCGGTCCGGTCAGGCTTACCGGGTGACGTTTGATTTCAAAGGGCAGGGAGGGGCCAAGGTCTGGGTCCGCTGCTATGGGTTTTTTAAAGGTGAGATGCGGCGTCGTTACGAGAAGGTGGTTCCCTGTGAAGGGGCCGGGAACGCCTGGCATACCCAGTCCGCGGTGCTGCATCCCACGTTGCAACGCCCGGAAATCAGCGAGATGAAAGTCATGCTTTATGCCTACTACCCGCCCGGCCTGTACTGGTTCGACAACCTTCGCATCGAACCTGTCTCCGAAGCGGAATATGAGCAGGCCAAAGCCGGACGCTGACGGCCGTGTGCATGCCCAACCGGTATTTTATTCAGGGTGTGAAAATATGATCCTGCTGGATACAAGCGATGGTTGACCCCGGGCCGTGTGATGCGTAGCGTGATGCAGGTGTTGAAAGGAGCGCGTTTAAACCATGCAATCAGGACGTGAAGCGATCGACAACCTGCTGAGGAAACGCCCCGTTGATCATGTCCCCCAGACGGACAGTCCCTGGGGCGACACGTTGCGGAAGTGGGTGACACAGGGCCTGCCGGCCAATGCACAGGGGGAGCCGACCGATTCCCTGGAACATTTCGGCTACGACATGGCCGGGTGCGGGGGCTGGTTCGACTGGTTGCCTAAACGCGGGTTCAGCGAAACGGTGGAGGAGACCGATGCCTGGAAAACCACCCGTAACGGCGCCGGGGCGGTGCTGAAATACTGGAAACACAAATCCGGGACCCCGGAACACGTGGATTTCCACATGACCAGCCGGGAAATATGGGAGCGTGAATACAAGCCGTTGTTGTTTCCCTTTGACCGCCAGCGGGTGGGGGATATTCCGGCCGTGCGCGATAACCTGGCCAAACGGCGCGCACAGGGCCGATGGTCGCATTACGGCAGTACCCTGGTCTGGGAGAACATGCGCGGCAGCATGGGTGACTATGCCATGTATATGGCCCTTGCCGATGATCCGGACTGGATTCACGACTTCTGTCGTACCTACACCGACCTGTACAAACAATGCTACACAATCCTTTTCGCCGAGGCCGGCAAGCCGGACGGCATATGGATCTATGAAGACCTGGGCTACAAGGATCGGTTGTTCTGCAATCCGGCGGTCCTGGAGTCCTTGATTTTCCCCTACTACCGGGAAATTGTGGAGTTCTTTCACGCGCATGACCTGCCGGTGATTTTCCACTCGTGTGGTTTCCAGGAGCCGGCCCTTCCGCTCATCGTGCAGGCCGGTTTCGACGGGATCCATCCAATGGAGGTCAAGGCGGGAAACGACATCTTCACGTTCGCTGAACAGTATGGCGAACACCTGATGTTTGTCGGCGGACTGGATGAACGCATCCTGGAAAGCCGTGACCGTGCGGCTGTCCGGAAAGGCGTAACGGATTTCATGCAGGGCATGAAGGCCCGCCACGCACGTTTCGTCTATGGCTCCGACCATTCGCTATCCACCAACATCGACTATGACATCTATCAATATGCACTCGATGTCTATCGGGGACTGATGAACGGGTGATCGATAAGAAAGGATAACCCGCTGAATTCCGTGACGATGGTTGCTTTGGGAGATTCCACGACGGCGCCGCGCCGCGTGGGGGACCGGAACCTGGTCGTGTATGCCGATCGGTTGCGGGACATTTTCGGGCCATCGGGTCTGACGGTGATCAATGCCGGGGTGGGCGGGAACGATACCCGCCTGGCGTCAGCCCGGTTCCGGAAAGACGTGCTGGATCATCAGCCCCGCCTGGCCGTTGTCCAGTTCGGCATCAACGATGCCGCCGTGGACGTGCGGCTGGGCCGGACAGACCCACGGGTCCCCCTGGCGGAGTTTTCCGCCACCATCCGCCGCATGGTTGAAACCCTGATGCAGGCGTTGTGCCGGGTGATCCTGATGACCCCGAATCCGATGTACTGGACCCCGGCCATGCTGGAACTCTACGGCAAGCCGCCGTACCGGCCGGACGATTTCGACGGATTCAATGTGTTGCTGGGTTCGTATGCGGAGGCGGTGCGGACGGTGACTCGTGAAACCGGGTGTGTGGGCCTTGATGTTTACGGGCGTTACCAGGCGTTGATCGGGAATCGTGCCGCTGCGGTGGCGGATTATTTCCTCGATGGTATGCATCCCAATGATCGCGGGCATGCGCTGGTGACGGAGTTGTTGACGCCGGTGGTGGACCGGTTGTTGCAGGCGATACGTAACGATGGTGGTAGGCAGGCTGTGTGATGAACCAACGGGCTTCCATTTCGGTGCAAGCGTCTTCGCGTGATATGGCCCCATCCGCGGTGTTGTCGCCATCCTTACTATTACCCACAAGTCTCATGATTTAGTTGCCAGAGTCCAACCTTCCGTCAAGTCTGTCAGTCGCTTCCATCCTCTCCACAGGGCGAGCGTACCGGGGGGACCGTCACTTTTTCGGGCCAGATAGCCACCGAGTTTCGCAACCCAGATCACGACGTTCCCGATGGTGGGCGCCCTCTGCGGAGGCTCCCGGTTCCCCGTTGCTTTTATGGTCAGAACTTTCCATTCACTCTCAGAGAGATAGGTCGAGCAGTCGGCAGCCGGATCGGTTCTTACCACGAGGGTGATCTGGAATAGTCGCCACGCTACAATGCTCATAACGGTAAGATATCGCGCGAGTCTATCGGCATGTTCCAGTCGGCAAGCCTCAACACGAAAGCCGGACTTCAAAACTTTGAAGTACATTTCGATGCGCCATCGAAATGTACTTCAAAG
>Ga0156516_1049_pt1 | contig 29299 bp, 23 predicted proteins | sample RifOxyB3_FD_111911 | JGI IMG/M metagenome (GOLD analysis project Ga0156516, IMG submission 111911) | Lentisphaerae bacterium RIFOXYB12_FULL_60_10
GGTTTTATAACCGCTTGAACCGGGGGATGCACATCTTTTTCGTAACCAATGGAAAACCCCCCATGAACAACCTGGAGGGCGGCGCCGCGCTGGCGGCGTCGGAATTCCAGGAACAGCCTTTCCAACCACGGCTCAGGACAGGCTTCGCATGGTTGCCAGGGCGGCAGGCAATTCCAGCGCCGGATCGGTCACTTTCGCCTCGATCGATACCCGGCCGTCATAGCCCCCGGCTTTCAAGGCAGTGAAAAAGGGGGCAAAGTCACAGGGTTCGGCGCCGGGCGGCAAACGATTGGTTGTCGTCGCAATATGCGTATGCCGCAGGAGCCCGGCATGGCGGGTGATATCGGAAACAGGATCCCCGTCCTTCATCATATGATAGGCATCGACCAGGAGGCGAAATGCGGGATGTGCAATTGCCCCGACCAGTTCCGCACATTCGGCACAGGTGTTCAAGGTATTGCATTCCCCACGATTCAGCGGCTCCAGGACCACGGTGACACCGTGGTCCTGCGCAAGCGGGGCCAGCATGGAACCAAACCAGATCAATTGATCCTGTGCCAGGCGGCGGTCGAAACCGTCCGGAATACGGCGTGCCCCGCCCGACCCGAAAACGATCACCTCCACGCCCACCGTCCCTGCCCGTTCAAACACGGTGGTCACAAAATCCTGCAAGGCGCGGCGGTCAACCTCCGGCCCGGTAAGCTTGAGGTCACCCGGCACAAAACAGTTGAGGACCGGATACGGCAACGCGGCGGATTGGATTAAACCGTGAACCGATTGAAAAACCGCAACAGGTTCCCGCGGCTTCAACACGTCCGAAACCGTCCATTCCATAAAATCGTAACCGGCCTTTGCCGCCACCCGTGCCATGTCCGGATTACCACAAACCCCGTATTTCATGGTTTATTGCCCCCTGATCCGATTGCCGGACATAATACCGAACACATCCATCGTCTCCACCCCTACCGTCAGCCGGCGGTTCCTGCCGCACCTGCTGCCGGCGCCTTCATGACGCGCGACACTTCCTGCTCCAGTTCGGCCAGTTGAAACGGCTTGGCGAGGCAACCGGAAAATCCGTAATGCCCGTAATTGGCCAGCACCGGATCCGAATAGTAACCGCTGGAAACCATAACCTTGGCCAGGGGGTCAATCGCAAGCACTTCCTTGACTGCTTCCCTGCCCCCCATGCCGCCCGGAACCGTCAAATCCATGATGGTCAGATCAAAAGGCCGCCCGTTACGTTTTGCCGTGGCATATTTCTCAATGGCCTCCCGGCCATCCACCGCGGTTTCCACCACGTACCCGGACCGCGCCAGCATACGGGAGGCCGTGTTCCGGATACCGGGCTCATCATCCATCAACAGGACATGTCCGGAAGCCTGGGACGATTGGCCGGTTTTCGTCGCCGGATCAGGAGGTTTCGGCATGCGCTTCCGGTCATCCACCGGCAGGAAGACGGTGAAAGTGGTCCCCTGATCCGGAACGGAATCCACACGGATATGCCCCCGGTGTTTGCGGATGATGCTGTGGGTAATGGTCAAGCCCAGACCGCTCCCGGAACGCTTGGTCGTAAAATAGGGGTCAAATATCCGCCCGAGAATAGGTTCCGGAATCCCCTTCCCTTCGTCACGGAAGATGATTTGGACATAGTCGCCCTGAAGGTCGGGAATATCTTTCATATCGCATGCCGGGACATTGCGCGCCTGCACATGGAACGTGCCGCCATCCGGCATGGCCTGCAGGGCATTGAGGGTCAGGTTCGATACAACCTGCGCAAGCTGGCTCTTATCCGCGATGACCGGCCACAGGTCATCCGGCAGGTCAACCTGCGGTGCGATCTGGCTGCCCGCCAGGTGGAACCGGACCGTGTCACCGATACACCCCCGGATGTCGACGGTTTCCAGCACCGGGTTTCCGCCCTTGGCAAAAGTCAGGAGCCGGGTTGTGAGCTGACGTGCATTTTCAAGCGCCTGGTGGGCGGCCCGCAACGATGCATTGGCGGAATGGTCAGGCGCCAGTTCAAGGGTGGCCAGCTCGATGTTCCCGAATACGCCCATCAGCAGGTTGTTGAAATCGTGGGCAATGCCACCCGCCACCGTACCGAGGATCTCGAGCGTCTGCATCCGCTGCCGCTCCGCTTCCATCTTACGGCGAGCCGTAACATCCGAGAACAGCCCCATGAGGCATGATTCGCCACGGATTCTGACCCGGCTTGAATTCGTATCCGCATAGAACACCGTTCCGTCTTTCCGCAGGCAGGGGATTTCCGAGGCCAGGGATTTGTTGCCCTTAACCTGAGATTCAAATGCAGCCGCGATAGTTTCCCGCGAGTCCCGGGGATGGATATCCGGGACGGTCATGGAAAGCAATTCCGCCTCGGAATACCCCAGCATGCTGCAGATGGCCGGATTCGCGTAGACAAACCGTTTTGAAGCCACTCCGGCAACCAGCACCCCTTCCGCCGCATTCTCGAACAGTGCCCGGAAGAGCGCCTCGCTGTTGCGCAACGCCTGTTCGGCGTCTTTCAAGCCGGTAATATCGATCTCAATACCGTCCCAGATCAGATGCTGGTTGGACGGGCGTCGGGGCGCCGAAGCAAACAGTCGCCATCCGCTCCTGCCCGAAGGCAGGACGACCCGGACCTCGGCGGTGAACGGGGTCATGGTTGCCGCGGCGTATTTCTCACGCTCGGCCACCAGGTGGCGATCCTCCGCGTGCACCTGGCAGTAGACACGTTGCGGATCCTGCAGGGCTTCTTCAACCGTCAACTCGTGAAGCTTCTGAATGCCGGCGCTGAAATAGCTGAACGCCCGTTGCTGCCCGTCAATTCCCGAATCGATCTGGTAGACCAACCCGTCCGGGAGGTTGTCGCTGAGAAGCCGCAATCGGTCGGAGGCATCCTGGGCTTTCTGCTGGGCCACCCGCAATTCCACCTCGGTGCGCTTGCGGTTCTCAATCTCATCCTCCGCCTCGATGCGCAGATGGTAAATGTATTCATACATTTCCCCGACCATCCAGACCCCGGCCAACAGGCAGACGGAAATCAGGAGCGCCAACCCCTCGGTGTACAGGTCAAAGGCAATCGAACCGGATGTCATGGTTCTTAGCAGGGGGATAAGCTGGCGAACCCCCATCAACAGGAAGGCAATGGCAAAGACATTCCACCCCCAGAAGTAAGGGGTTTTCCGGTTGAGCCGGAACGCCAGACCGGCGGTGCAGAATTGCACGATAATCGATAGAACCAATATAGTGAGCGACACACTTCCCCCCGTTGAACAGGTTCCACCAGCCAAGTGTTTGACGCTATGCCATAACACTTCCGGTTGCAAGCAGGTTTATGCGCTGGAACATGCCGGGTATTCCGTTATAGTCAACGCGATCATCGATCATGAACCGTAGCGGGTTTATTACCGAAACAGTATTCGCCTATTCTGAATCGTAAATATCATAACGGGAGTCTCGCATGTTCAAGACCACTTGTCCGACCATTCTCACGTTGCTTGCAACCGGGCTCATCACAACCGCTTCCGCCCAAACCATGCCCCTGGTGAAGGACGGTACGGCGGTCATCACCATCCACCTGCCGGCAACGTCTGAACTGGCAGCATTCCGTGATTCCCGGACCGCCGCGATTGATGCCCACCTTAATACCCTCCCGGGAGGACCGGCTCCGGACACGATCCGCACCAGCCTCCTCAAGGACCTTGAAAACGAAATCAAGCGTGTCGGCGACGAGGAAATACTCGCGGCGGAGGAACTCCGCCATTACCTCCAACGCATCACCGGCGCCACGGTTCCCGTGGTTACCTCGGCGGTGGATCGCCTCCCGGATTCCCCCGCCATCCTGATCGGGTCAGCCTTCGCCCGCACCGCCGGCCTCGGGGCTGAACTGGACCAACTCCAACCGGATGGACTGATCTGCCGGGTGGCAGGTTCCCATCTGGTCCTGTCCGGCCGACGCGCCCGCGGTACGCTCTATGCCGTCTATGCGCTGCTGGAGAGTTTCGGCGTGCGCTGGGTCATGCCCGGCGACTTCGGTGAGATTATCCCCGAAACCCGGGACCTTTCCACCGCCATCAACCGGCTTGAGAATCCATCATGTTCCCAACGCTACTGGTGGTGCACCTACGGGCAGGGCGACGGCTATGCGCGCTGGACCCTGCGCAACAAGGGCAACTTCATCCGCGCACTCGGCGACTCCGCCATTGCCCAGGGCCACGCGTTGTCCTGGCCCCTCTCCTGGGGTGCGCAAAATTCCCCCCTTGCCATCACCACCACGGTACAGAAAACCCGCCGCGAAAAACTGCCGGACGGCACCTTCACCAACCGCATCGAGAACGTCGAAGAAAAGAAACTGCCCGACGAATTCTACGCCCTGAGCAAGGGGGTGCCGGTGCGCGGCGTGCCCAACATGTCCAACCCGAAAACCTGGGATCTGTACGCCGAGGCCTATATCGACCGGTTCAACCGCAATCCCTTCGACCGGTACGTATCCATCTCGGCAGAGGATGGTTTAACGCTGGACGACCGTCCGGAAAGCCGCCGCCTGGACATTAACGAGTTCGACTGGACACTGGGCGCCATGTCCGCCACCGACCGGATGTGGTTCTTTCATAACCGGGTAATTGATCGGGTGGCCAAAAAGCACCCCAACGCAAAATTCGGCGTACTCGTGTATTCCAACAACACCATGCCGCCCCGGATTGAACGGGTTCACCCCAACATGGCACTGGTGTTCGCCCCCTTAAGCATCTGCCCCCTGCATGCGGTACGGAACGACAAATGCAAAACCAACCGGGAATACCGGAAATGGTTTGAATCGTGGATGGCCCAGGCACGCGCCGTCAAGGCAGAGACCTATTACTACGACTACGACCCGATCGGTTTCTCCTGGAATCTCGCCATGATCAGCCCCCAATGGGGCATCATCGGGAAGAATTACCCCTGGTTCCACCAGCAAGGGCTGGGTGGTCACACGACGCAGGGACACGATGACTGGGCCGCATCCGGACTCAACCACTGGTTGATGATCCGCCTCTACTGGAACATGGAACAGGACTACAAGGCTGTCATCGAGGATTATTGCCGCATTCGTTTCGGCGCCGCTGCACCGGCCATGCTGGAATACTTCAACATCCTCGAGAAACGCATGGATGAGATCCCTGACCTGATGTCCAACGAGATCTGGGGCAACCACCTTATCCTGACCGATACGGTCCGCAGTCGCTGTCGCGCCGCCATCCAGAAGGCAACCGCAACGGCCGACACCCCCCGCGCCAAGGCCCACGTGGAAACCATGGCCGACCTTCAGGAGAGCACCGACATTTTCTGCGACGGCATCGAACATGCCCGTGAAACCGGCGATTTCGCCGCCGCTGCGCGCCTGTTGGAACCCGTTTTCGAGATTGCCGGCAAATTGAACAAGCTCTACCCCTTTTTCATGAACCCCAAACGGGTCAACAAGGAGGAGAAAACGCAATATCTCACGGGAGGCTGGTACAACAAATACCTGACTTTCGATGCCGTCATCCGCGGGTCGGCGGCACGGCTCATCCTCCCCCGCACCATGAAAATCGCGCTCGATACGGATAACATCGCCTGGGCCAAGGGCTGGCACCTCCCGGAAACACCCGTCAAGGACCTGCCGGATGGCGACAGCACGCTCATCCCGGATGTAACCTTCGGGACCGAACGGGAACCCGCGGCCTTCTTTTACCGGACCGACGTGGAGGTGCCGGCTTCCTTCGCCAATCGCAAACGGATCGTGCTGTATTGCCCCAGCATCATCGCACGGGCCGTGCAGATATGGATCAACGGCGTAGCGGTCGAGTTTGATCATGAAACCTTCCGGGACACCACCTGGCGCGGACCCGACTACTTCTGGATCGACTACAATCACCAGCAGCAATTCGATGTTACCTCCGCGATTAAACCCGGCACCCGCAATACCATTGCCTTCCGCATATTCAAGAGTTTCGACCATGGCGGAACCTATGACCGGGTCTTCCTGCTGGCCGATCCGCCAACCGAAACAGCAGCCAAGTAGCCGGCGGGGAAAATCATGACGGGACCGGTGGAGGAATTGGTAAACGGGGTGGTTGTCCATCAGGCGACCGATGAGCCGGCGGACAAGCATAACATTTATTGCGAGTATCCCTGGTGCCCCCCCGACTCCCACTGCTTCGTGTATGCCCGTCACGCGCCTGCCCATGCGCCGAATTCAACCGAGCTGGTCGCCTGCGAATTCGGAACGTGGCGTAAACATCCCATCGGTTATGCCAGCAGCGGGCTGACCATGGCCAACGGCGGGAAACTCTATTATTCCCGCATCCATCCCCGTGGACGCCGTGAACTGGTGCGCGTAGACCTGGAAACCGATCGTTCGGATGTCTTGAGCCTGCCGGACGGAATCCCGGACCACGGGCGGCTGGACATCGCACCCGGCGAACGGTTCGTCGCCTACCATACGGCGTGTTCCTACCGGCCCCAACGATTCGCGATCGGCCTGGCTGACCTCGACAGCGGCACCTGCGGAATCATCCATGAAGACCCGGACATCTGCAACCCCCACCATCAATTTGAACCGGGCGAAGGACGCCTGCTGATGGTCCAGCATAACCGCGGATGCCGGTTCTCGCCCGACGGAAAATGCGAGCAACTCGTCGGGAAGGAAGGGGCAACGCTATTCCTGCTGGGCATCCCGGACGGCACGGTTACCCGGCTCCAGGTCGGACCGCCGCACACGCACAGCATCTCCGGTCACGAAACCTGGATCGGCACAACGAAAGAAATCCTCCTGACCCTGAACATCCAGGAAGACTACGCCCACGGAAAAGGCCCGATCGTGGGGATTCGGCCCGGCACACCCGCGCGGACAATCTGCCCGCCCTGGCAGATGAACCATGTCGGCATTGAACCCTCCGGCCGTATTTTCTGCGCCGACACCTTCGAGCCGGACGAAATCATCATCGGGTCCCCCGCAACGAACCGTGCCGCCGTCGTCTGTCCGGCACGGGCCTCGTATCGGCGGGCGCACGAACGGGGGGCATGGTCCGACTCCCACCCGCACGCCTATATATCACCCGACCTGAAATGGGTGGTCTTCAACTCCGACCGCACGGGCACCCAGCAGATCCATGCTGCCGCCATTCCCCCGGAGATGATCACCTCCCTGCTCCAGGACCCCCGGCTGCCATGACCTGCAATCCACGCAACGAACCGGCATTCCGGCCGCCGGCCGAAGCCGGCAGCGTCCTGATCCAGACGGATACCGGCTGCCCCTGGAACGCCTGTGCATTCTGCGGGATGTACCGCGATACACCGTTCGAATCACGCGGTCTCGACGATGTGTTTACCCTGATCCACCGGGAAGCGCTTATGGAACCGGATGCACGCCGTGTGTTCCTCGCCGACGGTGATGTCATGGCCCGCCCCTATGCCGAACTCAAGGCCATCCTGGACGAGCTGGCGGTCCGGTTCCCGCGTCTTGCCAGGGTCAACCTGTACGCAACCGGCCGGTCCATCCGCGCCAAGACCCCGTTCGAGCTCGGTCAGTTGCATGCCGCAAAACTGCATACGCTTTACCTGGGCCTTGAAAGCGGCGACGAACCAATCCTGCAACGCATGGCCAAGGGAGAATCCGCCGCCGACATGGCAGACGCCGTATGCCGGGCACAATCCGCGGGCCTGCACGCCTCGGTCATGATCCTGCTTGGACTGGGTGGACAGGCCGACAGCGACCGCCACGCCCGGGCCACGGCAGCGGTACTCAACCGCATGCAGCCCCGCCTGCTCTCCGCCCTGCGTGTAGTACCCGTTCCCGGAACCCCGCTATGGCGCTGGATACGGGAGGGGTTGTTCCGGGAGTTGACGGAACAGGCGGTGGTTGCGGAACTCCGCTTGATCCTCGCCGACCTTGCCATGGAATCAACCGTCTTCCGCGCCAACCATGCATCCAACGTCTTCCCGCTGGAAGGGCGGTTGCCGCGGGACCGGAAACGCCTACTCGATGAACTGGATCACCTGCTGGCCTCCGGCCGCCTCGACACGAAATCACCCGGCCCCATGCCGTTTTCCCTGTGACCGGAACACCGTAAACCCGTCACCGTTCCATCAGCACAACATCCGCCGATTTCAACGGGATGGAAAACCGGGTGATACCGTCTGCCGATGTGACCGGTCCAACCTTTTCCCGGATGGCCCGCACCACCCGTGGCTGGAAATCCAATCGCACCGACACCTCCACACTTTCCTGGGGTTTTCCGCTCCAATTCAGCAGGGTGAGCGCCACACCGCCGGATGAAACCAGCATCGGCGTTTCAACCTTGGGCACATTGACAACCACCGGGGACACCACCCCTGCCAGGCGCGTCGGATGCACAATCCAGTCACGGACAGTTTCGGGGGTGGCGCCCGGATGATTGGTGGCATCCGCCCGATGCGCCAGCACGTAGGAAATGCCCGGCATCCACCCGAAATGCACAACCCGGCCTTTTTTCACGCTGCGGGAAACCACGGCAGCCCGTCCGTCCCCGAAACGCGCCCACACGTCAAGACGGTTGGTCCGCGTCAACGCCGAGACCGGTCCGGCCGCCACAAACGGCCCGCAGATGCCGTTTCCGGGTTGCCGGTTGGTCACCGTGTTCAGATTCGGCAGTAACTGGCGGGGACGGGACGATTCCTCCACGCCCATGCTTTTTGCCATCCACCGGAGGGGTTCCTGGTAACGGTCAGCCTGGCAGGCGCCCGAAACCGTCACCAGCATACCCCCCTGCTCCACCCATCGAGCGAGACGTGCCAACATCTCCTCCGGCACATTGGGTTCCGTGACATACAACACCTTCACCCCGGCCAGGCCCTCCGGCGACAGGTCCTCCTCTTCCACCATGTCGACCGGGATGTTGGCATGCTGAAGGGCCTGATAGAGGTTGTAGGTCTCCGCCATGTAATCCACGGTATGACTGTTCAACCCGGTCATGGTGGCATCCTGGACCTGGCGGGGCAATGCCTGGTCCAGCGCATCCCATGGCATGGCACTGCGCGGCATCAGGATGGCGGTCTGGGCAGCCGGCATGCGGCCCGGCCAGAGCAGGGATTCCGCCGCCCCGATCATCCGGTGCGCCTCGGCCATGGCCGGCAACACCTTCACGTTGGCCGAATAACAGTTGCCCGGGAAATTGTATTCGGGCCCGAACACAAAATACTTGATGGCCTTGCCCCCGCATCCAACGATGGCCATGATCTTCTGAAGGATTCCTTCTTCCAGCTGTCCGGCTGTCCGGGGAATCACGTATCCGCCGAACTCCACCCCGCCCTTCCGGGCGCCGGCCCGCATGCGGGAACAGTAATAGGACCACTGGGAGGCCTGGCCATCCCCGAACCAATCCTCGGTCCACAACATCGTACAACCGCGCATTCTGCCGAATTCCAGCCAGTCATGCCCGCCCATGGCGGAATCGGGATGCTGCTTGTCGCCGTTGTTGGCCACCGGTCCCGGCACATAGAAACGGCCGGCGAAGAAATTCCAGTTAACCAGGATCGGCATATTGGTATAGAAGGCGGCCTCCAGTGCACGGGTTGAAATGGCGAAATGGCGCGATGAATCCCAGGGGAAAAAGCGCATGGTCCAGTAGAACAGCCGGCGGGATGCCAGATCGCGTGCCCCGCTGCGCCCCAGGGGAAACACCGCATCCCACGATTTGGCGCCAAGATCACGGGGTTTCATCCCCTGGTCACGGAGGTAATCGCGGAACCGCTGCATGCCGGCCACGCTGTTCGTCAGCGCCCGAAACATGCCGGGATAATACCATCCCGGCTCGTCCGACATGGCAAAGACCGCCATATCCGTCGGCTCATACCCCACATCACGGAACGGCTTGGCCTGTTTCTCCGCCCAATCCCGGATGGCGTCCGGGGTCACATCCGCCCCGTAATCAAAGGCATATCCCGGGGGGTTGTATACCGCCCACGCCGTACGGCGGTTCCCCGTGGTCAGCAGGATCTCGCGCTGACGCCGGTCCGGGGGAAGCATGATGGCGCTGAATCCCGCCGCGGATAATGTTTCGATGCCCTCCCGCAACGCGATCAGGTCGTTATCACCGGCGATAAACCGGTCCACGATCGGAAAATGCTTCGGACGTTCCTCCGGCTTCACCACGGCCGTACGGAAAACCTCCCAGTAGCGCTGGTTGTAACCCGCCATGGTTGCCGCAGACGGATTCCCCGCTGCATCCTGGAAAATCAGGACACCCAGCGTTGGGCCGAACAACTCACCGGACAGGGCGATCACCTGGTCCGGTGTCGCATCGAATCGGATTTCCATTTCGACATGGGCCGGCTCGGTTATCTTGTTGAAGGAGGGCTTGGTTACCAGCGGAAACCCCCGCATGTAGGTGTTCGGATAGGCATGCGGCCCCGTGTAATGGCGGGCATGCTCGATATCAAACGCGGACCAGGCCGTCCATTGATCGTTGCTGGCCGGACGAGCGGCATCCTTGACGCCAAACCCGATGGAAAAGACCTGGCCGTCCGGCTTGACCCCGGCCGAGGTCACCACCCGTCCCCTCCATTGGAACAGGGGTATTGCCTCCGCCTTCAAGGCCGCATCCGCAACCGGCGCCAACGCCAGCAGCCATCCCGCCATCATCCAGTTCACGACCTGTTTTCGTTTGATTTGCATGTCATGACCCTCAGCCCCGGGGGCATTTATCGTTCGCCTTCCACTCCAGCCACCGACCCGAACGCCTTCCAGGCTGCCGGATCGTTGGCTTTCAAAGCATCAAACCGCTGTTGTGACGTCAGGTGGTTCCATGATTCCGCCGACACGTTGCCGGCCGGGGATCGCGGGGACATGGTTGCCGGGGTCCGCGCTGGAAGCGGGACCGGTATGACAACCGGGGGTGTTGCCACGGGAACCGGCACGGGAGGCATGGCAGGAACAACCACGGATTCAGGTTTCACCGCCGATACAACCCGGTCGCCCGGCAGGGGGACGGCTTCAGCCGTCATGGTAACTTCAACGTCCCGGGGTACGGTACTGGTGGGGATAGTCGCCGGCCATTCCGGCCGGTCCGGGATACGGGAGACCGCATTCCGTTTGCTGAACGGATACTTTCGCAAGCGGTATTCCATGGCGTCAACGACAACGTGTCGCACGCCCCGCGCAGCATCCTGATCGACGATGGGGACTTGCTCCGGACGCCCGGCATGTTCCTGAAGCGAACCGTAATAGCCGCCAAAGAGCCGGCTCCAGTTTGATTCCACGGCTTGCTGCTGGTTTCGCTCTTCCCGCAGGATTTGCAGGTACCGGGTAATCCGAAGCGCCACTTCAGGATCCACGGTATCCGCTCCCGTGCCCGATCGAAGCGCCTGGATGACCGGTTGCCAGGGCTCCAAAGCCGACTCCACTTTCCGCTGAAGCATCATACTCTTTGAATAAATGTGGTAGAGGTTCCATGCTTCGGCATCTTCAGGTGTTTGTCCGCCCGTCGGCCCGAACAGTCGATCCGGATCGTCTTTCAGATGGGGTTGACCCACCGGCGGTTCAGGATGTCCCTGCCCTATCCCCGCCTGCGCAACGGCCATTACGAGCATGGCGCCCAAAAGACATCGGACAACGCGCCCGGTCGGATCGGGGGGTAACAATCCCCTGCCTCTCCCTGATTCAGTCATTCCATGATCCTGCCATCTCCCCACCCGTTAAAACAAGCCCAGAACACCCCTCGAAAACGAACACAACCTGGAGCGGCGGTGCGACTTCCCGTGAAATGACTTTGTAGTTGCGTGACCTAATATTTTGCATTTTAATACCGCCCGTACCTTCTCCAGCGGCAGGTTGTCAAGCATCCGGCCCGGGCAAGGAATTCAACCGGCGATTGATAGGGAGAAATCCATGGACTACGGACTGACTGAACTGCAGCTTGAAATCAAAGAAATCTGCCACAAGATCGGCGAAGAAAAAATGAAGCCGGTCCGTGAACATTATGATGAATCCGGAGAATTCCCCTGGGATATCGTCAAGGTATTTGCCGAGGCTGACCTGTTCCGTATTGCCATTAGTGAGGAATATGGCGGGATGAGCGGAGGCGTCATGGATACCGTTATTGCCGTCGAGGAATTGTCGCGCGTGGATGGCGGGATTGCCCTCGCCCTGGCGGCCACCGGGCTCGGCACCTATCCCATTCTCCTCTACGGGTCAGACGAACAGAAAAAGAAATTTCTGCCCCGCATCGCATCCGGGAAATCCCTGGCCGCCTTCGGTCTTACCGAAGCGGAAGCCGGCAGTGACGCCGGCGGCATCCGCACCACGGCCGTGCTGGATGGCAACGAATATATCCTGAACGGCACCAAGCAATGGATCACCAATGGCAGTGCGGCTGAAATTTACTCCGTCATCGCAATGACCAATCGCGCCAAGGGCGCCCGCGGAGCCAGCGCCTTCATCGTTGAAAAAGGAACACCCGGATTCACGTTCGGCAAGAAGGAAAACAAGATGGGCATCCGCGCATCCGTCACGAGCGAACTCGTGTTCCAGGATTGCCGGATTCCCAAGGAAAACCTGATTGCCAAGGAAGGTATGGGCTTCATCGTGGCCATGAAGACGCTCGATTTCTCCCGTCCGGGCGTCGCCGCCCAGGCGCTTGGAATCGCCGCCGGTGCACTCGAGGAATCTGTCCGCTACAGCCGTCAACGCCGCCAGTTCGGCAAGTCCATCAGTGGATTCCAGGGCGTCCAGTTTATGCTCGCCGACATGGCCACCCAGGTCGAGGCAGCCCGCCTGCTCGTTTACCAGGCCGCCCGCCACATTGACACCGGAAGCAAGGACATTGCCAAGATATCGGCCATGAGCAAGCTGTTTGCAGCCGATACGGCCATGCGGGTGACCACGGATGCGGTCCAGATTTTCGGCGGCTACGGCTACATGAAGGAATACCCGGTCGAAAAGATGATGCGGGACGCCAAGATCACCCAGATCTATGAAGGCACCAACCAGATCCAGCGCGAAGTGATCGCGTTGTGCCTGATCAAGGAAGCGGCCTCCGTCTGATCAGGGGACGAACGTCCCCCGGGCAGGGAGATCCGCTGAACCGCCGCCAACCGGCGGTTCAGCCTTTGCTCAAAGCTTCGCTCCGCTGCATGGCGGCCTTCAGGGTGTCGCGAAGAATCGCCGTCATCTTGGATTTCTCCAATACCGCGAGACCGGCCTCCGTGGTTCCGCCCGGCGAGGCTACCGCCTGGATCAAGGCACGGGCATCCATCCCCTGGTCCAACAGGACCCGGGCGGTTCCCTGCATGGTCTGCACGGCCAGCAGTCCGGCATCGTCCCGGTCCAATCCTTCTGCAACCGCCATCTCAATCATGCCGTTGACCACATACGCCAGGAAAGCGGGACCCGAACCGCTAACCGCCGTGACCAGGTCAAACCGTGTCTCCGGCAATTCCAGGACACGGCCGAAACTGGACAACAACTCCTGTACGGTTTTCCGGTCAACCGCGGTAACCCCCCGGCCCGCGCAAAACACGCTCATGCCATGCCCCACCATGGCCGGCATGTTGGGCATGACCCGGACCAGGCGTGCTTTCGGCAGGATCGATTCCAGCCAGGCCAGCCGCTTGCCGGCCGCAATGGAAATGACCAGGTGTTCAGGTGTCATTTCCCCGGCTATCTCCGAAAGCACCTCCTGCATGGCCTGGGGTTTCACGGCCAACACCAGGACTTTGGCATTCGACACGACCACACGGTTACGTGAATACATGTTGATCCCGTAACGTTCCTTCAAAAGCCGACGCCGTTCCGCACTGACATCCCCGGCTGAGATTTCATGGGGACCGGCCAACTTTGACCGGATCAAGGCCGCCACGATTGCTTCAGCCATTTTTCCCCCGCCAATAAACCCTATTTGCATCGCATGCTCCCGTCGTTTCACCCACCCATTCAAACAAGCCCCGTTATTCTAGCGCTTGCCCTTCTCAACTCCAATGCCTATTATCAAAAGTGATTCGGCGGTATAGGGTCCGACCCCGCCGTCTTAAATCCGTGGGGTAAATGATGTATCGCATTTTACTGGTCGATAATGAAGCCACCATTTTAAGTGTGCTTCATACCCTTCTCAAAGCCGAGAACTACGACGTCAAATGCGCAAAATCAGGCAAAGAGGCACTTGAATTTCTCGAAATTGAAGTGTTTGACCTGATGATCTCGGATATTCGCATGACGCCGATCGGCGGCATGGAACTGCTGAATTGGGCGCGGGCCAACCGTACGGACATGTCCGTCATCATGTTGACCGCCTATGGAACCGTCGAAACCGCCATCGAAGCGATGAAGCAGGGGGCCTTCGACTATGTGACCAAACCGTTCAAGGTTGACGAACTCCTGATCACGATCCGTCGGGCACTGGAATACAAGGAAGCGCTGGCAGAGAACCAGAATCTCAAGAGCCGTCTGAAAACCCAGTATCGGTTCGACAACATCGTGGCCGAAAGCCCCTCCATGCGGGCCGTCTGCGAGATGATCGAGCGGGTGGCCCCCACCGACACCACCGTCCTGATCTATGGGGAAAGCGGAACCGGCAAGGAATTGGTGGCCAAGGCCATTCACGCACACAGCCGTCGCAAGAGCATGAAATTTCTAGCCGTGAATTGCGCCGCCCTGCCCGAACCCCTCCTGGAATCGGAAATGTTCGGATACGTCAAAGGGGCCTTCACCGGCGCCATTTGTACCCGCAAAGGCCTGTTTGAAGCCGCCGGCGACGGTACGATATTCCTCGACGAAATCGGATCCATGCCGCTCGCTATTCAAAGCAAACTGCTACGGGTGCTCCAGGAAAAGGAAATCCGGCGGGTCGGCGGTAACGAGAATATTCCCGTCCAGGCCCGGGTGCTGGCGGCCACGAATTCTCCGCTCGAGCAACTGATGAAGCAGGGACTCTTCCGCGAAGACCTGTATTACCGCCTGAGCGTCATCAACATCACCATCGAACCAATCCGCAACCGGCCTGAAGATATCATTCCACTCGCCTGCCACGTGCTCCGGGCTGAAATCCCCCAGGGCCGGGAACCGCCGGAACTCGACCCGGCTGTCATCGACATCCTCCGTAACTATTCCTGGCCCGGCAATGTCCGGGAACTGGAAAACGCGATCAAGCATGCCCTGACCTTTGCCCATGATAACATCATCACCCCCGATGTCCTCCCGCCCCGCATCCTGGAAACGGTCAAACTGCAAGGCCCCGCGGGCACATCGCCATCCGGCAACATCCCAACCGGCCACCAGTTCGAATCCCTGAAGGCCTTTCTCCAAAAGAAGGAAACCGATTACCTGAAACAGGTCATCGCCATGTATGGCGGAGACAAGGAAAAAGCGGCCAGTTCACTCAAGATCAGCCTCGCCACGTTGTACCGGAAACTGCCCAGGGAAGAAGCCGGGACCTGACGTAAATCTGCCCCGCTATAGGAAGCAGCGGGCCAACCACGCAATCATCAGGTCCAGCGGCGCCAGTATCCAGCGGGCCAGCGGCACAATGCCGAATCTCGCAAACACCACCAGGACGGTGTAGATAACCAGGAGTATCAGGAGCCCCTTCGACAGGCAACCGCCGGACCGGTGTTCCGAACGCATCCGCAGGTTGTAATCCGGGCCGTCCCGTTCCGCGGGATTGATCCACCAGCCGGGCAGTGCACTGTTCACCGTGCCACGCTGAAATGCCTCCATGGATTCCAGGACCCCCGCCAAAGCAGCGGTCGAGGCCACATGGCCCTCCGCCCGGTGTACCGCATCCATGACCTCCGGCTCTGAATTCGCGGGGCATGCCACCATCCCGGCAACCAGTCCATTCAACATGCTCAGGTCATTATGCCCGTTGCCGATTGCCAGGACCATGGAGGTATCGACCCCCAACTGTCCGGCCAGTTCGTGCAGGGCTATCCCTTTGGTGAAGGGAACCGGCCGTACATCCACGTGATTCCGGTATTCAAAAACCTGCACGTTGGGCAGGTCCCCCAATCGGCTTCTCAACAGGTTGGCGCCCATTCGTGCCGATGCTTCCGATTCAAAATGCAACAGCATCCGGTCCGGACGCCGCAACAGGGTCTTGCATCCGAGCGTCATGCGGATCAACTGACGGTGCCACTCCTGGAGGATAAACCGCACCCGTCGCGCGTGCAGCCACATGTTCAGGCGTACCCGCAGGCTCCACCAGAAATGGGGCACGTATCCAAGCGGCGAAAGGCTGAAGATATAGGCGTGACTGACCACGACGAAATCCGGTTCAAGCCCCAACGCCTGCATGGGCCTGAAGAAACTCCGGAAACTGCCCAGCGAACGTCCCGTACAGGCAACCCAGAAACACTGGTGCTCCGCCCGCAGTTGTTCCAGGCGGGATTGAAATTCACGGTAAAGGGGAAAATCGTTGGCTGGTCCGATCAACGTACCGTCAAGATCCGTAGCCAGCAGACGAATGCGCGCCATAAAACTCCCGCAATGACCGGGCTAGAAACCGCGATTTTCCAGCAGCGATCGCAATTCCTGCTGGAAACTGGCCAGATCTTCCTGGCTGGGCTTGTATCCCGGCTGGCTGGTTGCCACCGCCAGCCGCCCCATCTGGTCAAGCTGCCACTTGGCCGAAACCCCGTCGCTGAACGTCACCGTCCCGCTCACCAGGCTCCCCGGGACCATGATACGGTCCAGGCTAACCTGGACTGAGGACAGTCCGGCACCGGAATCCACACCATCCGCATCCATGGCATCCGGTTCAATCGCTCCGGCATCCGGGCCGGCCTTCTGCACAAGGGGGGTTGTTGGTGCGGTTTTGGCATTCTGGATTTCCACGTTAAGGTCCAGCACCAGGAAACGAACGTCCATAAACGTCATCTTGATGTTCAGTTCGGATGCCAGTCGTTTTTGAATTTCTGAAAGACCGGCGCCTTCCCCGGCCCACCGTGTAACCGTCGCCTTCTGCTCCTGTGTCAATTCCATATGCGAAAAACCTCCCCGATGACACGCCGGCTCTCCCGATGGCTGGAGCCAGCTGTCGGGCTTGAACCGACGACCTGGTGATTACAAATCACCTGCTCTACCAACTGAGCTAAGCTGGCACACCATACTATTGCCATGCGTGAACCTGCACCCATCATACCAGCACCCGATGGCATGGCAATTCCTTTTCCGGCAGGAATTTTGCTTGTGCCCATCCCCTGCCATGCAGTAGAAATGGAGTGGTGACGGGTTCCCGACGAATCCGTTCAAACACAATCAAGGGGGTCAATTATGACCAAGTCGCATGTGATCGCCGCCCTGGCCGAAAAGACCGGACTCACCAAAGCGCAAATCAGTCAAGTCCTTGATGAGCAAGCCAGCCTGGCCTATGCCGAGGCGGCAAACGAGTTTGTCGTTCCCGGAATCGGCAAACTGGTACTGGTAAACCGTAAAGCCCGTATGGGCCGTAACCCGGCCACCGGGGCCACCATCGAAATCCCGGCCAAGAAGGTGGTCAAATTCCGCATCTCGAAAGCCTGCAAGGATGCCATTCTGTCCGTTTAGGAATGCCATCCGGCCATCATCGGGGGTTGTCACACACGACAAAGCAGGACATGACAATCCCGACAGACCGGTCAACCCTTAATCGTTTCATTCTGTTTGGTCCCGGACCGGCCTGCCGGTCCGATCGGTCATCTTTCGTCGGCGGGATACTGGCAGCCTGGCTGATTTTTGCTTCCAACGTGACGGCTGCCGGCCAGCCAACGGTTCAGCAGGCCCGTATCGCCGAACGTTTCACCCGCATCTTCCCCCACGAGCACATATCGAGGATCCCCGTCGACGACACCATATCCGAACGCGCCTGGAGCAACCTGATCGCCCGCCTGGACTACGACCGCCTGATTTTCCGCAACGCCGACATCCGCGAGTTTGCCGCACAAAGCACCCGCCTGGACGATGCCATCCGCACGGGCGATGTCACCTTCCCTTTTCTCGTTTACGAACGTTATCTCGAACGACTGCGGGACCGTTGCCGTTTCGTCGACACCCTCCTTGCCGAACCCTTTCAACCGGCCGATACCAACCAGTACTTCTGGAAACGCGACCAGGCCCCCTGGATTGATTCCGATGCGGAATGGAACCGGATCTGGGCACAGAAAGTCCGCAACGAGTTCATCCAGATAACCCTGCTCCAGGAACGCGGCGACCGCACCAATTCCGTGACCCCCGACGCCATCGACACCACCGACACCCATCTTCCTCCCGTCGAATTCATCCGCAAACGGTATCGCCAGATGCTGACCCTGGCAGAGGACACCGATGCCGACGGCATTTTCCAGCGCTACCTGAGCGCATTCGCGCAAGCCTACGACCCCCACTCCGATTACATGTCCCCAACCGAGATCGAGGATTTCAACATCGATATGCGCCTCTCGCTGGTCGGCATCGGTGCCCTGCTCCGGTCTGAGGAGGGGTCCGCACAGGTCGTCCGCCTGATTCCCGGCGGCCCCGCCTCCCGGGATAAACGGGATATCCGCCTGAAGCCGGGAGATCGGATCATCGCCGTTGGAGAAGACACGGCGCCACCCGTCGACATCCTGCATTGGCCCCTCACCAAAGTGGTCCGGCTGATCCGTGGCGAACCCAACACCCGGGTGGTGCTGGTGGTCATCCCGGCGGATGACCCCTCCGGCGCTTCCACCAAGATTGTGGATATCCTGCGGGACGAAGTGAAACTGGAGGAACAGGCGGCCACTTCACGGGTCCATACGGTCCAGTCCCCGGATGGCGTGGCACGGCAACTCGGCGTGATATCCCTGCCCGCATTCTATGCGGACATGGATGCCCGCCAGCGGGATCAACCCAACGTCAAGAGTTCCGCACGCGATGTCCGTCTACTCCTTCACAAGCTGACCCGGGAAAACGTAAGCGGCATCCTGCTTGACCTCCGCAACAACGGAGGCGGTTCGTTGGTCGACGCCGTTGAAATGAGCGGCTTGTTCCTCTCCAGCGGCCCCATTGTCCAGGTGGTCGAACGCCAGGGCATACGGGTGCTGTCGGATCCCGACCCCGCAACCGTCTATGACGGGCCACTGGTGGTGCTGGTCAACCGCCTCAGCGCGTCGGCGTCCGAGATCCTCGCAGGTGCCCTCCAGGATTACGGCCGGGCCGTTGTGATCGGGGATTCAAAGACCCATGGCAAGGGTACGGTTCAAACCATCGTCGATCTGGCCCGTGACGAGCGCTTCGGGGCGATCCGGGTGACCAACGCCGGATATTACCGGGTGACCGGACAATCCACCCAGTTGCGCGGCGTCACCCCCCACATCATCATCCCCTCACCCATGGACATTCTGGCCATCGGCGAAGATGCCCTTCCCAACGCCATGGAGTGTTCCACGATCCTGACGGTCCCCTTCACCCCGGTCACATCCCTGGATGAACCCGTCGGGCACCTGGTCCGTCAGTCCATCCTGCGCCGGCAGCAGGACCCCCGTTTTCAGGCATACACCAACCTGCTGGCCCGCCTCACCGCCATGCAGGAGACCAGGGAACTGTCCCTGGATTTGGATACCCGGCGCCAGATGGCACAAACCGAACAATCCCTCCGTGATCTGCAACAGCAGTTCGAGTCCGAAGAGGACACCCCCAAGGTCAAACCGGACACGGACCTCGTCTTGCAGGAAAGCCTGAACATCCTGGCGGATTTGATCAAACAATCAACCGTCATCGCCATTCCGGCCCCCACCCCTCCCCCTCCCACCTGGTGGGAACGGGTTCAGCAATGGATGAAAGGAACCTGATGAAACTTGATTTCTGGAAAATGCACGGCGCAAGCAACGATTTCATCCTGCTGGATGACCGGTCCATGACCTTCCCCTCCCGGGACAAGGAATGGATCGCCCGCATCGCCGCCCGGCGTACCGGCATCGGGTGCGAGGGCATCATCCTGATCCAACCCTCCACACGTGCCGACTTCCGCATGCGGTTTTTCAACCCCGACGGGTCCGAGGTTGAAATGTGCGGCAACGGGGCACGATGTGTCGCCCGTCTGGCTTACGAGATCGGGGCCGCCCCGCAACAGATGACCATCGATACCGTGGCCGGCGTCCTCCGGGCGGAATGCAACGGCAACCAGGTCCGCCTGTTCATGACCACACCCCGCGACTGGCGCCTGAACCACGCACTGGAAGCAGCCGGCACCCCCCTCACCATCGGTTTCGTGAACAGCGGAGTTCCCCATGCCGTTGCCGAAATTCCCGATCTCGCGGCCTGCGACGTGGCCCGACTCGGCGCCGCCATCCGGTACCACCCCGACTTCAAGCCCGCCGGTACCAACGCCAATTTTGTTCAGATCACCGGGCCGTCCACGCTGAACATCCGCACCTATGAACGCGGCGTTGAAGCCGAAACGCTGGCCTGCGGAACCGGGATCGTTGCCAGCGCCCTGGTCATGGCCCGCGCGGGAAAAGTCAAGGCGCCGGTCCTGGTCAAAGCCGCCAGCGGCGATGTGCTGACGGTCGACTTCAAACTGTCCGGCGATAGTGCCACCGACGTCACCCTGTTGGGGCCCGCCGCCCACGTTTTCACCGGCGTCATAACCACCCCCTGACCTTTCCATGCGTCTGGCAACCTTCAATGCCAACTCGGTCCGAAGCCGCCTGCCAATCATCCTGGACTGGCTTGCCACGCATCAACCCGACGTCCTGTGCCTGCAGGAAACCAAAGTCCAGGACGCCGATTTTCCCACGGAAGGTTTCAGCGGTGCGGGATACCAGGTGGTGTTCCGTGGTGAAAAGTCCTACAACGGCGTAGCGATCGTCTCACGCGAGAAACCGGACGAAATCCGATTCGGCCTGGATGACGGGAAATCCCCCGACGAAACCCGCCTGGTGGCTGCCCGTTTTGGATCCCTGCAGATCGTCAACACCTACGTCCCGCAGGGGCGAAGCCTGGACCATCCGATGTTCGCCTATAAACTCGAATGGTTCAGGCGTCTGAAATCGTTTTTCGACCGGCACTACCAACCCAACCAGCCGATCGCCTGGTTGGGCGACCTGAACATCGCACCCGCCCCGGAAGATGTCCACAACGCGGCCGACCAGGAAGACCATGTGTGTTATCACCGGGATGTCCGCGCCGCCTTTGCCGACACCGTTTCATGGGGATTCACGGACGTCTTCCGCCGGCACCACCCGGAACCCGGCCATTACACATTCTTCGATTACCGGACCGTCAACGCCGTTAAACGGAAAATGGGATGGCGGGTGGATCACATCCTGGTCACAAAACCGCTGGTCCGCACCTCGTGCGACTGCTCCATCGATCTCGCGCCCCGCCTGCTCCCCTCCCCCTCCGACCACACGTTCCTGTTTGCCGACTTCAGCCCGGCTTCAGGCAAACCTGCTTGAACCGGTCGTACACCGGGTTCCAACGTGCCGTATCAACCGGTTTGAATTCCCGGATCGGGAACGCCTGGCGTATCACCGGCTGCGCCTCCTGCATGGACCCGATCAATCCAAGCCCCATCGCCTGGATCATGAAATTCCCCACGGCCGTGGCTTCCTCCGGGCCGGCGTAAACCGGCAGCCCCAGCACATCGGCGGCACACTGGTTCAGCATGATGTTCTTGCTTCCCCCGCCCACGATATGCACCGCGGTGGTCGTGGATCCGCTGACGGCATCGATCTGCTCATTGACAAAACGATACTTCAACGCCAGGCTTTCGTAGACCATCCGGATCATGCCGCCCCGGTCCTTCGGAGCCTGCTGGTCGGTCTTCCGGCAGCATTCGATCATGGCCTGTTCCATGTTGGCCGGATTATAGAAACTGGCATGGTCCGGATCGATCCAGGCCGTTGACAACGGCGCTTCCAATGTGATCCGGTCCATTTCCTTCCAGCTCATCTCCTTGCCGTCGGCAACCGCCCAACCGCGTCGGAGTTCCTGGACCAACCACATGCCCATGCAGTTCTTGAGGAACCGCGTGTTCCCGATACCGCCCTCATTGCTGATGTTGGCCGCCATCGCGGCCGGTGACGTGATGGGCTGAGCCACCAGCTTGCCGACCAGCGACCAGGTTCCCGAGCTGATGATCAGGGACCGCGCCGGATCCGATACCGGTGCCGCCGCAAAAGCACTCGCCGTATCATGGGCGGCAACCGCTACAAGCCGGGCCGGATCCACACCCACCAGGCGTGCCAGCGGCTCATGCAACCGTCCCACAACGGTACCCGGCGCAACGATTTCCGGCATAACGGTGGCCGGAATACCCAGGGCGTTGAGGATTTCCCCGCTCCATTGACGAGTACGGGCATCCATCAACTGGGTCACGCTGGCCCAGGTTGAATCAACCGAATGCACGCCCCCGAGGTAATGGTAAAACAGGGATGGAATGGGCAGGTAAAACACCCCGTCACCAAACAAACCAGGACGATTCTGTGCCAGCCAGAGCAATTGATTGCTCACGTTGAACGGCTGGAAATGGATGCCCGTGATTTCATACACGCGACGGGCATCGATGCGCTGCTTGACCTGTTCCACCATCCGGTCCAACCGGTGATCGCGGTAACAGTATACTTTCCCCAACAGGTCGCCATCCGCGGACAACAGGTGACCGTCTGCGCCCCAGGTATCGATCCCGATGGAATCCAGCTTCTGACCACAGACACGCCGGTATGCCTGGATGCCCTTGAGGATCTGCTGGTACAGGTAGGTATCATCCCAGACCGTCCGCTCCTCCAGGGTCCCCTTTCGGTCCGCCAGGAACAGGGAGACCCCCTCATGGGCAAACCGGTGCACTTCCTCCATGGTGAAACGGCCCGATTCCAACGTCCCGCTGAAACACTTGCCGCCGGACGCCCCGAAATCCACCGCCAGCATGCGGGTTGCACTCATCCGTCAACCTCCCTGCATCATTTTCACACGGTGCTTCGGTCCGTCCAGGGCCATCAAATCCGCCACCTGCTTGTCGTTCAGGAAACTCGGTTTGCCGACGATCGTGGCAGCCACATACGACTTGGCGGCATCTTCCACCACCAGACAGCGGTAATAGGCCTGTTTCATGGTCACGCCAACCGCCAGCACCCCGTGGTTGACCATGAAGATCGTATCGCAGGTCCGTGCCTTCTCGCTCATCGCATCGGCCAGCATTTGGGTGGTGGGCGTCACGTACGGCACCGTGCCCGTGCGTCCCAGGTCGTTGACGAATTCCGCAAACATCGGCTGCATCTCGACGCCGCCGCTGATCACCCCCGACGCCCAGGCCGAATGGGTGTGGAAGATGGCCTTGATTTCCGGCCGCACCCGGTAAATCGCGAGGTGCATGTTGACTTCGGATGTGGGTTTGTTGGTCCCCTGCACCTGTTTGCCGGAATCGAGATCCATGCCGCACAGGTCATCGGGCGTCATGTCGTCCATGGCAAATCCACTGGGTTTCATCCAGATGATGTTGCCATCCCGTGCGCTGATGTTGCCGCCGGCTCCCGCCACGAGGCGGGCCTGCGCGATTTTAATACCATATTGAACCAGGTCTTGTTTCACGGATGCCATGATGATCGTTTCCTTTCGTTGGTTTGGACGGAAAATTACCGCCGTTTGGCCTGCACATCGTGTTCGTATTTCCGGACCGTATCGAGCCACTCCCGGCCCCCCGGAACCCCCTGCTGTTCGCAGTAATATTCCCACACGGCACCGACCGGCAGGGTCTTGAGTTCATCCAGCAGGGCCAGCCGCCCGCTGAAATCGCCCCGGTTCTCGGCCTTGCGCAACAGGTCGGTCGGCTCCAGCATGGCCATGAGCATCGCCTTGAGCATGGCCCGCATGCCGACGGTCCACGCCACCACCCGGTTGATGCTGGCATCAAAATAATCCAAACCGATATGCACCCGGTCCAGGTATCCGCCCCGCACCACCTCTTCAGCCGTCGACTTCAGGTCGTCCGACAGGATCACCACATGGTCGCTGTCCCAGCGGACCCCGCGGCTGACATGCAGCAGCACTTCATCCAGATGCATCAGGGTCGCGGAGAGTTTGTCCGCGATCGTCTCCGTGGGATGAAAATGCCCGGCATCCAGGCACAACAGGGTGCCGTGCTTGACCGCATAGCCGAGGTAGAATTCATGCGACCCGACCACGTAGGATTCGGACCCGATACCGAACAGCTTGCCTTCCACCGCATCACGAACATGGGCGCGGTTCCGGGCTGGTCCGAGGATCTTGTCCAGCGACGCTTCCAGCCGTTCCCGGGGCGCCTTGCGGTCCACGGGAACATCCTTCATCCCGTCCGGGATCCAGATGTTGTGGATACAGGGGCTTCCAACCGCCTTGCCCAGTTTTTCGGAAATGGCCCGGGTCGCCTGACAATGCTCCACCCAGAAACGACGCACCGCCGGATCGGCACTGGACAGGGTGAATCCGGTGGATGCCATCGGATGCGCGAAACAGCTCGGGTTGAAATCCACCCCGAGCTTGCGGGACTTCGCCCAGTCCGCCCACCGCTTGAAATGACGGAATTCCAGCGCATTGCGTTCGACGCGCTTGCCATTGGTCTCGGCATACAGGGCATGCAGGTTGATACGGTGCTTTCCGGGCACCAGTTTCCAGACCAGATCCAGGTCGGCCCGGAGTTCATCGGCGTTGCGTGCCCGCCCGGGATAATTGCCGGTTGCCATGATGCCGCCATCCGCCAGGTTGCCGACCGTGGTTTCAAATCCATGCACATCGTCGCCCTGCCAGCAATGGAGGGACACCGGCACCCGGGCCATCCGTTTCAGGACCTGGTCGGTCCGAACACCCCATGTCGCATACTGTTCACTGGCCAGCCGGTACGCCTGCTCTATGCGCTTGTTTTTCATCATGCCTTTCCTTCCTGGTCTGTTTCAAGAACCCGTACCCGTCAGGGCACGATTACCACCTTCAAAGCCCCCGTCGAGGGATCCGCCTGTGTCTTCACCGCTTCATGGAACGCGCTCAACGGAAACCGGTGCGTAACCAGTCGCCCGGCATCAATCCGCTTCGACACCACGAAATCAAGCGCCGTCCGGTACGCGTCGATGGCGGAGCTGTTGGCCCCATGGAGGTTCAGTTCCCGGTAATGGATCACGTTCAGGTCCGTCGGTTCCACCGGATCGGACTTGGGCAATCCGGCAAAGATCGACAGGTGTCCCGCACGCGCCAGCAGGCGTATGCCCTGCGTGACCAGTGCCTTGACAGAAGCTGCCACCACCACGGCGTCCACACCGCGTCCCCCCGTCCAGTCCCGCACCCAGTCTTCAATGCGGGTGGTCCGGCTGTTGACATAGGCGGCGAAAGGAAGCCCGAGCCGCTTGAGCAGTCCCAGGCGTTCCTCGGACACGTCGGCGATGGCCACGCGCTTGCAACCCCGGGCATGGGCCACCAGCCCGTTCAACACCCCGATGATCCCTCCCCCAAAGATCAGCGCGGAATCGAGCTGTTCCATCGGCAGGTACGCCATTCCGTTGACACAGCAGCTCAAGGGCTCGATCAGGGTTCCCTGGTCGGCCGGCAGCGTGTCGGGAATCGGGATCAGGCACCCCTGGTCGACCCCCACCTTGGGCATGATCATGTATTCGGCAAAGCCCCCGTCAAACTGGTACCCGATGGCCTTGAAGGTATTTTCGCACAGGTTCTCACGATGGACCCGGCACATCGGGCACCGGCCGCAACCGATCACCGTCTGCACCACGCAGCGCTGGCCGGCCCGCCACCCCGTCACACCGGCGCCAACCGCCTCGACCCGGCCGGTGATTTCATGCCCCACAATCGAAACATCCACCGCCTTTTCGCCGGATAACACCCGCTGGTCGGTCCCGCACAAGGCGCAGGCCTCAACCTTCAGCAACACCTCGCCCGCCTTGGGTTCCGGACAGGGCACGCTGGTCACTTCAATCACACCGGGTTTCCGCATTACCGCCGCCTGCATCTGCTTCGTCATGGTGCTTCCTTTCACGTCAGGCACGTGCCGCGACGCGTACCGAATCCTCGAACCACCGGAGGGCCTTCTCAGCGCCCATGGAATCCAACGCATCACCCTGGCGGACATCCAGCGCGGTCAATGCCCCGACCGTGCCGAAAAACCCGTTGCGCAGACGCCGGGTCGGATACGCCGCCTGGGCCGCCGCACCCAGGTACGGGAATCCGGCATAACGCGCCAGCAGGGTCTGCCCCACCATGACCCGTGCCCCGGCCACAAACACATCACGATACGGCTTGAGCGCCTCACCGGCAAGATCGTCCACAAACGGCAATCCCTGCTTGTTCATCTCGGTCCCGATATTCACCGGCAGGTCCATGCGGACCGCCTCCGCCACGATTTCGCGCAATTTGGCGGTCTTGACTGCCCGCTTGGCCGGATCGGCAATATTCCAGTTGCGGTCGGGCACGATGTTCAACGCGGCACATCCCATGCCTTCCAGGCATTCCAGGAGTTTGCGGCCATCGGCTTCCCCGTCACTGGTCCCGTCCAGCCAGGTGATCATCGGTATCGCATCACACGATCGCACCCAGCGCACAAAATCCTCGATCGCCGGGAAGGTCGTCGGTGACGGTTGCTGATAGCCGACACTCCCCTTCTTGACCAGCTTTGACCGGACCAGTTCCTCGAATGCCGGGCGATCCGCCATCAGCTCAACCACATCCTCCGCCGGGCGTCCGAGGCGTTCCGACCAGAAAGCCGCCACGGCTGTCGGGGTCTTCAGCACGGCAATCGCCCGGTGCACGTAGGCGCTGATGATATGGCGTTCGGTGGCGGTCCCCACCGGTGTCAGGGGCTCGACATCCCGCGCATAATCGATGGCCACGGGTCCCATGTGCGGGTTGACCCGGCCCACTACGTCAAGGTTGCGTGCACGGGCCCGCTGGCGGTAGGCCTCCAGTTCGCGTGCGGGTTCCGTCCCGGCGGCGGGCATCCGGCTGAATCCGCCGCCCATGATGTAGGTCACACCCGGTTCCCCGGGCGAACTCAACTCCTGCCGCGCATAATCCTTCACGTAGGCGCGCGTCTCCAGGTGTACCGACGTGCGCAAGCCCAGGGTCCGGCCGGCCGACAGGAACTCCTCGAGCCCCAACAGCACATCAAAATCGCACAACGCGGCAGCCTGCAATCCGGCACGCCGGCATTCCCACACCAGGCGCAGGGGCGAATACCCTTCCGAATTGTAGGAATAAAAGGAATGCAGGTGCATGTTCACATTTTCGCCCGGCGCCGGAAAGGCGGGCGATTTGCCGGCCAGCAACTCGCGCAGGGCCGCCTGCCGTATGGCCGGATCGAAATCATTCAACCGGGATTCAATAGCGTTGCGTGCTTTCCCCATATCCGTCCCCTGTTCTACGGTTCAACGTTGATCATGGCCTTGACGACACCGTCCCGGTAGTGCTCCACGAGATCCAGCGCTTCCTGGGTTTCATCCAGGCTGAACCGGTGCGTAATCATGAAGTCCGGGCGGATCCGATGGTGCTCCACCAGTTCGAGGGTGGCCTCCACGCACTCATTCTGCCGCCGTACATTCTGGATGCAGATCTCCTTGCGGCGAAGCTTGTCGATGCTGAAGGAAATACGGTCAACGGTCGGGATCCCGATCAGCATGAGCTTGCCGCCCGGCTTGAGCATTTCAACGGCCTGGTCGAGCGCGGCTTGTTCACCACAGCACTCGAACACCACGTCCAGCAGGAGTGGCTCGGCCTTCTGCACGGCCGTGACGACGTCGGTCTTGCCGGGATTACCGCCCCAGCAGGCGCCGGCCTTGCGCGCGGCGGCCAGGCGGGAATCGATCTTGTCCGTCACATAAATCCGCCGGGCTCCCTGCAACTTTGCCGGCAACAGCACGCTCAGGCCAATCGGGCCGCATCCGAGGATCCCCACCCGTGCCCCCTTCATCGGAAGGGACTGCTGAACCGCGTAATACCCGATACTCAGCGGCTCCACCAGGGCGGCCAATTCCAGGGTGGTGGTGCGCTTCACCTTGAAACAGGAGGCTTCGGGCATGACAACCCGTTCACAGAAGCATCCTTCCGCCTGTCCGGGACATCCCAGGAACTTGAGCTTGCGGCAGGTATGAAACCGGCCAATCCGGCACTGGTCACAATGCCCGCAAAACATGGCCGGATCCACGGTCACCCGGTCACCCGGCCGCACCCGCGTGACAGACCGTCCGACCTTGAGAACCCTGCCGGAAAATTCATGGCCAACCCGGAACGGGTACTTGACAATCTGGCTCCCGATCCGCCCGGTGGCATAATAATGCACATCGGACCCGCAGACCCCCACGCTTCCCACCTGGATCAGCACATCGCGTGCCGTCTGGATCACCGGTTCCGGAACCTCACGAACCGCCACCTTGCGAATACCCGTCAACATCACCGCTTTCATTCCCGCCCCCTTCTGCTTGTCTGAATCAAAGATTCCACGCGAACAGGCTGCCCCGGTTCAAACGTCCCTCGGGATCCAGCAACCGCTTAACAGCCCGCATCTGTTCAATTCCAGCCGTGCCGAACATCCGTTCCAGCAGCGCACACTTCAATTTGCCGATCCCATGCTCGGCGGACACACTGCCCCCCATCGCCACCACACGATCCGCCCACCCCAGGTACAAGGCACGGCCCCGCTGGTAATCGTCCAGGTTGCGGGGCAGGATATTCACGTGTACATGGTTGTTTCCGACATGCCCGAAAATAACGTATTCCAGGCCCGCGGAATCGAGCGATTCATGGTAAAGCCGGAAGATGTCCGCCAGCCGGGCATCGGGCACCGACAGGTCCGTCCCCAGCTTGGTCAGCTTGGGTTCCTGCTTGCGACGTTGGTCGATGCACAGGTTCACCGACTCCGGGATGGCATGCCGGAAAAACTTCAATGGCTCCATCTCGCGTTCATTGGCCGCGGTCCAGGTTGCCGATTCCGAGCCCCCGCAGGGTTCCAGCCGTTCCATCACGTTCATCAGGGCCGTTTCCAACTGGTCATCCGTTGCGCCGTGGAACTCCACGTAGACCGCCGTATGCCAGGCGGGGTCCATGTCGGGAATCGCATGGAATGCCGGGTTGTCGCGCTTCTGTGCGCGCAACAAATCCAGCGCATGCGCATCGAAGAATTCCAGGGCCACGAGCCGGTCCGGCGTTGCCCGCACCTGCTCGACAAAGCGCAACGCACCAGCCTCCCCGTCAAAAAAGGCCATGACCCCCCATTCGGCGCCGGGCACGGGCATCAACCGTATCTCGATTTCCGTCAGGATGCCCAGCGTACCCTCAGACCCGATGAACAAATCAACCAGGTCCATGTCATCCATGGCATAATAGCCGGCGGCATTCTTC
>Ga0156516_1150_pt1 | contig 28035 bp, 22 predicted proteins | sample RifOxyB3_FD_111911 | JGI IMG/M metagenome (GOLD analysis project Ga0156516, IMG submission 111911) | Lentisphaerae bacterium RIFOXYB12_FULL_60_10
GCGGACCGGGCGGTACGAAACACCGGATTCCGTCCGGTGCCGGTTGTGGCGTTTCGATACCTGGTATTACATCCTGTTGTTCCGGGTTGTCGTGGTGGGAAGCCGGACCGGCCGGCGCGGCGCCTGGAGCGATGACTATATTGTCGAGTTGTCCCACATGAGCATCAAGGCGGCCGAGGCCTGCGGGGGCCGGGTTATCGTGGAGGACGCCCCCCTGCTGGACGGGGTAAGCGGTCCGGTGGTCGTGGTGGCCAACCACATGAGCATGTTCGAGACCTTTTCCCTGCCGTGCCTGATCGGGCCGTTCAAGCACTTTGCAACGGTGGTCAAGGAAAGCCTGCTGCGGACTCCGTTGTTCGGCGACATCATGCGGGCGGCCGGTTCCATGCCGATTTCGCGGCGGAATCCCCGCGAGGATTTCGAGGTGGTCATGGAAAAAGGCACCGCCCTGCTGAATGCGGGCCGATCAATCCTGATTTATCCTCAATCCACCCGGACGGACTGGTTTGACCGTGACCGTTTTGGATCCATTGGCGTCAAGCTGGCGCGCCGGGCCGGTGTTCCCGTGGTGCCGCTGGCGCTGCGGACGGATTTCCAGCCCAATGGCCGGTGGATCAAGGATATCGGCCGGTTGCAACGGAATCAGCCGCTCCGGTTCCGGTATGGGCCCCCCGTTACAGTCAGCGGTAATGGCCGTGAGGCGCATGCGGAAATCCTCGGGTTTATGGAAAAAACCCTTGGAGGCTGGGGGGTACCGATGCAGGATCCCGCACGCCGTTTGAATGCCGGCCGGGAGGTAACCGATGCCTGATACCACGCAGATGCTGCCGGACTTGCAATCGAGTCTGGTGTGTGACGATGTCCGGCAGGAACATAACGGGAAATTCATCCTGATCGGATTGTTCGATGCCCTGGCGGTGCCGGCCTATCCGGCGGTGTTCCAGAGGATTTGCGTGGTTAACCGGTGGTGTTGCGGGCAGGGATTATACCACCAGCAGAGCCGGATCATCAAACCGGACGGCGTTTCGGTGCTGGTGGAGGGCAAGGAGATCCCGGTCAAACTGGATACTGAAATGGCGACGGCCACCAGTGTTGAGTTTTTTGTCAACGTCCGCTTTGACGCGGAAGGGGGCTATTGGGTGGAAATCCGTCTTGAAGGCGACATCAAGGTCCGGTACCCGTTGCGGGCTTCGGTATTGCCGCAGCCGCCGGTTGCGCCGGCACCGGAACCGGGACGCGCATGAGCCGGACCTGGACGGAGATCGTGTCCCCGGTGTTGCGCGACAATATCCGTTGTGTGCGTGCGGCCGTCGAGCCTCGAAGCGACCTGATATTCGTTGTCAAGGCTGATGCCTATGGCCATGGCATGCCCGGTGTGGTGAAGGTTGCCTGGGATGAGGGGATTCGGCGTTTTGCGGTTGCCCATCTGGATGAAGCGGAGACCTTGAGGCAATGCCTGCCGGATGCCCAGGTGTTGATGATCGGGGTGCTGGATCCGGCCACGGTGGCGCGTGCCGCGGCCTTGCGCCTGGTTCCGGCGTTGACGGGCCCCCGGCATGCCGACGCCCTGGCGCGGGAAGCCCGCCAAGCCGGCGTCGTCCTTCCCTGTCACGTCAAGATCGATACCGGGATGGGGCGTCTGGGGTTTGACTGGCAGCGGGCGGTTGATGAGCTGCGGGTTGCCGGTGGTCTGGGTGGACTCCGGATTGAAGGGGCCTATACCCATCTGGCGGCTTCGGATGCTGCGGACCGGGCGTTTGCCGATGAACAGATGCGGCGTTTCCGCCTGGTTGTGGCCGGGTGCCGGGCTGCGGGGATTCCCATTCCCTTTCTTCATGTGTCCAACAGCGGCGCATTCCAGCGTGACCGGGAATGGCATCTGGATGCCGTTCGGATGGGAATTCTTCTCTACGGGTATCCGCCGATTCCGGCAGCGTTGCCGGCAAACATCCGGCCTTTTCTCCAGTGGAAGACACGGGTGATCCAGATTCGTGATGTGCCGGCCCGGTATCCGGTCAGTTACGACTCCACCTTCCATACCCAGGCGCCAACCCGGCTGGCCGTCTTGAATGTGGGGTATGCCGACGGTTATTCACGGGCTCTCAGCAACCGGGGAATGGTGTTGTTGGGGGGCCGGCGGTGCCCGGTTCGTGGACGTGTGACCATGAACCTTACCATGGTCGATGCCGGGCCGGATGCGCCGGTGAAAGAAGGGGACGAGGTGGTCCTGATCGGCTGCCAGGGCGGGGAAATGATCGGTGCGGACGATCTGGCGCAGTGGCAGGGCACAATCGCCTACGAGGTATTGACGTCCATCCGCACCCCGGATCGACGGGAGGCCTGATCGTGCCGGCTACGGGCTGGTTTCGAGGGTCATGATACCGGTAGCGTCATCCCAGTTCCGTGATTTGAAGTGACGCAGGGAACAGGTTAATTCGGTACGACGTTCCGCCTGGTCGGGGCCCAGCAGGTTCCGTTCAAGTTCCAGTGAGCGTTGCCAGATTTTCATGATCAGGTCCTGCATGGGGGCTTGTGGTGTTACTTCGGTTCCGACAAGTTTGGCGGGCGCCATGAAGATACGTGCCGCAAAGGAATCCAGCCCCGGGGCCGGCGATTCATCCGCCCGTATGACATCCTGAATATCCTGCCCGGATTCGGCGGCATAAAGGGCGGCTTGAACAAAAGCCCGGCAGAGCGGATGGGTGAGCCGTTTGGGCGGGAGGTACTGGGCCACGAGGGCGGCCGTGTCGGCATAGCGTGCCAGGTAGGTGCATAATTCAATTTCCTCGACGGGCGGCGGGTTGTCGTCGGTGGGGTGCGTTGCGTCGGGGGTGTTCGGATCGGAGGCATCGGGACGCGGCCGGTTGGATTGCAGGATCTTGCGAAAGTTCTCGTGGAGGGTGTTCAGGGGTATGTTCAGCAGGCGGGAGGCCTCCTGCATCAGGCGTTCCCGCATGGTGGCGTTGGAACTCATGGCAATGGTTTCGAGGACCGCCCTGGAAATGCGCATGAATTCCGCCAGGTTACGGGGCGGGGAACGCCGGATATGCATTTGGACCTGAAAGGCGATGACCGATTGGGCCTGCTCGATCCGGGTCCGGAACGCGTCGGCGCCTTCCTTGAGGATGAAGGAATCGGGGTCTTCGCCCGGCGCCATGGTGGCGACCCGCACGCTGAGATCGGCCTGCAGGAAAAGGCCGGCGGTCTTGATGGCGGCATCTTCCCCGGCGGTGTCGCCGTCGAACCCGATGATGGTGCTGTCGGCGTAGCGATGCAGGATCCGGGCATGGTCCGCGGTAAAGGCGGTGCCCTGTGACGCCACGGCGTTGGTGAACCCGGCGGCATGGCAGCGGATGACGTCGATCTGGCCCTCGCATACCAGGGCTTCGGATTGATCGGCGATGGCGCGGCGCGCCCGGTCGATGGCGTAGAGGATGCGGCCCTTGTGAAACAGCGGAGTTTCCGGGGTGTTCACATACTTGGCGGCTTTTGCGTCGGGCGTGAGGATGCGTCCGCTGAACCCGATGGTGCGTCCCTGTTCATCGCGGATGGGGAAGATGATCCGGCCCCGGAAGCGGTCGTACCAGGGAGATCCCCGGCCGGGATTTTCGCGGCGTACGACCAGTCCCACGGTTTCGAGCAAGTCCATCTCCAGATGGCGCGCCTTGGCCATTTTTTCAAGGGTGTCGCCGCGGTCCGGTGCAAAGCCGATGCCGAAGGCTTCAATGGATGCCGCCTCGATTTTGCGTTGTGCCAGGTAGTCCCGTGCCGGTTGGGCTGCCGGCATGGTTTTCAGGCATCGCTGGTAGAAGGCGTCGGTTTGCTGGAGCGTCTCGTACATGGCGCGTTTGCGGTCGTGGTCGGCGTGATCCCCCTCCTGGAATTCCAGGTGGATACCGGCGCGGTCGGCCAGGTAGCGCACCGCGCCCATGAAGTCGAGATGTTCCGTCTGCATCACATAAGCGAACACATCGCCGCCTACCCCGCATCCGAAGCAGTGGAATATCTGGCGCTGGGGGTTGACCTGGAACGAGGGGGTTTTCTCCTTGTGGAAAGGGCACAAGGCTTTGAAATTCCCCCCGGCCTTTTGCAGGCGGATCTGGGAACCGATCAGTTCGACGATGTCGCTGCGGATGCGAATGTCATCCAGTACTTCACGTGATAGGCCGCGGGACATGGTGCGGGTTTTCCTTTGGTTCGCTGGTCTACGGTGACGGGTCGGACGGATCGGCGGGGTCACCCTGGACGGATTCAACGGCCAGCTGAATATGGGGGATCAGGGTACGGACCTGTGTGCCGACCACGGATTCCTCGCCGAAGAGACGGTTCAGGTAATCGTGGGGAACCAGGTTGAAGATCCAGAAGAGAATGACCACGAAGACGGCGGCGCGCACACTGCCGGCCAGGAGTCCTCCGATCCGTTCCCAGGCAGGGGTCACGGCCAGTTGAAAAATCTGCTTGAGCACCAGGCGGATCACCAGCATGACCACGATGGCCGCGATGAGGGTCAGGCAGAAAGCCAGGGTGGCTGCCGCGGGGCCGGAAATCCGTGTGTGGGCGGACAACCAGAGTCCGACCGGATGGCATAGGCGGATGCCCAGGATAAAAGCGACCAGGGTGCTGATCAGGCGGGAGATTTCGCCGGACAGGCCGCGGAACAGGCCGACGACGGCTCCGGCAACCACCATGGCCACGGCGGCGATGTCGACAGGTGAAAGCGTGGAAAGGTCCGGCATGGCGGATCAACGGGAATAGGTTTCCAGCCACTTCCTGGCCGTGGCGGATGACGGCCCGTCGGGGGCCAGTTGGAGGTAACGTTCGAAATGCATACGCGACACGTCATAGCGCTTGGAATCACGATAGGTCAGACCCAGGGCAAAGTGGGCTTCGGCGTAATCGGGCTTCAGCCGGATGGCCTGATTGAGTTCTTCAACCGCCTTGGGGTAGTCCTTTTCCTCGCGAAAGATGAGGCCGAGCATGTAGCGGGCCTTGAAAAAATCGGGCTTGATTTTAAGGGTGGATTGGAAGGACTCGATCGATTTGGCCGTGTGGCCCGTTTGTTTCAGGATCAAGCCGCGATTAAACTCGGCATTGGCATAATCGGGTTTGAGTTCAAGCACCCGTTGATAGGCGGCGAGTGCCTGGTCCCACTGTTTCTGTTCCTGGAGGAGAACGCCCTGGTTGAAGGCTTCATCGGCGTCCAGGCGGCGGATCGAGGGAAGCTGGTTCCAATCACGGGTGGCCTTGACCGTCCTGGGTGACGGGGCGGTTGACTGGGCGGGTGGGGTGGTTGACGGATCGGAGGGGAGGTTCCGTGCGCGGGGATCATTGGGGAACTGCCTGCGGAACTTGTCATACGTGCGTCTGGCGCTTTCCGGATAGCGGAGATGGCGGTCGTAGAGCGTGGCCAGTTCCCATAAGGCATCCGCCGAAAACGCATTGGCTTGTACAGCCTGGTGAAACAGGACCAGGGCGGTGTCATAATCCTTGCGGTCGATGGCGGACCGCGCGTTTTTTAAAATGGCATCGAAGTCGTCGTTCTGGGGTTTGGCGGAAGGGGTGGGTTCGACGGGAACCCGGGTAATGACCGGAGGCGGAATGGCGGGTGGTGTCGCCGGTTTCGGCTGCGCGGTGCGAACCGGGACGGGTGGGGGTGTAGGTTTCGGCGCCGGTTGCGCCGGAGCCGGTTTTTCAACCTGTTGCAGCAGGCCCCGTCGGGCAGTTTCGGCATGTGGGTCGTCGGCTGACAATTCCAGATAGCGGCCGAAATATTCACGGGCTTTGTCGGGTTGTTTCAAGCGTTCCTGGTAGAACTGTGCGGTGTTGTAAAGGGCAGGCGGATAGTCGGGGTGTTGTTTGACGATCTGGCGCAACTGTGCCCAATACGCTTGAATGGCGCCCATCCGGAATGTAACCAGGGCCAGGGATGTCTTGATCCGGGGGGATTGGGGGTCGAGTTCCCGGGCCTGTTCAAGGACGCGTTGTGCCTCGGGAAGACGTTTTTGCTCCATCAAGACATATGCCAGGTATTCGAGGGCGGACGTGTCGTCGGGGTGTAAATCAGCCGCTTTCCGGAATGCGGCTTCGGCGGGCTCAAAGTCGCCCAGACGGGACAAGGCGACGCCCAGATGGTAGTGGGCTGAAGCGGAGAGGGGTTGTCGGTCAATGGATTCCTTGAGCAGGTTGGACGCTGAACGATCACGTCCTGCCTGGAGGCGTTCGATGCCTTTCAGCTTCTGGGTCTGGCCCGTCGGATCGCTGCAACCGGTCCATGCCAGCAGGCTGATCAGGGCGATTACCGGCAGGCCGATGGACTTGACCGCATGAACCTTTAAACGAGTATGTCGCATTTACCGGCAGTATAACGAAACGGCCTGATCCGTCCAGATGCAAAAGCAGGGTTGTTGCTGAGAGCTTGACGTACCGGGTGTGCATGGGCAAAAGTAACGCGTATTGGGTTATGTGGCTGGGAGGGGATTATGCTGGGATGGTTCCGAAAAGAAGTTATGCCGGGCAATGAACTCTGGCAGGTGCTGCTGTTCCTCGGCGTCATATTCTGCGCGATGGTGGCCGGGCGGCTGGCCCGTCTGGTCATCGCCCGGTTCGGCAGGCGGTTTCCCCTTGATGAAGATCGCTGGGTTCGTGTGCTCCTGAAGAGCTCCGAACGCACCCTGCTGTTGATATGCCTGACGGTCGGCATGTGGCTGGGGTTTGCCTACCTGACGGTAAGTCCCTCCGTCCGTGAGGTGTTGAACACCATTCTGCGGGTCATGGGTACGGTGGCGATCGGTTATCTGATCTATTGCCTGGTTGATGTGGTGGATCACTGGCTGAGTAAATGGACCGCCGGGACGGTGAGCCGGATCGACAACATGCTGGCGCCCCTGGTGGGGAAGAGTTTGCGGATCACGATCCTGGTGGTGATCAGCCTGCAGGTGATGGATGCCATCAGCGACCGCCCGATTACCAGTGTTCTGGCCGGTCTCGGGGTTGGTGGTCTGGCCATTGCGCTGGCCGGGCAGGAAACCATAAAGAATTTCTTCGGTTCCATTGTGATCGTGGCTGACAAGCCGTTTGAGATCGGCGACCGGGTGCGGTTCGAAGGGTTTGACGGGCCCGTTGAATCCGTCGGTTTCCGTTCAACCCGTGTGCGTACCCTTGATGGAAGTCTGGTAACCATTCCAAATTCCGAGATGGTCAGTGAAACCATCGAGAATGTCGGCAAGCGGTTGTTTATCCGTCACAAGGCCCATATCACGATCACCTATGATACCCCGCCGCATAAAGTGGAGGAAGCCGTTCAGATCCTGAAAGACATCCTCAAAGATCATGAGGGGTGCCGCCCGGAATATCCGCCGCGCGTCCATTTCAGTGCGTTTAATGATGCCTCCCTGAATCTCCAGATGATCTATTGGTATCACCCGGGCGATTACTGGCTGTATCTTGAGTTTGCACACCGGGTTAACCTGGAGATCCTACGCCGTTTCAATGCGGCGGGTATTGATTTCGCGTTCCCAACCCAGACCCTGTACCTGGCCGGAGATCCGAAGCGGCCGCTGTTGCCGAAGCCCGGTTGACGGGAATGGAGCTTGAGGCGCTTGCAAAACCATCACCGGCTCGCGAGCCGTTTCTGCAAAGGGGTCTTGGAGCGCCTCGCTTCGTTAAGCACTCCCTTCGATTACGGCTCGCAGGGAGTCTCGCCATCCAAGCGGGTGTCATCCCTTTCCTGATGAAAGGCTTAGGGATTGGTAATGCTCATCCGGTAGAAATACGGGGGGAGCGGTGTGGCGGGATCGATCCAGGTATTGGTCGGTGGTGCGCCGGTAACGGTGGCGTAGGTGGTGGTTGGGAAAGCGACCAGCAGGTTGGTGGACCGCACAATGTGGTACAGGCGGTTGGTGAGGCTTCGCCATGACAAGGTGACGCCGTCCCCCGACGCATACGTTCCCTGCTCGAACTGGAATTGGGATGCCGCATCGGCCGGATCGCTGCCGATATACATTTCCTGCAGATCGTTGTACCGGTCGCCGTCGTCGTTGGCGTCCAGATGGTCGCGGATGCCGTCCTGATCGGTGTCGACGGTATACCGGCCCAATGGCCAGGCGGTTGCCAGGATACCGGGAGATGGCGGGTTGGCCGGGGGACTGGTGGGGCCGGAATAGGATCCCCACCAGTTGCTGGCGGCGTTGAGCGTTCCGGTGAATCCGATGGTCTGGGCGCCATAGGTCTGGTTGCCGAAGAGGTCGTTGTAGTGGAATTTAACCTCCACCAACGGTGTATGTGGCAAACTCACCCCGTTGGTTCCGGTCTCGATCCGCACGCCGTGGTCAAACCGGGAGGCGCTGTTCCAGGTTGCCGTGGCACGGACCCCGTTGTTTTGTCCGTCGGTGACGGAGCTGTTGTATGAAAAGCACAAGCCGGCGGTGCCGTCCCCCGCCGTAGCGTTACCCTGGACCTCGTTTCCGGATACCGCATGATCGGTCATGGATGGCGGGTCCCAGGGATTGTTGTCTGCCTGGACCCAGATGCCGCGGGCGGGGGTGAGGCCGGAGGGTGACCATCCACTCACGTGGACCTGGTTGGATAGGATGGAAGCCGGCCCACGTGATGCGGTGATCCGGATGCCGATCACGCCGTTGGAGATGGTATTGTGTGCGATCGACATCGATTCCCCGATGTAGCCGAACATGGATGCCCAGACGCCCACGGTACAGTGGTCGAGGTGGTTGGCTTCAACCCGGGATCCCCCGGACATGGCGGCGGTATAGAAACAGCGATCGAGATAGATGCCGGCACGGGAATTCAAACCGCTTACGCTGTTGATGACGTTGCTGATGCAGTCGGCAGGCGCCTGGAAAAGGTAGATACCGGCGCCGGAGTTGACGTTGGTGTGGAGGATGTTGGACAGGGTGTTGCCGATGATCCGGCACCGGTAGAATTCCGTGTCCGACGGCAGGGGAGCGGGTGCGGAACCCAGAATCCGGATGCCGTAACCCCCGATGGTGGACAGGTGGCATTGCCGGATCTCGATCGGGCGATGGGGGGAATCGATTCCGGCCTTCACGTCGGGAATGCCATCGTTGTTCCAGTCGCCGTTCATGGTGAATCGTGACAATTGGACGTTGGTCGATTGGATGGTGATGGCGGCGGATTGCGCGTAGTTGGTGCTGGTCAGGGTCAGGAATGTCAGGCTGGTATGGCGTTCATGGGGGGCAGCCTGTGGGTTATAGGTATCACTACCTTCCAGGTGAATGGCGGACGGGATGCCGAGCGGCAATGCCGGATAGGTGCCCGGCATGACCCGGATGGTGTCGCCTCCGACAGCCTGAAGCAGGGCATGGCTGATGCTGCCCCAGGCCTGGGTGGTTGAGAGGCCGCTGGCGCCATTATTGCCGTTGGTGGCGACATAATAGATGGCCCCGAACGATGACGGCACGGCAAGGAGGCCCAGCAACAGGCTGAGACAGGCCGACCTTCCATACCATTTCATGATCATCCCCCTATTCTAGGCGGTTGCCGTTAATTGCACCATACTGGATTTTATTGTAGTGACCGGGAGGCGGATGGGCTATACCATTGACTTTTCATGCACACAGGGAGAAAAGGATGACAGCAACAAGATCCTCTGCTGTTACGGAACAGCCCGTCGGTCGCCTGGCGTGCCCGGGCGTGTTGGAATCCCTGAGTGACATGGCCGGGCTGTTGGCTCATGATTTCAACAACCTATTGACCCCCTTGCTGGCCTATCCCGCCTTGATTGCACGGGATCTGGCACCGGATGCCTATGGGCATGAATTGTTGTCGGTCATTGAGAACACGGCCCGTGACATGGTCTATATCAACCGCCAGTTGCAGGGACTGGTGCCCAAAACGGATCCGCGCAACCGGATTCCGATGGATTTCAACCGACTGATTGCGGACACGGCGGGTAGACTCCGGGAAGACATCGCAAACCACCCATCGATACGGTTTGAATTTAAGCCGGGAGCGGTCGGGATGCCGGTGCTGCTGTGTGCCGAGGATGTGGCTGAAGCGGTCATGCATGTGTGCCGTAACGGACTGGAGGCCATGGAGAAAAAAGGCGGCAACCTGACGGTGGAGACCGGCTTGACGGACCTCTCGACTCCGTTGAGCGGTGTCTATGGAGCGGTTCCTCCCGTGGGCACGTATGCTTATGTCCGGGTCAGCGACACGGGAGAGGGGATATCCCCGGCATTGCGTGACCGGATTTTTGATCCGTTGTATACGACCCACAAGAGCCTCAAGCGCCGGGGTGCCGGATTCGGTTTGACCATCGCGTATCGGGTGGTGCGTGATCATCAGGGCACGATTACCGTACAGTCGATGGAGGGTGGAGGCAGTGTATTCACCCTGTATTTCCAGGTTTCGACGCCACCGGGCCCGGGGAACACGACGGGGTCGGAAGCCGTACCCGGGGGGGCAGCCCACCTGGTGCCCTGTACCCCCGGCACCCTGCTGATTGTGGATGACGAGAAGACCATCCAGCAATTGTTCCGCATGATCATGAACTCGGCCCTGCCGCAGTGCCGTGTGGATACGGTCTCCAACGGCGCCGAAGCGGTTGGACGGTTCGCGGAGGAGCATCATGCCGTCATCCTGATGGATCTGCACATGCCGGTCATGGATGGACAGCAGGCCTTTCTTGAGCTCAAGCGGATGTGTGAATCGCGCGGCTGGGAGATGCCGTCGGTTGTGTTCTGTACCGGGTTTATTCCCCCCGACTCCATACGTGAAGTCATCGCGCGCCAACCCCGGCACGCCTTGTTGTCCAAGCCGGTGACCGGCGACAAACTGGTTGATGCCGTGAAGGCACGCCTGCCCATGGGATGACCGGTGTTTGAGCGCCGGCCGGTTATTTTGTATGGACGTATTGCATGCCATTTCCGAAATGCGTGGCTGGTCGCGAACCGCCGGGACCGGAAACCGGAGTCTTGCCCTGGTGCCGACCATGGGCTGCCTGCATGCGGGGCATCTGGCGCTGGTCCGCATGGCCCGGCAGTCCGCGGATCACGTGGTGGTGAGCAACTTCGTCAACCCCCTGCAGTTTGGTCCTTCCGAGGATTATGCCCGATATCCCCGTGATCTGGATCGTGACAATCGGCTGTGCCGCGAGGCGGGTGTTGATGCGGTGTTTGTCCCCGATGCGGGCGACATGTACCCGGCCGGAGCCTCGGTCGTCGTGGAGGAAACCCGGGTGTCGTCAGGGTTGTGCGGGCGGATGCGCCCCGGTCATTTTCGCGGGGTAGCGACCGTGGTGGCCAAGCTGTTCAATATTGTTCAACCGGATCTGGCGGTTTTCGGCCGGAAAGATGCCCAACAGGTCCGGGTGATCCAGCGGCTGGTGCAGGATCTCGATTTTCCCGTCCGCATTCTGGTGCATCCGATCGTACGGGAACCGGACGGGCTTGCCATGAGTTCCCGCAACGTTTACCTGTCCCCGTCCGAGCGTTCACGGGCCTTGTGCATCCGGCGTGCGCTCGAGGCGGCGCGTGTTTTGTTTGAATCCGGGGAACGGGCGGCCGGTGTGCTGGAACCGTGCGTCGGGGAGGTTCTTGCGGTTGGCCGTCCGGATGTGGTCGAGTATGCGACGGTGGTCGATTGGGATACCCTTGAACCCGCCGGGCAGATCATGCGCCCATGTCTGCTGGCGGTGGCCGTTCGTTTCGGACGAACCCGTCTGATTGACAATATCCTCCTGGACCCCCTGAATCCGGCCGGTATCGAACCGGTTTAACGGGTGGTGTGTGTCTGGCGGCGTATCGCCAGGCTGCGCGCATCGATCAAGGCCGTGATAAGCGCGCGCTGGTCGGTGGTGGAGGCCAGTGGAATGGCGTCCGGAACCGGATCTATGGTGGGCTGTGACCGGTCTTCCAACAGGACGATTCCGACGGTTGGACATAACTTGGTTATGGCGCGCAGGAGCCCCCGGAATTCCGTGCCCATCAGCGTTTGTTCCACGATGGCCACGGTCAGATCCTGGCCGTTCTCGATGCGCGCCAGCAGGGCTGGCAATTCCGTAATCGATTCCAGTTCCACCGGCATGGCCTGCATCCAGATCTCGAATTGGCGGATGGTGGACGGCCGGTTGCTTGCCAGCAGGATTTTCCACTTGGAAAGGTAGGCCAGCAAGGCTTCGGGAAGTTTTTCGTCCGACAGGGGCAGGGCGCTGGGATAGGCCGATACCGCTGGGAATCGAATACGAAAGGCGAATACGCCGCCTGGCCCCCTGAGCTGGTCCAGATGTCCGCCGGCCCCTTCCACCAGGGATTCCACCAGGGAACACATGACGCCGGATTCCATGGCCGGTGAAGGTTGAAGCTGATCGATATCGATGGTATGTCCGGGCGATTCAGTCAGGATGATGGCCATGGTGTTGGATGGCGTATCGGCAGGAAAGGCCGGGCGTGAACCGGCCGCGCCTGCCACGATCCGGATGTGTCCCGGTTCGGGACGGGATTCGGATACCAGCAGTGCAAGATTGACGATCACCTGTTCCAGTTGCAGCAGGGGGAACGGGACCGGTGGCAGGTCGGGCGGAATATCCTGCCCGATGGTCCATTGACGGGGAAGACTCAACCGCAGGGGCTCCAGCGCGGCACCCAGGGCGTCGGCAAAGCTGGTTGAGGCGGTTCGCCCGGTTTCCGGGAGGGATAGTTCGAGCAGGTGGCCCGACAAGGCCAGGCCGCGATTGGTGGCGTTGCTGATCGCTTCCAGTGACTGCCGTTGTTCCGCCTGGGATGCGTTGGGCCGTTCGATCAGGGATAGATTACCGGCAATCCCGCAGAGGAGGTTGTTGAAGTCATGGGCCATGCCGCGCCCCAGTTGGCCCACGAGTTGGATGCGTGCTGCCGCCCGGTGGTGGGCTTCCTGGTTGGAACGGGACGTGATGTCGCTGATCAGGATCAGGAGAATGCCGTCGGCAGGCTGGGACCTGAAACGCAGGACGCGCGAGGGGGGGTTGCCGGATGTCATGGTCCGTTCGATTTCATACGGCTCGGCACTGGCGAGCAAGCGTCGGGTATCGTCCCGGGTCAGGCAGGGGAAAGCCTGGTGCAACTCGCGGGGGGTGTCCGGGGTGTCGCCGGCCATCTGCCGGGCGGTTGGATTCATGGCGTCGATTCCTCCCCGGCGATCAAGCACCACCATCCCATCGCTGAAATAATCCATATGATCGACCAGGTGCCCGATACGCCGCCGGCTTTCGCGTTCGGCGGAAAACTGGATGGCCCACAATCCGAAGGCTCCAGCCAGGAACATGAAGCCGAGGGTCAAGGCCCAGATAATGGCGGCTGCAACATTGAAATCATGCGGTGAGATGCTGGATTCGATGAAATCCAAGGTATGGCGCACGGCCACCGCGGAGATGGTAAACAGGATAATCAGGAGGACTGTGTAACTAACCGACTCCGTTCGAAACATGCGCATGATCCAATACCCTTTAACCAGAAACCCCCGGGAAACGGTCAGGTATCCCGGGGGTTCAGGAACGCGTGATGCAGCAATCAGCGGTTCAGCAAACGGGATTTTGCCTTTTTGGTCTTCTGCTCCAGTTCGTCCTCTGATGCCTGGTGCATTTTTTCAATGTCCTCGTTGAACTCCCGGCGCTGGGCATTTCGGCGGATGATGTGGCGCCGGGCCAGCTCCGTGTCCTCCGGCATCCCGGTTTCGGACTCGATCGCCTGGGGCCGTGCCAGGCCCACGGTGACGAAGATGATCGTTTCCTGTTGTGATTTTTCCGCATGGGTATGCGAGAAGAGATACTTTCCGATTAACGGGATTTCACCCAGCAGGGGGATCTTGGTCGTTACATCCTGATCCCGTGTTTCCGTCAACCCGCCAATGGCGGCGGTCTTTCCGCTTTCCAGGCAGAACGTTGTCCGAATGTTTTTCTTGGCAATGATCGGGTAGGTCTGCCCGTTTGGGGCAACGGCATTGCGCAGGAACCGGGTCAACTCCGGCTCGATTTTGACCGTGATGTTGCTTTCCGTATTGACCGTCGGTGTGACGGTGAGTTTGACACCAAAATCCACCGGTTCGCCCGGGTTATAGGTGATCACGGGAGCGATGCCCTGCTGGCCGGGGGTCACGCTGGAGATGAACGGCCGTTCCGTCTGGCCGATATGGATGATGGCCGGTTCCTCGTTGGCGACGACGATTTTCGGATTCGAAACCACGGTGACGCCGTCGAGTTTTTTCAGCGCGCTTAACACCACGCGGAAATTGTCGGCGCTCAACACGGCGGTTCGTACGTCGTTCGCCGCCTTGGTGAATGTGCTGGATATGTCTTCACTGATGTTGTGCCCCTTGTCGATCGTATCCGACACCAGGCGTGTTGGGGTTATTACGGTCTGCTGAACGTAATTGCCGGATTCTGGGGGTGTCTCGACATAGGTGGTGGTTTCTTCCTGGTATTGTTCGTTATTGATGTCGTACCGCTCGTTAACATTGTCTTGAAGCTGACGATTGTCCCAGCGGTTGTCAGCGGTATTCTTGGTATCTTTCCATGCACGGGATTCGTCAAGATTTCGCTGAAGGTTGGCGGCGGTAAGGTTGAATCCCTGCAGGACCTGCCAGTTGATGCCCAAATCCTTGATGGCCTCGTCGTTCAGTTCCATGAACTTGGTCTCGATATAAACCTGTTCGCGCAGGGTGTCGATGGACGTGATGATTTTCTTAACCTCGCCGACATTGGCGGCCGTACTGCGCACCACGAGCGCGTTCCGAGCCGGGAAGGCCGATACGCCTCCCGGAGCTGGCACCATGCCGCTGACGACCGGCATAACGTTGGAAACGGATGCATACCGGAGGAAGAAGGTGTCCACGATCAAGGGTTCGGGGGCTCCCACCGGCTTGGCCACGATACTGTAGACTTCCGATCCGGGTGTTTTCTCGATCAGTCCGAGCTGGTGCATCTCAAGAATGGAGATCAAGGCGGGTTTCCATTCCACATCGGTCAGGTTGACGGTGACCCGTCCCTGCAGGTTGGTCGGGCTGGCGATGATGTTGGCGCCGGAGATGCGGGTGAACATCTTGACCACATCCACCATCTCAACGTCATCCAGTGTGATGGTGATCAGGTTGGCGCCGGAATTAAGGGTCGCCGTAGCACCTGGAATCTCCTCGGTCTCGTCAGCGATCTCGGCAAACCCGACTTCGCCGTCAGGAGCCGGGGCATCTGCCGGGGTGGATACAACGGCATTCGTTTGCGGGGTGGGTAGCTGGGGAACGGCCGGTGCGTCAGCGGCCGGAGGAGCCGGGACCACCTGGGCCGGAGTATTGGTGTCGATGGCCTGCGGGGCAGGTGTCGAGTCTTGAGAGTGTAACCACTGGACCGTGGTGATGATGAGGCCCACGGCCAGTATTCCACTTGCGGTTTTCATTCGGTTCATCGGTATTCTCCCCGTATAAGTCGGGCAATGATCGTCAGGTCTATTCTTGAATTACGGTTGCCGTAGCCACATCACCAGCGCTGTCCACCAGGTTGATGGTGTTGGTTCCGGTCTGTCCTGCCGTAGGATTGTAAGCTCCCGTGGCGTTGATCGTGCCAAGGATCATGTTGGCTGAGGCCCACGTGTATGGGGCCACTCCACCCACTTGCTGGAACTGATAATCAGCGCCAGCAGCCAGTATGGTGACTTCGCCTGGAACGATCTGCAGCGCCGTGGCTCCCCTTACATTGATATTGACGGTGGCAGAACGACCTCCGTTGTCGGTGACTGTTAAGGCATTCTCGGCAACGGCCAGTGATGTGTAGATGGAAGAATCGCTGTTTTTAACATTTGGGGCAATGGTGCCACGGGTGGCATCGGCTACGCTCCACGTATAAGGTGTATATCCTCCATCAACTTTGAACGAGATGTTTTGCCCGATCATGGATACAACCGGTGTGTTCGGGGTGATGAGAAGGGTGTCCTCATCTTGTGAGACCTCGCTGCGGGTCTCTGATCGGTAAGGGTTATCTTCGAAATAGGATTCGCTATCGCCCATATCCGGATCGTCTTCACACCCGGTTGAGAGTAGGACGGCTGTTAGTGCCAGGGATGCGCCAACCACCAGTGATGCGGACCATTTCAGCCAACGGTTTATGTTCATGGTTTTCTCCTGCTTCGCTACCCGCCGTCCGGCGGACCGTTTATCGTGCGGGTCGAATTTCCAACTGTTTATATTTCACACCACGACTGGTGATGGCATCCACGCGGAAAACATAAATAAAAGGACCTTTTCGGAGGGTGAACTCCTGTCCGGATTCAACCACGCCGACATTGGAGACGACGGCGAAATACTTCCCGTCCGGCCCCCGTGTAACCCCCTGGACGTTGGGCTGGGGCCATTTGGCCTGATCCATGGGGGGAGGGGTGTCGTCGATAGGGGATACCGGGACATCGTCCTCGCTGTCCGGCAGCGGGGTGAATCCGGGCGGCCAGAACGGGTCACGCAGGGTTTCCGTCTGGTCGACATCCGCCAGTGGGGCGTCGTCTGCGGCTTCCTGGGCGATGGTGATGGAGCCGGCCAGAAGTCCAACCAGTGCGAGGTAGCGCCAATCATGAGGGGCAGGGAAGGTCATGACGGGTTGGCTCCCGTTGAGGGTGTGGGTTCGGTAGCGGGTGTGTCGTCGGCTTCGTCTTCGTTTTCTTCTTCATCCTCGACGGCGTCCCGTTTGAGCGCTTCCTTGATGCGGGCGGGTGTTTCGTCGTCCATCCAGACCGGCCACTGCAAGTCGATGGTGACCTTGTGCCGTTCCGGTGTGCCCGGGTTACCCTGAATGGTCAACGAAGGGATGCTGATGTACGGATTTTCAGTTTCAATGGAACGGATCAGGCGGATGACGCCTGCCAGACCTTCACGCAGGGTTATGCGTGCCGTATATGCCTGGGAGGAGCGGGATACGGCGCCGCGTCCGGTTGGAACCACGGGCAGGGGGGAAGACATGCCGATCTCGGAGGGTTGAGCCGCCCTGGCGACGCCGGTTGCGCGGCAATGCCGGTCGACAATGGCGGTGGCCGCCAGGAGGTAGTTGCCGAGGATCGGCTTCAACATGTGCGTGTCGTTGATGGCTTCAATCCGGGTCAGGGCTTCGAGGTTACGCCGAATTTCGAATTTCCGCTTGTTGATTTCCTTGCGTGCTTTTTCCAGTTCATCCCGGACTTGTTCGAGGCGTATGGAAGCGGTTTTCTTGGCGCTGGAATAGGGGGTGATCACGCCGTACCCGATGCCGACCAGGATCAACACGGCAAAAATGCCGATGAGGGCCAGCATCTTGTTCCGTTCCTGGGGGTCGTCGGGGAGTTTGAATTTCATTGAAATGCCCGTGGCTTATAGAGGATTGCAATCTGGAACAGCCGGTTGTTCCGGTTTGCCGGGTCCCATTCGAATTGGCGGACTTCCGCATCCGTGACCAGATTGGTGAAAAAAACGGTTCGCTGCAGGGCCCGGCGCAGCCGTTGGACATCGCGGTCCGCGTTGGTGTCGAATGCCTTGCCTCGGAGTGTTATCAGGGCGTTGCAGGTGGGAGGCTGGATTTTGGGGTCAATACTGTCGGCCAAGGTCAGGGTGGTAAGTTGGAGGGTTGCCGGGAAGACTTCCTGGATGCCGTGAAGCTGGTTACCCCAATCGACATGGCTGTTTTTCCAGCTTTCAAGTTCCTGCAGGATGGCGAGGTTGGCGTTTGCCTGTTTACGGATTTCCTGAACGGCCTTCATGCGGGGCTCATCCACCAACCACTGGGCTTCGGCATCCCGCAACTGTCCTTTGAGCCTTATCAAGCTGAAGGTAGCTGCCAGGATGATTAAACCCAGCAGGGTGGGGAGTGCAAAGAGCAGGACGCGACCGACCAGCTTGAGATTCAGCGTGGTTGCGCTTCGTTGTTCCGATTCCAGTATGAGATCGATGCGCAGGTTCATGTTGCCTCTTCAAACGTGCCGATACAGGCTCCGACGGCTGCGGCCAGCATCCATGCCTGGTTTCGCATATCCTCGGGAATGGCCCCCTCCGAAACGGTAATGTTTGCCAGGGGGTCCCAGGTTGAGATCTCGATGCCCATGGCATTGTGCATTTCCTCCATGGTATCACGGGAAACGGTCATGCCGCCGGAGACGTAGATTTTTGCGACGTGACAATTTTCACGTCGCTCGACGAAGTCACGGGAAACGGTCAACTGTTTGGTGAGGGGTTCCATCACATCGCTGACGGCCTGGGAAATGTCGAAGGATCCGTCGGAAATGATGCCGTGGGCGGTTTCGCGGTCGACCCCGAGGCTTTCCTGGATTTTTGCCAGCAGGGAATTGGTGCCGACATCGAAGCGGCGAAACAGAATGACGGAGCCCTTGTTAAACAAGGCGAGGGAACTGACGTTTTCGCCAAAATCCATAAGACCGACCGCTTCGTCGTTTGAGAGTGGGACGGCGTGGAGGAAGGCGGTCATCAGCGCCAGCGTGGAGGTTTCCAGGGAAAAAGGTGCGGGGAGCCCCATCGGAAAGAAACCAACCGCCCGTGTGGCATCCTCGTTTGGAAGGGCCACAGCCAGAACCTTTGATTCCGATTTACCGTGTCCTTCGACGAGGAGCTTGTATGAAACCCGGAACGCGTCAGGATTTTCGATGCCAATGCTCTCCGTAAGTTTGGCCTCGGCCTGTTCATTGAAATGCCCGGGGAAATTGAGGAGCTTGATGATCGACGTATTGGCGGGGACCGTCAGACAAGCGTATTTACCCCGGATGGCCGGTGGAACGATCAGGGGTTCCGGAGGTGCGGCGGGGGTGCCTTCCGCTGGAGCCGGGCTTTCGGGAATCGGGAGGGTGGTTGCTCCGGTGAGGGAATATGCGCCTGATGAATCCTTGAGCATGTGCACGATGCGGGCGGAAGCTGAGGATATTTCAATTCCGTTGACATCAACCGGGCGCTTACGAAACCGTGCAAGGATATCGTTCAATGACGCCATATCACCCTTTCGATTCTATAACCAAGGGTTAATACTAGGCATGCATTTGGAGTTTCCTCAATAAAAAAATTGAATTTGTTGCGACGGCGTCATATAGGGTGGGGGTAGGCAGTAGATGGAATGCAGGGTGGCAAGTAACTAAAGTAGATGGAATAAGCGTGATGATATTGCGACGCCGTGTAAGATGCTCAAGTCGACATGCATGCTGGTGTCCGATCGATGGACAGTGCTTCCGTGCAAATGTAACGGGTTCAAACCACGTCAACCAGAATACTTGTATATTGCGTTATGTCAATAGAATCATACAATTGTAACAATATTTGTCTTATGTGCGAATATTTGTAGCTGGCGTTTGTGTCATAATTGAGAATACGTGTTTGATGTTTTGAGTTTTATTGAGTTTTTTACTCTTGGCCTGATAATTGCTTAAATGCTAGATGAAGTTTGGTATTCACGGTTGGAGCAATATCATGATTAAAGTGGTGTATAATCCTGATGGGGTGGTTGATGGCAAAAGACCAACTTCCATGATCGGTTGTGGGACGGCGGGTTTTACGTTGACGGAATTGATGGTGGCATCGATGATCTTTCTTATGGTGTCGACGGCGTTTACGGCAGCCATGTTGACGGCCTTGCGGACCCAGTATATGGCAACCGATTATTATGCGGCGATGTGTCTGGCCCGGAACCGTATACAACGGGCACGGACCCTTGACTTCAGTAGTTTGGAATTGTTGGTCGAAAATCAGTTGACTGTTGATTCAATCGGAAACCCGACAGCATCAGGTCGTTATCAGAGAACAACGGTGGTGAGTAATGTGTCTCCCACGTGTGTGGCTTTTACGGTGAAGGTTTCGTTTGCCACGAAAAGCGGTTTTTTCAGCACCCAGCCGGTGGAAGTGTCCACGTTGCTCGATGATTCAATGTTGGCAAACGAGTAGGTGTAATATCAAGGAACTGCCATGCAAATGAAGACCCTTACACCGACAAAGCGTTCAGGGTTCACCTTGGTGGAAGTCATGGTGGCTTCTGCCATTTCAGTGGTTGTTATCGGTGTGGCGATGGGCGCCTTTCTCAGTGCCCTCCAGATTTGGCAGCAGGAGCAGGTTAAGAATGAGTTGAATCTGAACCTAGAGATGGCCATGGAGTGGATTCGTTCCGATTTGAGGCTTTCCAGTGTGGGGGTGGGCTTGATGGCTTTTTATCCTCCCACCTCCAATGAATATACCGCCATCAGCATGCCCCTGGCCATGGATGTGAACAATGACGGGCTGCTGGACCGGGGGACGGATGGCAAGATCATCTGGAACCGAACCATTGTCTATCATGTGCGGCCGGGTGCGCCGGACAAGTTAATACGAACCGTGATTAACAGCCGGAACACCAATGCCACACCGGCGCAAATCTATGCGCAATTGGCAGCGGTTGTGCAGGCAACCAATGATGCGGGAATCGCGGCTGCCTGCATGACGGGAGAGAGTTCGGCTTCCAAGATTATTTTCGAGAATCTCGTAAACCTGAAGTTTCTTCCTCCTTCCGCCGACTACGATATGTATTCGCCCACCCGCTTCAAGGCGGGCACCTATAATTGGGGAAGCATCGTGCTGGATAGCGGGACGCATGACATCGAGTTCATCGTGGTGGCCCAGGATCCTGATTCTTCCGGGAAAAAGATCGAAATTGATAAACTTACCTTAAGTTCGTCGAACAGTGACCGGGATGCGGAATTGTTTACACCGGTACGCCGGCATCCCGTCAGTAGTTCGAATTTCACCGCCATCGCATACGGGGGAACCCTGGGTGCGCTGGACCGGGGGGCCGGGCAGGGGTGGGTTGGGAACGCCGTTCTGACCTTTGCCCCAACCGGTATCGGATCGCGCGTGAAATTCGAGATCTACAACGACCTGTGGTGCGACAATAACTTCAGCCAGCCGGTTCCGACGATCTTGAGCAACTGCAGTGCCAAACTGGACAATACGTTCACCTCGACCGTTCCGTACATTCCGGATTTCGTGGTGACCATGGACAAGGGCATGGCCTGGACCGCGGCGGGGTGCGGCGATTCCAAGCCGGTCCAATCGTTTGCCACACTCACAACCATCACCAACTATATTTATGGTTCACCCGGCATCAGCAACTACACCATCGGCCTGAATGGACGATGGGCCAAAGTCCATTTCGAAAGGGCTGCAGGATACTCGCTGCTGGTTACCAATGCCCGCCTGATTGATGTGGGGTCGGGGCGTTCTTCAAATCTCACCTTCAACGGGAAGAACTGGTTCGCGTTGACCACCAACAGCCCGACGCAAACCAACAGCGATTGGGTTCCCATGTGGGAGATTGCCAAGCAGTCCAACTACATGGTCCGCTTCCAGACCTTCCAGATGGGCTTCGATAATGATCTGGACATGTTTACCGGGATGAATAACCCCGGCAGAATTCGTTTTTACCAGAACACAGGTTCCGGTACCAACCCTGTCTGGGCGGCTCCGGTGGACGATTGGAAGGCAATTTCCGTCAACGTCGGGCCGGCGCCGTTCTTTGCCGACATTAATGGAGACGGCGCTTATGACCTGTTCATTGGCGACAACAACAACGTGAGCTTTTATCAGAATACGGGCAACAGCAAGACACCCAACTTCCCGGTGCAAACCGCCAATTGGCCCGCGGTTGCAGGCGGCACCTATTGGGTGCCGGTGGTCGCCGATATCGATGGCGATGGACTGTTGGATTACATCACCGGACGAATGGCCGGTGATTTTGTGTTCGTGAAGAATGTTGGAACGCCGGTGAGCCCGCTCTGGGATACGCCGGTATACTCCTGGAAGCTGGCCGATGGTCTGACCGTGGGTGTCAACGCCTACAGTGCCCCTGAACTGGCGGACATTGACGGCGATGGTGATTTTGACCTGTTCAGCGGTTCGATGGCCGGTGGCGTTTATTTCTGGCGTAATGACGGAACGGTGTTGGACCCCCAGTTTACGCTGGTCACGAACGCTTATGCCGGAAGCGGCACCCAGTTGTATGGCGTGCCCCGTTTCGCGGATACGGACGGCGATGGGGACCTGGACCTCTATGTCGGCTGCAGCGTTGGTTTTATGCATTATTTCCAGAATACCGGCAACAACACCAATGCCAGTTGGGCGGCGAAGGTTACCAGCGCCATGACACCGGCCCGGTTTACGCCTGCGTTTGTGAATATCGATCGGGAACCCGGTGGCGTGAACGGTCCGTCAGTATACGGCAACACCGACGGTATTACGTTATCGACGGTGAATGGAGCGGTCACCACCAACCTGTATGGCGTTTATGCCGTTGAAGTGGGGTATCCACGCTTTGCGCGGTTCAGGTCCGGTATTTACGACACCCGTATGGCAGCCCCCGCCTATAAACGTATGTCATGGACGGAAGTTCAGCTTTACGCCGAGGGCGGTGATGTGGATGTGCGGGTGCGGACCAGCGATGATCCGCTTATGGCGGATGTAACGGATGCCAACTTCCTGACAGCCTACGGTTTCAATAACGGTTATTTCCAGGGTAACCTCAACAACAACCTGGTCAATCTGCCCAAGAAGCGGTATGTACAATATGAAGCCTTGTTGGAATGCGGCCGTGCCGGCGTGGTGGGTGCGCATACCAATAGGCCGACGGCCGTCTTGCGGGATTTGACCATTGACTGGCCGGGCGCCCGCGGGTTGGTTGACCTGACGGTGGATTTCGGGCGTGGGCCGGATCTCGGGATTGTCAATGCCACGGTGGATGGCCAGGCATTGATCAAGGGTGTGGTGGTGGAAATGACAATTTTCAAGGAAAGTCGTCTGGGTTGGAACAGCGCCAGTGGGATGTTGGAAGTGCGTCCGCTTAATACGGGTAAATAAACAGGGAGGGTGTCATGAAAGCAAACAGCAGGCGGAGAATTGGGGCGACTGCCCGTGACGGTAGTGCGCTCGTAATCGTGATGTGTCTGGCCGGATTGTTGTTGATGGTCGGGCTGTCACTGTCGTTCATCACCGGCAGTTCTGCGCACACGGTCCGCAAGTTGACCACGGGTGTACAGGCGCTGGCGGTCGCCGAAGCCGGTGTGGCCGACATGCTGAGCCGTCTGCAGACGAACTATGTGCAATGGATGGAGGCATCCAACAGCGCCAGTTTTGGCGGTGGCACGTACTCGGTTGTGACAACCTATAATTCGGGCAACGGCAACATTACCATCACCAGTACCGGGCAGATCGGGGAGGAAACCCGGACCACGGTGCTGGAATTGCTGGGCGAAAAGTACCAGATGTACAACCAGGCGTTGGGGCTCGACGGGGTGATGCTGGCCGGCGGCAACATTACGATCGATACCGGCGCCATTGACATCAACGGTGACATCCATGCCAACGGCAACATCCTGCACTCGCACGGCAACACCTCGATCAACGGCGATGCTTCGGCCTGCGGCGTGGTGGAACTGGATGCGGTGGCGGGCTACACCAACATTCCGAATGCGACGCCCGTCGCGCTTCCGGATTACCGGCCGTTTGATGAATGGGAGGCCCTGGCCATCTCCAACGGCCTTTATTATGCGACCGGCCAGGCCTTTGGCGGTGTCAACCTGGCGCCCCCGAACGGGGTGTTGTATGTGAACGGCAACGTGTCGTTCGGCAACAACAGTTCGCTGGTCGGGACCCTGGTGGCGGCGGGTGATATCACGTTCGTCAACCGGTTCACCCATACGTCCTTCAACACCAACTGGCCGGCCCTGCTGGCGACGGGCAATATCAGCCTGCATAACCGTGACAATTATTATGGTGTAATCTTCGCCGGCGGCAACTTCAGTTCGCGGAATGCCAAGCATATCACCGGAGCGATTATCGCCATGGGTAACATTACGGCGGAGAACAACTTCAACATCGATCCGCTCGGTTATTACCCGGCCTGGGATCCCAGCGATACCAACCAGACGCCTCCGGATGTGGTCGTGGGAGGATGGCTGAAATAGCACACTTGACGGTGACCGGCCCGGGTGTAGACTGAGGGGGAGGGTAAGGAAGGGCTTTCGGAAATGATGGATAAATCATCCCAGACGATGCGGATCGATCTGATTCCGAATGTTCCGACCCAGCCGGTCAAGGGTAAGAAAAAACGGGTGGTTATCGCTCCGCCCACCCGTACCCATGATCCGGTTCCCACGGCGATTGTTCAGGAAGTTGACAGTCGCCCCGGAACGGTCGATCATTTCGAAGAATTGTTGCAGAGCGTGTATGATGCCGCCCTGATTACCGATTTGAATGGTCAGATCGTGGATGCCAACCTGCGGGCGGTGGAATTCCTGCAATATGACCGGGATGGTTTTCGCGGGTTGACGGTTGCCGATATTGTTTCCGGCGCCACGTCGGAATTGCTGGAAACGCTGTCCCTGAATCTTGAGAACGAACGTTTTACCCTGATACAGGCGTATTGCATCCGTCATGACGGTTCGTTTTTCCCCGCCGAGATCGCGGTGAACAAACTCCGGCTCGGTGACGTAAGACGCCTGTGTTTCTTTATCCGTGATACCACGGTGCGCCGCCAGGAACAGGAAATGTTGCGCACGGAACACAACGCAATCCAGAACGCCGGCAACGGCATTGCGGTTGCAGACCTGGAATGGAAACTCGAATATGTCAATCCCGCGGTCCGCCGGATGTGGGGTTATGAACGGGTGGAGGAACTGTTGGGGCTCGACGTCCGTGACCTGCTCGGCAACACGGATCTGCTCGATGAAATGATCCGTACCGTGGTGGATGAACATCGTACCTGGTCGGGTGAAGTGCGGATCGGGCGCAAGGACGGGTCTGAAACCGACATCCAGGTGTCGGTGACGGGCAACCGGAATTCCGACGGTGAACTGGTCGGTACGGTGTTCTCGTTTGTTGATATCAGCGACCGGAAACGTGCCGAGGATGCCGTCCGTGAATCGGACCGGCACCGCGTCATGCTGGAGAGTCTCGGGGCGGCCTGCCATCACCTGGGGCAGCCGGCAACCGTCCTGATGGCCAATCTGGGAATCATGCAGCGTCATCTAGGCGTATCGGGTGACGATCTGGTGCAGGAATTGATCAAGGGCAGCATGGAAGCCTCCGAGCGGCTGGGCGAGATCCTGCACCGTTTGAATGCCGTGAACGAATACAAGACCACCCAGTACCTGGAAACGCCCGACGGTTCCGATTCCCCCGAGAACCGCATCCTGCAGATCTGACCATCCGGTGCCGCACAAGGTAAACACCGGTACCCGGTTTCTGGTCTGCTTCCCTTGAATGCTGTGGTCAGCGTTTGTTTTCAACCGCAGGGGCATCCGGTTGCGGGGTGGCGGTCGCCGGGTTGGTGGGCGGGATCACCGCCTGCCGCGCCAACTCCCGGAACTGAACCAGCGCAGGCCAATCGGGTCGCAAGCGTAACGCAGCTTCAGCCGCACGGAACGCCCCGGCAGGGTCGCCGGCTTCGAGTTGCACGGCGGCCAGGTTGGCATGGACTTCCGGAATGTCCGGGTTGATGCGGATGGCCTGCAGAAACGTGTTGACCGATTCCGGGAATTGACGACGCCGGTGCAGGATGCGTCCCAGGTTGTTCAGGGAGGTGATGTCGAACGGATCCGATTCCAGCGCGGTGCGAAGCTGGTGTTCCGCCTCGGAAAGCTTGCCCCGTTGCAGTAACTGGTAGGCTAGGTTCTCCCGTGCATCGGCATGCGTTGGATGGATGGCGATCACGCGCCGGTAGAGGTCCATGGCTTCCGGAATCTGTCCTTTGGCTTCCATGACCAGCGCGAGACTGTGGAGGAAATTCGGCTGATAGGGGGATGCCTCCAGGATTTCACGGTAGATCGCTTCAGCCTCGTCCAGGCGATTCTCCCGCATCGTGACCGCGGCATGAAGCGCGAGATGGTACGGGGTCCGGTCCCAGTTAAGGAGGCGATCAATGGTTTGACGCGCTTCCGGCAGGTTGCCGGTATTCAGGTAAAGGCGGGTCTTCACCGCCAGAAGGTCGGTGGTATCGGTTCCGGCAACTTCCCGGGCGGCGTTCCACGCCTTCCATGCGGAAGCAGGCTTCTGGAGGCTGATGAAAATGTCCACCAGGTCCAGCAGGGATTTCCGGTAAACGGGTTGGAGTGCCGCGGCGGTTTCCATGGCGGCCACGGCGGCAATATCACGGCCCTGCATCAGGCTGGTGATGCCTTGCAGGTGGCGGTAGGCCGGCAGGTAGGTGGCACGAACCGGGGAGGGCGGTGTCCCGGGTGGTGTGTTGCGGGATCGTATGAGATGGTCGGCAGCCAGCAGGGCACGGGCATCCTCCGGCCATGCTCCATCGACGAAGAAATCCATGATTCCATCCGCGAGGAATCGAAGAGAAACCGGCAGGTATCCGCCCGGGACCGAAGAACAGACAGTTACCGGTGCCGGTTCAGGAACTTTTCGCCGGAGCGTTTGGCAGACGGTCTCGGGGTCCGCGCGCAGGGGTCCGGTCAGGTGTCCTTGTGCCTGGGCTTCCGCGAAGGAGAAGAAATCGGTATCGATGTCCAGGCAGGCCCCCGGAAGCTGCGGATCGAGGGCGTCCAGGGTCGTGACGGTAAACGCCGCCCGGTTCAGCCGGAATACAAACTGGTTGGTCCCTGTCGTCAGTGCGTCCAGTTGGTTGACTTTCAGGACCCCCTGGAGATGCCGGACCAATACCTCGATCCGTTCGGGGGAAAGGGTGGTGTCCGGTACCACCCAGATGAGATGCCGGATCATGCCGGACTGGATGGCGGGATACAGAAAACTTCCCAGGTCAAACAGGAAGTCAGAGGACGGGGTTATCCACTGGGCGGCTGAATCCGGATCACTGACCCGCTGTATGGCGGCATAATCCTTCCGCTTGAGCAGGCGTTGCAGTTTCCGTACGCGGGAGGCTTCCACATGACGGCAATCGTCATGTGTATCCACGTGGACGACCACGGCATCACGGATGCCGGCGGCGTGCCAAACGGACAGGGCAACCTGGTGATTTTCCATCAGGACCACCCCGCCGGTTTGCCGGACGACGCCGGGAACCCCGGTGTCCGGTACGGCGGTTCGGTTGCAACCGGTGGAGATGCCAAGCAGGAGCACAACCAGCAGGAAAAAGGGAAACGGTCTTATGGCTTTCACTCGCATGGGGATTTAGTATATCGTAAAGCCGGAGAGTTGTAAAACATGTTGCGAGTTGCCCTATATAATACCGTGGTGTTCATCGGGGCTTTTCTTCTGTTCCAGGTTCAACCGATGAGTGCCAAGGCGCTGTTGCCTTCTTTCGGAGGAAGTTATGCGGTATGGGGCGCCTGTATGGCGTTTTTCCAGCTGGTCCTGCTGGCGGGGTATGCCCTGTGCCACGGGGTGGGTCGCAGGCTGGAGGGACGGGTGGGTGCCCGGATATACTGGTATGTCCTGGTACTGTTGTTGTTTGCCTATCCCTTTCCCTTTGCAGCCATGGCGGAAGATCCCGGCGGGCGCTGGGTTGTTTTTGAGGTGATCCGGCGGCTGGCCGGCACCGTCGGGCCACCCGTTCTTGCCTTGTCCATGATCAGCGTGATGGGACAGCGCTGGCTGTCGGTTTCGGACCTGCCGGGGAGTCGTGAACCGCACGTGTTGTATGCGGCGTCGAACGCGGGCTCGTTATGCGGTTTGCTGAGTTATCCGCTGTTGTTTGAGCCCCTGCTGGGGTTGCAGGACCAGCAACGTGTCTGGTGGTTGCTGTACATGGTCATGCTGGTGGGCTGCCGGTTTATTCTGCCGCGGCAGAACGGGGTGCGTACCCCTGCGGCCGGGACCGCGCCCTGCGATACGGCGCCGGAACGGGGACGTCCCGGCGCCTGGTTTGTCCTGAGCGCGAGCGGATGCGCCCTGCTGCTGGCGGTTACCAATGTGTTGACCCTGGATGTGGCGTCCATACCGTTTCTCTGGGTGCTTCCCCTGTCGGTTTACCTGTTGAGTTATGTCGTGACGTTCAAACGACATCCCTGGAATCCGGGCTGGTTGAATTCGTTGACGGGGTGGGCAGCCCTGGCGGGGCTCCTGCTGTTCCTGTTGGGAACCCTGCGG
>Ga0156516_1181_pt1 | contig 24472 bp, 23 predicted proteins | sample RifOxyB3_FD_111911 | JGI IMG/M metagenome (GOLD analysis project Ga0156516, IMG submission 111911) | Lentisphaerae bacterium RIFOXYB12_FULL_60_10
TCCCGCTCCTCTCGCGCTTTACAGCCTCCCGTTCAATACGAAAATTTCGTTATTTGGAACCGCTGGGGGACAAGACAAAAGCCGTAATAAAGGCGCCAAAACTGATTGAAGCCCTGAAATTCAGCGCTGCTGCCAAGGAAAGCTTAACTCGTTTCTCTTATCGTCCGGATCATTTCCAGGGTTTGCCGGACATTGTCGGCAATACCCTTGTAATCTCCGGTTTTAAGCAAATCCTTGGTTATTAAATTGGACCCCATGCCGACACACGCCACACCGGCTTTAAACCATGATTTCAAGGACGATTCGGTTGCTTCGACTCCCCCGGTGGGCATGATTTTCATCCACGGACAGGGGCCTAGCGCCGCTTTAACAAAAGCAGGGCCTCCAACTTCAGCCCCGGGAAAAATTTTCACAATGTCGCATCCCAATTCTTCAGCCTGCGAAATTTCAGACATGGTCCCGCATCCGGGGGAGAAGGGGATATGGCGTCGATTGCATAAACGGGCAACTTCAGGATTTAGGACCGGCCCAACGACGAAATTGGCCCCGCAATTGATATAGAGCGCCGCGGTATAGGGGTCGACAACGGATCCGACTCCAAGGATCATTTCCGGGTGGTGTTTGGAACAGAACTGTTCAAGTTTGGTAAATACTTCCCATGCGTGGTCGCCCCGGTTGGTGAATTCAAGAAGGGGGCATCCGCCATTTGCACAAGCAGCGGCCACCTGTTTGGCGACTTCAATGTCTGGGCTGTAAAAAACGGGAACCAGCCCATTTTTCATCATGGTGGTCAAAACCATCAGTCTATCATATCTGGCCATTGTTCACTCCGCTCATTTTTGATTGTGCTCACCGCAGTGGCCCTCAAGGAACCGCATCCAATCGTGCCAGATGCTTTTCTTTGAATCAATCATCGAATCCAAGCGGTTTCTTATGGTGGTTTCCATGTTGCGTCATTATTTGCAACGGGTTACTATTCCTTTATGTTTAACTTTTGTAAACAAACAATCTGGATTGCCTGTACGATTGCCTGTTACTTTGCTTGCTCGCTACATAGTTTCGGAGGTGAACGTTCATTTACCAAGGCCGTGAAGCGCGTCATGGGGGAACAGGAGTCCAGGCAGACGGTACGGGAATCAGCGCTTTTGGAAGTCAAACGTCAGACATTGGAAGAGGCCGGAGTTCTCGTTACGGCTGCCACCAGCCTGCAGGATGTATCCCGTGAATCCGGCTCTGCCATCACGGATACCTCGGAATTTTCTCAACAAGTTCAAGCGCTTGCTGCCGGAATAACACGGACGGAAATCGTCTCGGAAGAATGGAAAAATGAAAGTGGAAGTATCGTTTTGTTCCTGACCTGTAAAGTTACCGTTGATCCCGAAGACATGCAGGCCCGTATTCGCACTATGGCTGAAGAGCGAAGGCGTCAGACTGAAACGACACCGCTCCAGGATGAAATGACGCATATGAAGCGTGAATTGGATGAGTTGAGGAAGTTTGCCGAACGATCCTCAACACCGGTTACGGTGCAGTCGGTGCAGTTGCCGGATGCTGCTTCGTTGGATGGGAATGCGATGCGGCTGGACAAATCCCTCGCACAGGCGCGTGCGTTGTATGAACGTGGCCTCTACGATGAAGCGGCAGGCATCATCAAGCAACAGATCACGCTTCAAGGGCCAACGGCAGCTGCACACCTTCTGCTCGGGCAGGTCTATGCGCAGAAAAAAGGTTGGTACAATCTTGCCGTACGGGAATTGGAGCGAGCCGAAGAACTGGCGCCTGCATCACCCGAAATCAAGGTGGCACTGGCCACGGTTCATTTACGAATCGGCAAGAAACCGCAGCACAGCATTCCGCTGCTGGAAAAAGCCATCCGGTTGAATCCGGAATTCAAGGTGGCATCCACCTTGCTCGAAGAAGCCCGGCAGCAGGTTCAAACGGTTCAGAACACCTTCCGATAATCGATACTACTTGTAGTCATCCGGCCTGATTACCGGAACTTTTGCTGGAACTCCTGCTTCATTGACCGTATCGAATTGATCGATCTGACGCACATTTACCTTGCCTTTACCGGTAACCGCCAAAAAGCGATACTGTAAGCTGGTCAGATTCGCGTAATTATACCAGCAATGTGTATCTTTTTCCCCGTTGGTCATCAGTATCAAATGGATATATCGAATTTCGCCGCCTGGAGCCATGACGATTTCCATGGAAGCGACTTCCTTGCTGAAGGTGTCCGTCTTCCCGTTGGCTTGCCGGATGATAACCTCGATGTCCTGACCCAAGCTGTTGCCCGTTGCAAGGCCCAGCAACATGATCAAGACGAGTAAAACGATGCGTTGGATGACATTACCGGTTTTCATAATGGACTCCCTTGCTCTGTTAATCATTTAAAGCGGATGCTGTCGCCCAGCACCACCCTGGGTATCTGGTTTCGCACCGGAACCAAGATGGCCTTGGATGTGCGGTCCTGGACTTCGACAATGTATGCCTCGGCGACCATGATCTCATCACCAAGTTCCTGACCGGAAGAAGGATCCTTGATCGTGTCTCCGCGTGAAATAACCAAGGCGCCCATTCCGGTCTTTGCGCCATCCTTCTCACCAACATTGATTGAAATGAAATTGCCGCTCAAACTGGTAATCTGTGTGTCGGCACCACCCAGCTTCGGAAAAGCGGTCTCAACCTCCTCCGCCACCCGTTTGATGTCATTTCGCTGGACTTTAACATCCATGACACCTTCATAGTGAACATCATGATGTCCGGCATACATGACGGTGCCTTGCTGTGCATTGATCGCACGAACGTCGAGGGTCATGGTTTTGTCGTTCACTGAAAACCGGGTTATGCTGCCCACGAGAAAAGCATCCACTTCGGCGCTGTATTGATCCCGGATGCGTTGGATGTTGGCTGCCTCGATCCCGCGCAATTCTGCACGTTCCTTGAGTTCGAAACGTCCGGTGTTGAATAATTCAGTTGCCAGAACGTCCGGAATGGTTTCCACCAGTTTTCCGCCACTCGCGGTCTGATCAACAAAGTTAAAGACGGCAAGTTTCATCTTGTAGGATCGGGGTTGGATGCCACGGCGTGGTGACATGGGCATGGCGGTCGGTGGTGGTGTCAGGCATCCTGCCAGCAGTGCAAAACCGGCTCCGACAATTGCGATTTGAATGGTCCGTTTCATGATGTATCTCCTTGAATAGAAGGGTGTTTACACGGTGGTTTCGATCAGAGGCGTCGCTTGGCCCAGGTGACGCAATCCTCCGGAATCCCCCGTTCAAGAGCCAGTCGAAAATGGGAACGGGCACCTTCCTTGTCCCCCTGTTTCAAAAGGCAATACCCCCACCATGCATGGATGTGGGCGTCTTCAGACCGCGATCCCTTGATCCGGGTAAACTTTGCGATGGCGTCCGCCCATTCACCACGGAGGGCATGCAACTCGCCAAGGTAACGATGTGCGTCGGCATAGCCTTTACGTTTTTCGTCGGCCAAGGTCAATTTGGCCCGGGCAACATTATAAAGGATTTCTTTTTCATTGCTGGGTGCTATCCGGTACAACATCATGGGCATGAATCCGAGATTCATGGCGGCATATGCGTTATGAGGTTCCAGTTCATCCAGGATAAATGTGTAGTATTTTTTTGCCTCTTCATACCGGCATAGGGCGGTCGTCCAATTTCTTGCCTCAAAAACGGCTTTTATCAATTCATCACGAATTCCATCACCCCGTGTTAAGGCTTCCTCCACGGTTTGGGGTGGACGGGACCGGTTGAAAGATGGATAAGCAGACGGAACCGGGGGTGCTGCTTTAACGGTCGTTAGACAGCCAGCCAGCAGAACGGTTAATCCAATGTGGTTCAGAAGTTTGCGGGCATAATCAATACGCATGGGATCCCCTCCTGTTGAAAGGCACAAGTGGATTAAAATTTCAATTATTCTTTACTATGCCGAGAGGTTCATTCCTCCGCAAGTTGAAAATCATTAAGTCGCCGATAAGTTATGTGCGCAGGCGGATACGCCGTCCATCCAAGGCCAGACGTCCTTCCGATAGCCATTGCAGCGCCAGGGGATAGGCTAGATGTTCTTGTTCCTGAATGCGTGCGTGAAGCGTGTCGGGTGTATCTTCATCCAAGACGGGGATCGATCGTTGGATGATGATAGGTCCCGTATCCGTGCCGAAATCCACGAGATGTACCGTACAACCGGCCACTTTCGCTCCATAATCAAGAGCCTGCTTCCAGGATTCCATGCCGGGAAAAGCAGGCAGGAGTGACGGGTGGATGTTAAGGATTCGATTCGGAAAGGCTCGTAACATGCCCGTTTTTATGATTCGCATAAATCCTGCAAGAACCACCACGTCCGCATGGTACCGATTCAGGGTTGTGATGAACGTGGATTCCGCCTGACCTTCCAGTTTGGTCTTGTATGGTTCAGCACTGATAAATTCTGCGGGGATGTTCTGTCGCTTTGCACGATCCAGAATATGGGCGTTGGCAACATCCGATATGACACAAACCACCTGAGCCTGCAGGCGACCTTCCTTGATGGCATCCAGTATCGACTGGCAATTGCTCCCTTTGCCAGAACCAAGAATCGCGATACGTAAGGGGTCAGGGGTGGGGGGGATAAGTTGCATAAACACATCGCTCCTGGGTTGTTATCGTTACTTCAGAATGTTTGATTCAGGCAGGTCGGGTCAATTCAAAGTTCTTGCCGGCCAATATCCGGCGTGCGCGGGTGCTGTCCCGTTGCATTTGCCGGATAAGGGCTTGAAGTGAAGCAAAACAATGTTCATTCCGTAGTTTCCTTACAAAAAAGACCTCCAGCGAATGTCCCCGTAAACGCGTTTTGAAATCAAAAATATGGACTTCAAGTGTGGGTGTTTTTTTCAGGGAAGACGCTGCATGGAATGTTGGATGTGTTCCGATGTTGGCCACTCCGGTCCTGACTTTTCGTCCCATGCGTACCCATACGGCATAAACTCCGGATGGCGGCAGCACCTCATTGCCAATCTTCAAGTTGGCTGTCGGGAAGCCTAATTTTCTGCCAATACCGCGTCCTGTGACAACCGTGCCCATAACACTGAAAGGACGCCCCAGCATGTTCCTTGCCTCGGCCAGATGTCCGCTGGTAACGGCTGCACGGATACGGGTGCTTGATATGACCGCTCCGTATAACTGCGCCGGGGCGATGACGGAAACAGAAAAACCATGCTGCGCTCCAAATTGGGCCAGGGTGTCGGGGGTTCCGGACCCCCCGCGTCCGAATCGCCAGTTTGATCCTACGAGTATCCGGTTGAGTCGGGGGAAGGTGCCGGTCAGGAGCTTTACAAATCGGGCCGGCGTGAGCGCGGCCAGTTGTCGCGTGAACGGGACCACCAGGCATCCGTCGATTTTGAATTCGTTTAGCAGGTTTAATTTGTGTGGTAATGAGGTTAATAGCGGAGGAGCCGTATGCGGCGAAAGCAAACGCCGTGGGTGTCCATTAAAGGTAAGAACCCAGGATTGGCCTCCAACCGTTCGGGCTTCGGCAATGGTCTGCTTCAAGACGCGCTGGTGACCACGATGGATGCCGTCAAAGACGCCAATGGCAAGGTTCACCGCATGGTGAACGGTATGGCGTGGTCTGAATTCCGATACCACCTTCATAGTGTATGAATCATGCGGGTCCGCCGGTCGAGCGGGCGAAACGTCGCATCGGCAGAATGTGCTGTTTTAGTTCGTCAAGCGACCAACTCAGCACGTTTGCAAGCGGATGTGCCTCCTGGTCGGTGAAATCACTGCTGGCCGTTCTGCAGAGCGCTTCGAGATGTGCGCCGCATCCAAGCGACGTGCCAACATCCGCACACAACGTCCGGACATAGGTTCCCTTCGTGCAACGCACACGGAAGCGGGCCCGAGGCAGTTCCGTTGAAAGCAGCAGAAATTCATAGACGTGAATCAGCCGGGGCTTTCGTTCCACCACTTCTCCGCGACGGGCCCGCTTGTATAGCGGAACGCCTTCCATCTTGATGGCTGAAACCATGGGAGGGATCTGATAACTGTCTCCCTTTAAACGATTCATCGCTTGCTGAAGAATTTCCGTGGTGATTCCTGACGGATCAGATTCCCGTGTAATCATGCCGTCTGCATCCTGTGAGTCGGTTTCAATACCCAAACGGATGGTGCCTTCATAGGTTTTGTCGGATCCAAGGAATTGAGCCGACAACCGGGTGGCCCGTCCGATTAAAATGATCAGGATGCCGGTGGCCTGAGGGTCCAGGGTGCCGCCATGACCCACCTTGCGGAGATTGAAGTTTCTGCGAATGGCATGAACCACATCATGGGAGGTAGGCCCGGCAGGCTTGTTGACAATCAATACACCGTCAAACGGATCGATGATCCTGGGCGGTGGGGTCTGGTAGGGGGGGCGGTTTATGGTTGGCATGGGGCCCCTGATTCCGACAATTCGTTATCGTCATCTCCTGGCCCGGTATCAAGATGGGAAAGGATTCCGAGAATGGTGTCACCCTTTTCGATGGATGGATCAATCTGGAAGATCAGCTTTGGTGTGTATTTCAAGTGGAGATTACGGTTGATCTGCTTTTGTATTTCATGCCGGTAGTGACGCAAGACGCCCAGAATATGTGGTCGTTCATCCTTATGATCCCGGATGGAAATCATGACACGTGCATGTTGCAGGCTGCGACTCATGATGACACGAACCACGGTGATGGCGGAGTGGTCCATCTCGTTTTCCGGAATGAGGCGAAAAATGGATTCGCTTATTTCGCGTTTAACGATTTCATTGAGGCGTGTAACCCGATCGACCGTCATGATGCTGCTCCTGCGGACCGTTCACAGCGTCTGCTGGATTTCTTCATGGAGATAAAATTCAAGAATATCCCCGACATCGAAATCCATATTCTTGTCCAACCGGAGACCGCATTCCTGGCCTTCCCTGACTTCAGCGCTTTGATCCTGAAACCGGCGTAATGAATCGATGGATCCTTCGCAGAGCGTCTCATTGTTGCGACGGACCCGCACCCTGAATTTGGGTGTTACCGTGCCGTCGGTAACCATGCATCCTGCCACTTTGCCGCGTTTGCCGAGGGGGAATACCTGAAGCACCTTGGCATGCCCCATGAGCTTGTCGCGTACGAGCGGTGCCAGTAATCCCAGCATGGCGGCGCGAACCTGATCGAGCATTTCGTATATGATATGGTAAAGGCGAATATCCACGCCCTGGTGGCGTGACTGGGAATCGACGCCCGGCTCACGCCCGACATGAAAACCCAGGATGACGGCGTCCGATGCGCTGGCCAGCATGATGTCGTTGGTTGTGACATTGCCGGTGGATGACATCAGGAGATTTAAACGCACCTTGTCGCTCTTGATATCCTGCAGGGCATTCTCGATCGCCTCAAGAGATCCTTGTGTATCTGCCTTCAGGATGACCTTGAGTTCCAGCAGTTCACCATCCTTGATTTTACCAAACAAGTCCTCGAGCGAAGTCTTCTTGACCGGCATCGTTACCTGTGCTGCCTTGGTTTGCTGCTCACGCTCCATGGCAATAACACGGGCCGCCTTCTCATTCTCATGAACCATGAATTCGGCACCTGCTTCAGGGACACCAGGAAGCCCAATACATTTGACCGGCATGGATGGGCCGGCGCTTTTGACACGAATTCCGTGGTCGTTGATCAACCCTCGTATCCGGTTGCAAAAACGATCACACAGTATCACATCCCCCACCGACAAGGTGCCATCCTTGATCAACAGGGTGGCCGTGGGGCCCATACCGGGTTCCATTTGAGCTTCCACGACGAAACCATGGGCACGCCGCCGCGGGTTTGCCTTGAGTTCCAGAATTTCTGCCTGAAGCAGGATCATTTCCAGCAAATGATCAACCCCTTTGCCCGTGGTTGCACTGACCGGGCAACAGATGATTTCGCCACCCCAATCTTCCGGTGTAAGGCCAATCCCCTGAAGCTGCTGTTTTACACGGTCCAGATTGGCGGCCGGCAAATCAATCTTATTGATGGCAATCATAATCGCCACTTTAGCGGCCTGGGCATGGCTAATGGCCTCACGGGTCTGGGGCATGATGCCATCATCGGCGGCGATGATGATAACCGCGATATCCGTCAGGTTTGCTCCACGGGCACGCATGGCCGTGAAGGCGGCATGCCCTGGCGTGTCGAGAAAGGTGATGTGCTTGCCACCAGCTTCAACGGTGTAGGCCCCGATATGCTGGGTGATGCCGCCATGTTCGTTCTTGGCAACCGTGGCATTGCGAATTTTGTCCAGCAGGGATGTTTTTCCATGGTCGACGTGGCCAAGAAAGGTCACAACGGCCGGACGAGACTGTACATCTTCAGGACGGTCTTCAACAACCACGGGTTTTGGCTTGGGCTTCGGTGCCGGTTTCGGCTCCTCGCTTTTGCGTTCGATATCCAGCGAATAGCCGTGTTTCTCCGCCACTTGTCGTGCCAGCGGCAATTCCAACCGTTGATTGATCGACGCAAGCACGTTCATGCTCATCATCTCGGCAATCAACTTATGGGGTTTTACGCCCAAGGCATCCGCAAGCTGCTTGACCACAATTACGCCCTTGACCCGGATGCTTTTCCCAACCACCTTGAGCGTTCCCGTCTGCGGTGATTTGGCGGTTGCTGGTGTTTTGGCATCGCCGGAAAGCGGGGATTCTACCGGTTCGGGTTCTGCAACCGGTACGGTTTCGGTGGTTGATTCCCCGGGTGCAGCGACCGGTGCGATCGGGGAGGGGGGGGGTACATCGCCTGGCGCCAGTCGCCGAATCTTTGTCAAATCCGTATCATCCAGATTGGTCATATGACTGCGGGCGTCGATACCAAGCGCCTGCAGTTTGACAATCAGGTCTTTACTGGATAGACCGAGTTCTTTTGCCAGTTCATGTACTCTCATGCGTCTCCGTGCCTTCCTGCCGGCTTTGCGCGGTCGCGGCTGCATCATGGATGCGGCGGGCAGTTTCGGCGTCAAAATCGGTCATTTCCTGGAGTTCTTCCGCTTCCACGGCCAGGATTCCTTCCACGGTCAGGAATCCGGCATTGACGAGACGATCGGCTTCGGCTCGGCTGATTTGTTCCAATTTTGCGAGACCGTCAATAGCCCGGGCGACTTTTTCCTCGAACGATATTTCACTTTCGTTACGTTGAATATCCACTTTTAAGCCGAGCAAGCGCGATGTTAGGCGCACGTTCTGGCCGCGTTTTCCGATGGCAAGCGAAAGCTGATCATTATCCACGGTCACCCGGATGACCCGGGGTGGACCGTCATCGATTACCAGGTTGGATAGTTTGGCGGGAGAAAGGGCATTCGTTGCATAGGTTTTTAGATCATCACTCCAGCGGATAATGTCGATTTTTTCTCCGGCCAGTTCACGAACGACATTCTTAACCCGCATCCCCCGCATGCCGACACAGGCACCGACAGGGTCCACTTTAGGGTCGTGGGATATTACGGCCAGTTTGGTCCGATACCCCGGCTCACGGGCTATCGCCTTTATTTCGACCACACCATCAGCAATTTCTGACACCTCGAGTTCAAACAGGCGCCGGACAAAATTCGGATGCGCCCGTGATAACATAATCGCCGGCCCACCACCTTCATGTTGTACGGCCAGCACATACGCCCGGATGCGGTCTCCAACCTGATATTCCTCCGTCTGAACACGTTCCGATGCCGGCATGGTGGCTTCAGCACGGCCCAGATCAACAACGATATCTCCCCGGTTGAATTGACGGACCGCACCACTTACAATATCACCGATCTGATCTTTATATTCGTCGAACAAAACATCGCGTTCCGCCTGTCGAATACGTTGGATAATAGCCTGCTTGGCGGTTTGCGCGGCTATGCGACCAAGTTCCCGCGTTTGCACCTCAACCTGAACGACATCGCCAACCTTGACAGCGGGATTCGTCTTGCGTGCCCGTTCTAACGTTACTTCCTGAATGTTCGGTGTACCACTCTCCGTTACCACGGAATTCGCAAAAGCGCGAATTTCGCATGTTTTACGGTCGATGACTACACGTAAGTCCTCACCAAACCCCATGGTTTTACGGGCAGCTGAACGAAGTGCATCCTCAACGGCAGTGATGAGAATCTCGCGATCCAGCCCCTTTTCTTTCTCCATGTAGTTGAGAACAGTCAGAAGCTCATTATTCATGGCCTATCTCCATATATCGCCTTTCAGCGGCTTCCGTGTTCCCCTCCTGACACCAAAAAGAGTGGGCGGGAACCCACTCTTCGCGCTCCCTAGCTTTGCCGAAGTACGAAACCTACGCCAATCATATACCGGCGTCAAGGCTGGATTTTAACCTTAAACGATAGCTTTTGCTGAAATGCGGACGATTGAGAGCGCCGTGGCGCTTATCCGGATACTGGAAGGATCTCAGAATCCCTGCTGAAGCATACGGCCGATTATCGGACCCAGCAAAATCAGGAAAACTGAAGGAAAAATGAATATCAGCAGGGGTGCCAGCATCTTGACCGGCGCTTCATGTGCAAGTTGTTCCGCCCGTGCAAATCGCCTTTGTCGAATTTGATCGGATTGTATACGCAGGATGGATCCGATGCTGACTCCCAGTTCATCAGCCTGTACCAGGGCGGAAACAACGGATCTCAAATCGCCCAACTGCACACGGTTTCCCATGTCGCGGAGCGCTTGGCGGCGGGTCTTCCCCAGTTGAATTTCCCGTACCACCCGGATAAGTTCTTCTCCCAAGGCATCGACGGAACCCCGTTCGACAAGCCGCTGGAGCGCCGACATGAAATCCATGCCTGCCTCGACAGAAAGCGTCAACAGATCGAGTACGAAGGGGAGGGCACGACGGATGCTCCGGTGACGGAATTGCATGGCATGCTGGAGCCAAAGTCCGGGGTATAGGAACATCCAGAAGGGGACCAACAGGTAGACCAACCAATCGGCGCGAACCAGTAAAGAGTCCGGCCGCATACGGAAAAAACCCGCGATCAGGATCATCCAGACCAATCCAACCGTCAAGGGGAGTAAGATCCTGAGTGACAGCAAATCCTCAGGGCGAAATAAACCTTCCATTCCAGCCGCTGTTAATTGCCGTTCGATGCCGGTTTTCAGGCGATCAAAACGGCGATCGCTGAAACAGGGGCTGATGTTTGGCGCCAGCGGAAGCACCATTCGGATCAGAAAAGGGACGGCACGCGACTGACGGCGACCATCGGCAAGGGTTACATAGGTTACTTGCGACATGATCGAGGTTGCGTATCCGGCAGCACCTGCCGCCGTCAAGGCCCATAATATGGCAATCAGGATAGGCATGGGTTACACATCAATCCGGATGATGGACCGGATCGTAAATCCGCCCAGGGTGATCAACACGATGGTGGCGGCAACGACTCCCAGGCCAAGGGGTGAAGCCAGGAAGGGTTTCATTAAATCCGGATCGAGCACCAGCAAGGCTAATGCAATCACAACCGGCATCAAGGATACTACGATTCCCTGGAGCCGCCCTTGAGCCGTAAGGGTTTGAATCCGGGTCTCGATGCGCATGCGTTCCCGGATGGTTCCTGCAATGTTGGAAAACACTTCCGTGAGGTTTCCTCCCGTTTTGCGGGCTGTTTCGACAGCCATGACCACCAGGGCAAGATCGTCGCTGGTTACCCGTTCCACCATGTTGTCAAGGGCTTCGGAGAACGAGATCCCAAGACGTGTTTGCTGGAGAAAAAGGTCAAATTCCTGGGCGATCGGGGCTTCGCCTTCCTTGACCACGCTTTCGATTGCCTGGGTAATGCTGAACCCGGCCTTGAGGGCATTGCTCATGGTGGTCAGTGCCTCCACCAGTTGCAGGTTGAATCGGCGCAGACGACGTCGGCGCAAAATAGCGAGCATTTGACGGGGTGTTCCCAGCGCCAGGCCACCCATTACGATCCCCGCGCCGGCGCCCATGGCCATGCCGGTGGGGCTCCGGATGTCACCAACCAGGAAAAAACCAGCCAGAAAAGCCAACGCCGATGCGATCCAAGCGGTTTCGGCAATACGGTGTGGCGGGATAAAAAGAAAGAGATCCTCAAACTGACGTGCGGTGTCGGACGTATAGGCACCGGAATATGCCACCGCCCCGCTTAACATGGTGCGGTACAGTAGAAAACCGACACCGGCGAAACTGAGGCCTGACAATGATGCAATAAGCCAGGGAGTCAAGATGCACTCCTCCCCTCGTGGTGTGGGTCGAAAATTGTCCGGTCAATGGTTTTACCGTGCGATTGCAATTCTTCCATAAATGTTGGAATGGCTCCGGTGGGCTTAAAATGCCCCATGACCTTTCCCTGGGCGTTTACACCGGTTTGCACGTATTCGAAAATGTCCTGCATGGTAATCTGATCACCTTCCAGACCAACGACTTCGGTTATTCGTACCACTTTTCTGGATCCGTCCCCCATACGGGAAATATGGACGACCAGATCGATGGCTGAAGCGATTTGTTCACGGATTGCCCGGATGGGTAATTCCATGCCGGACATAAGCACCATGGTTTCCAGGCGTGAAATGACATCGCGGGGACTATTGGCATGGACGGTGGTGAGCGATCCGTCATGCCCGGTGTTCATTGCCTGGAGCATGTCCAGGGCTTCACCCCCACGGCATTCTCCCACAACAATCCGGTCCGGACGCATGCGCAAGGCGTTGCGAACCAGATCCCGGATGGTGACAGCCCCCCGGCCCTCAATGTTGGGCGGGCGCGCCTCAAGGCGGACGACATGCGTTTGATCCAGGCGTAATTCTGCAGCGTCTTCAATGGTGACAATCCTGTCGGTAACCGGCAAGTAACTGCTCAAAACGTTCAACAGGCTGGTTTTCCCGGATCCCGTGCCACCCGCCACTACAATATTCTGTCGCATCTGAACACACATGCGCAACAATTGAGCCAGGGGTGAACTCCAGGAGCCAAACCGGATCAAATCCGCTTCGGTAAGCGGAGCTTTTGAAAATTTCCGAATGGTCAAACAGGGGCCCACCAGTGAAAGGGGATGAATGATCGCATGGACACGCGATCCGTCGGGTAGCCGTGCATCGACATACGGCTGGCTTTCGTCGATGCGTCTGCCCAGTGGCGAAACGATACGTTCAATAATGGCCATGACACTGGAATCATCCAAGAAGCAACGATTGACTGCCGTCAGGCGACCTTCCCGTTCAACATAGATGTGACGGGGCCCGTTCACCATGATCTCGGTGATGCTTTCGTCATCCAGCAGCGGTTCAAGCGGTCCCAACCCAAGGGCTTCTGCATAGACTTCCCGTATCAGCACGTCCGGGTCGAGCGCCGGGGGCAGGCGATCCTTCACGTCGGCAACGATGGCCCGAATGGTATCGCGTGCCCGCTGTCGCAGTTCGTCGGAATCCACCCGGGCAGCGGACATACGTTTGATGTCCAGCCGTGATACCAGTTCACGATGTATCTGCTGTCGAATCGAACGTTCGGCATCGTCCATGGCTGGTGGCAAGGGTGACAGGGGGACGGGAGGGGGGGGGGGCGAGGGGTCTACCGGCAAGGCAACGGGCTTGCTTTCAACCGATTCCAGCGGAATCAACCGTATCTCAAACGGGCCGACACCGATCATCTGTTTGTCGATGACCGCCATCCGGCCGGTAACGGACGTTCCATCAAGCCGGGTCCCACCGGTGCTGCCAAGGTCTTCGATCCACGCCTGATTGTCGTGAAACGTGAGTATGGCGTGATGTGGATCGACATCCGCATGACGCAGGCGGAGGTGGCAATCCGCATCGGTTCCGATCTTGTAAATGCCGGGTTCCGCGTGAAAGCGGGTTGGAGCCTTACCCGGTTGGCGTATTTCAAAATCAAATGCACGGGTCACACGAATGCTCCTCGGTGTTGAACGTCAGGGGGTTCGGTTTTTCCGGATGTTTCGCTGGCGATGCTGATTCAATTCAGGCAGGGTACTTTCCAATTGTTTAAAATCAATCGAGGGAAGCTCTTTTTCAAATGACACGTCCGATCGATTTCGCAGGGAGAGGGTCAACCGTCCCTTATTCTGCTGGGCAAACACCAACAGTTCCACTTCCTTCGGGGTGACCTCCAGGGTGACGGTACTATAGCCGGACATGGCCGGTGAACGGGATCGCTCGATAAACTGATCGGCCAGTTGTTGCCCGGTGGCCAGGACCGATACATCTTGAAGCACGGTGAGGGTGACGGTTTCAAGTTCACCGGCAATGGTTTTTGATGGCAGGGTGAATGTGCCGATCACATCCACACGGTCCCCCGGTGCAACCATACTGCTGACAGCCTGGGCGCCTCCGACCGCCAGGGATATGGCGCGTAATCCAGGTTGAATGGTGCGTGAGAGCCCCCGTGATCCGACGGCGCCGCCTTCAATATCCGACCAGAGAATCGGTTTGCGGGCGGCCAGTGGAAGCAGGGTTTTTTTGCCCAGGATCTGCGCGGCATCCTCAAGGCGTATGACACGGTCTGAAACGTCCTTTTCAAGGACCTGGATGCGGCCAACATCCTTTTTCTGGATGACACTCCCGCCCGGAAGATCACCCGATGCTCCCACCACCCATATTTGACGCGCCCCGCTGTATAGTTCCTGTTTGATGCGGATAAGTTCACGTTCCTTGGCTGCGAGGTACTGGAGGGTAAGCAGAAAAGCCGCCAAACCGGTAACAATTGAAAGGATTGGAATAATCCGTTGTTTCATGTCGATCTCCCCTGACCGTCGATACGTGTTAGGTGGCGCATTATTTCACACTGCGCGGTTTATGCAACCATGCAATCCGCGTTGTTGACCGATCCCTGGATCGGGTTATCGTCAGGCAACACAGCGCGTCGGACCGTTCATAGACCTGGAAGGCATCCGTTTGCGACACAACCGGTAATCGGGGTATCCAACCATTCAGCCGAAATGCGGCCTCCAAATGGTGTGCAACGGCGCTGGAATTGTCCGTCGTTTCAGCCTGGACCAGGGTGGTCCCGTTGATTTCAAGTGTAGCGGCAAAACGATAATCAGCCCCGGGATAAGCGGGAATCGACGATGGCAAATCGGATGCATCGGCTGGAATGGTGGTTGAAGATGCGGCATCCAGCATAAACACCAACGTTCCATCCGTTGGTTCATTCGCCAATGCCAATAGACGGATGATGCGATTTCCCGAAGGAATATAGACCACCGTCATGGCGCCTCCCGCCCCGGCAATGGCGGCATCCGGGAACGCTGCGCGGATATGGGCCAGCGTTGCCGCCAGTGGATCACCAAGCGTAAAGAGACTGAATGACCGGTTGTCCCCGTTGTGCCTGACGCGTGTCTCAAACGGCTGAACCGGGGTCTGGGATTGGAGTTGGCGCATGACGTCGGCGGATCGTCCAAGGGCCCAGTAAACCCGTCCATAGGCAAACACCCCCACGGTTAGCAGGACGAGCATGACGGGGAAATAACGGTTGTAAGCAAATTGACGCATCAATAAAGGTTCTCCAGGAGTGGCATCCAAGCTTCCGCTTCGAGTGTTACGGTGGATGAGCGGTACAATAGATGTTGAACCGCAGGAAGGAGTGTGATCGTTTCCGATTCTGTGGCTTTGATCAGATCGAAATGCCGGGATGGGTTTGACGCTCCGCGCAAGGCGGGCAGGGTCTGATCCGGAAGCGATTCCAGTATGGCCCAATCGGCCAGATCCGGCACCGTCGGGTTGACGACAAATTCTTGAAAACCAATCGCCATCCCGGAATCCGGTTGATCGTCCCTGGTGTAACGCCGGTTGTCATTTCCGGGTGTCCAATCGCGGATAAAACGGGATTCCTCCATGCTGACCACCGCTTGTTGTGCACGTCGGCCAACCTCCATCCGTGCCCGAAGCATGGCGTCGGTATGCGCGCGACCGAGGCTGGACGATTGCAGGAGGGCTGCAACCACGACCATCAGGGCAACCATCGCCACCAGAAACTCCACCATGGCCTGACCGGTACGGAAAGATCCCGTGGCAGGCTGCCGGGCGATGGCAACATATTGACGCGGGTTAATGGCCACGTCGGGACCCTCCTCCCCGTCTGCTTCCCCCATAGGAGGGAAGGGTACATTGGTAGCTGTTGGTAGACAACCAGGCGATGCCGACATCCCGGAAGGATGACGCTTCCCAGGTGAGCAATTGGGAACAGTACCAACAGCCCGGGGTAAGTCCCGCAGGTCCTGCCGCCATGTAAGGAGGAAGGTGGTCCGCCACATGCCGTCGCCAGGCGATGTTATAGCCGCCTCCGGCAGGCGCCGACGATGTGTCCACGGGTATCAAGCGGACACTTCGATACGCTGGCAGAACCAGATGATAGCGTGTCGGGATGTCCGCGTCGTTCAGGTGCCCGAATGGTTTCGCGGCGGCCGTCCAAAGGATGGTATCCGTTGTCGTGCTTCCCCGTGGACCGGGAGTCAGCCTCTCAGAGCGGGATTCGATGCGGATGGCGGCGTCCGCCCCCGCATAATCATAGGGAGGTTTCACCACGCCGGTAGCAGGAAAGGGCATCTCTCCCTGTGTTTCGAACGCCGTCCAGGCACTCCATCGGCTGCTGTCATAGGCATACCATGTCCAGATTCCATCCAATCCGTTGGTGGAGATCGGGGAGTCGAACCCCCGCATACGGGCCAGTTCATCGGCGGTTGCGGTATCCAGGGCCGTGCTGAACCTGGTTTCCCATCGACTGAGATGGAGGCTGAAAATCTCACTATTGATGTAGTCACGTTCCATCAATCCCGGCAGCGGCGGCCACCAGCAGGGGGAAAACTCCCGGTAGCCTTCCAGTAATCCGGGGGCATCGCGAAAGAACCAGCACCAGACTCGTCCGGCGACTGCATCATAGAAATCCGGCATCAACAGGTAGTGGGTTCCAGCCGCCGGATCGAGAAAGAATTGTGCATTGTCCGGACCCGCGGCAAGACCCTGTTCGGCGATGGCATCAAGCATGGCGGCATATTCGGACCAGGCGTTCTCATAGGGTTCAGGGAAAAGCATGTCGCCATTTTCCCCCGTCAGACGCGGATAGACTGTACGGACTTCATGGGCATGTTCACGCAGCAATTGCGTAAACGATTCGTTGTTGTAGGCATGGTTCTGTTTTGCAGCCTGCTGGGCGGCCATCAGGGCGATCAGAGGGCCGGTGAAACACAAGCGCGCCTGGATGTTGGAAATGGTTGCGGCCGATTCCCGATCACCGGAACATAACGCGATAGCTTGGAAAAGGTTGAGATCACCCACCAGGTTCAAGCTGGTGGCCTGCCACCGCGCCGCGGACAGTGCCGCGGCATCGCCAGCGTTTTGGGTGAGATATTTGACATGAAGGATACGATGGAGGTCGAAATTCCACAAAACCACAATCGCCAGAATCACCAGGACCATCATTAGAAAAATAATGGCCTGGCCTCGGCGGTTACCAGTACTGGTCGTCAAGATAAAGCGCATAGTGGTTTTCCATCCCGGAGGATGCCGACAGATTGATGCTGTCGGCCGCATAAAAGACACGATGCAGCGGCATCTTTAACGGAAAAGCCTGGGCGGCGTGAATGGTGATTTCAGGGGTCGTGATGCCGGGAATACCGGCTGGCGTCCCGGATTCTCCCCACTGGATCGAATCCCACGATTCGTAATTCAGGAGGGCATGTCCCTGCGGCCAATTGACCGCGGCGAGATACTCCGGGATACGCGCCTGTTCCAACGCCGATTGTTCAGAGTGCGGATACGCTTGCAGCACGGCATCCCATATGGTTCCGGGTGATGCCGTTGCGGCTAGATCTCGTAACCAGGGGTTGATATTTTCCCAAGCCGGTTCAAGCATCCTTCCGGCATTGGGGATAGCCGCTACACGTATGACCTTGGTTACCATCCAATGATTGAACCCCACTGTTCTGGCCCGAACGCCGCGGGCAGCTGCATGAGCAAGAATCTCACGTGCGGCAAACACCTGTGAAATCTGCAGTAAACCGAAAAAGATCAACGACAACAACCCAACGGTTAAACAGGCTTCAATCAGTGACTGGCCGTTATCATCGGATCGAGTATGGTAGGGCGGATTCAATCAACAAAACCCTGCGATTATAGGGTTCTTTCGTTCAATCGCCATGACAATCCGACAATCACACAAGACGGTTTAATTACCACCATCCTGGTCGAGATTCTTGAGCCAGTCTTCCGAGGTGGTCTGCAAGGCTGCATCCTTGGCTCCGGAATCCCCACCTAACTCTTCAACGGCTCCACCCATTTTGGCCCGGATGGTATCGCCGAAAACACCAAAAATGGCAATGGCGGCGATGGCAATTATGACCACGATAATGATATATTCCACCATCGTTTGACCGCTGCGGTTTGTTTTATGTTTCATTTTTCAGTTCTCCTTAATCGCTCACGCTGGTTGTCTGCCGTCTCATGGATATTCCGATGCCACATGATCCAAAACGCGTCCACTTTGTTCCTTGAAAGCATATAACAACACGGAAAGTATGAACACCGCAAGTATCAAGCCGGCTGCAGTTATCAAATATTCGACCATGACCTGACCATTGCGAATGCCGGTAAAATATCTGCTTGTCCGGTTGCCATTCATAAATGTTTATATTACCCTAACATTCAGGTAACAGTCTGTAAACCATCATTCCATAATGATAACTGAACGAATTCATCATGCGATTTAGTGTTGAAAGATTGGAATTTCAGAAGAAAGTTCACGGTTTCATGTTTCTTGTCGTGGTCTTGCTGGTTGGGACAGTCCAGTGGGTCTGTGCGATGGGGACCATTTGTCCGGCATGCGGACATGAACAGCCGGACGAATCCACGCAATGTGACCATTGTGGGGCAGCGTGGCGCATACAACCGGTCTTAACCCGACCGGCCGATGATGGATTGGAGTTATCGGTCCGGTTGACCTCGGCTGAAGGTTGGACCGCAGTTTCGAATGAAGTGCTTCTCGCACATGAACGCCATGAACAGGGTGACTTGGATGTGGCGATCTTTTTGTTTAGAAATGCCATGGCCTTGATTTCTACGATGGAGGCCAATGAACAGAGGGAATCGGTTTCCCGGCAGATTCATGGCGCAATCGACCGTTTACGTAAATCAACCGGCAAGGTCCGACGTACCTGTCTGGCCTGTGCGGGAACCGGGAAACGTTTCCTTGAACTGGCAGGATTGGATGGAACCATTAAACGTACAGATTCCGGACAACCTTGTCATTTTTGCAACGGGCGTAAGGTTGTACAGGCGGAAGAACGACCTCAGGAACGCCAATACCGGGTGGGGATGGCATTACGACGGTATGTGGAACTACAGCGTTCACGGCATTATGTTTCCCTGGGGGAGGTGTGGATCCCCGAATCATTTACGGGGAAGCTCACTTCCCGGCAAATTGCAAGAATGCGAAACCTATGCGCACCGCGTTGTGAAGTCTGTTCAGGAGGGGGAAATATTGCCTGTACGGAATGTGAAGGCCGGGGAGACCTGTCTTGTTCAAACCGGGAATGCCGCAATGGTAAGGTTGAACGCATCCAGAAGGGCATGTTGTCCCCTGGCGACATTCGGGCAACATCGATCTGTCCGGTGTGCAAGGGGATGGCTCGTGTGATCTGTCATGCCTGCAGGGGGAACGGGCAGGCGTTATGTGATGCCTGTAAAGGGAGTGGTGAGTCGGAACCTTGTAAACGATGCGGGGGGGATGGACTGGTTGATTGTCGCGATTGCAAAGGGGTGGGGCAAAAGGATACGGTTCCCTGTGCAAGGTGCCGGAGCGAAGGCGTGACATTGTGTGATCGGTGTGATGGTAATGGTTGCGAGCGATAGATACTATGCAAATACCCGGATTTGAAATGCTGGAAAAGCTTGGCCAGGGGGGCATGGCCACCGTCTGGAAGGCTCGCCAGGTCTCGCTGGACCGGATTGTCGCCATCAAGATCCTTTCATCACGTCTGGCCCGTGATCCTGCTGACATTGAACGATTCCAAAAAGAAGCACAATCTGCCGCCAAGCTAAAACATCCCGGCATTGTCCAGGTTTATGACGCCAACATCTCCTCCGGTGTGTATTTCTTCGTCATGGAGTATGTAGCCGGTTATACCGTAGGAGAATGGGTCCGCCGGAAACAGGTCCTGCCTGAAAAAGATGCATTGCTGGTGGTGGAATGTGTGGCCGATGCGCTTGAATATGCGTGGAATCGTGAACGCATAATTCATTGTGACATTAAACCGGATAACGTCATGATTGACGCTGACGGAACAGTCAAGGTTTCAGACCTTGGACTGGCGCGCACCATTCGCGGCATGTCGCCCGGTCAAACCGATAGCGAGGTGATGGGAACCCCCGCCTACATGTCCCCGGAACAGGCTTCAGGACGTGCCGATCTTGATTTTCGGGCGGACATCTATTCACTGGGAGCCATGCTGTACCATCTGGTCACGGGAACCATGCTGTTTGCGGGGCAATCTGAAGAGCAGGTCATGGAACAGCAAATCGCTGGAACCGTTCCGGATCCCGCTGATATCAAACCGTCTGTTTCGGGCTGGGCGGCCGTGTTGATTGAAACCATGTTGGCAAAGAATCGTGAGGACCGCCATGCGTCATGGGCGGCTGCAAAAGCTGATATTGCCCGGGTTAAAAAGCGTCACATGCCGTCAACCCGATTGCTCAAGGAAGGGGCCAGCACGGTACAACGGTCTCATGAGTCCGGATTAAAGATTCGTCCGAAAACCGGCCGGGATCCATCGGTGTCTGCCGCCACCGATACGGCTGCTGTGTCGACTCGATCCTGGATGCCCTATGCCATTGCGGGAGGAATTCTGGCGCTTCTGGTTGTGGTTTCCCTTGTACTGCGTTCCCGCTCGGAGGGGACCACCAGGAAGATTTTGCCTCTGAAACCTCAACCCTCCGTTCCGAAAATCGTTTCGGACACGGGATCAACCCCACCCACGCCCATGGTTGCGCAGCCGGGACCCAACATCGAATCAGCCCGACAGGTCTATGAAGCGGTCAAGGCCTGGGAACAAACCAATCCGGAGCGAAGGCAGGAATCCTTGGAGCGTTACGAGCAAGCCGCTCGTCAACTGGCAGGGACCCCGTATGCCGCTTCAGCAACGGATGATGCGCGCCGGATCCGGGATCGGTTGCGGTATGACGCACAGCAGGTGCTGGCTCAGTTACAGCAGCGGGTACGCCCGTTGATACAGGAATCCCGTTACGAGGATGCCGCACGTTTGTTTGAAACCTACGCCGGTCCCTTGGCGCGCGAAACGGAACCAGCACGGGTCCAACTGGCTGAACAGGCGCGGCAGATGGCCCATCGTGCGGTTGCCGAGCGTGAAGCCAACGCGAAGCGTTCCAGCGAGCAATTCACCATTTGGCGGAGGGACCTGGTGGATCGGTTAGTTGCACAGGGGATCCCCCCTGCGCTTGAAACTGCCCGCAATTCAGTCTCGGATGAAACATGGTCCGCACAGGTTACGGATATACAGGCTGTCGTTCAATGTCTCGAAACCGCCAGCCAGGTTGAACAACGGGTGGCGGATTCATTCCGTGAACAGAAAGGACAGGAAATTACCGTACGCCTGGTATCCGGCACCTGCAAGCTGAATGTGGATGGTGTGGAGCCCCTGGGACCTGGTGATTGGAAAATAAGCGGCCATGAACAGATGAGGACCAGTGGTCCCGCGCTGGTCAGTTTAAACCGTTCCTTTACCCTTCGCGATCTCTCTACCGCTGAACGGTTGTTGCGCATGGGTAATGATACGCAACCGGAAGTGGCGTTGCACAAGGGGTTGATGGCGTTGGCTGCCAAAGCTTTTGGTCCTGCCCGTGATGCCTTCGCCAAAATCTCACCGGTTTTACGGGATGATCTTCTGGCAAAAGTTGAGCGTATCGAGAGCGAGCAGGCTGAATCGGGCGCTCTTGACGCCTTGAAAGAAATCCTTCGCGTACAGGGTGTTGTCGTATCGGGAAACGACTTAAACGCCTGGGAACCGTCCATCCGTTCCATGAGCCTGACGCCTGACCGTGCCATACGACTAGCGGAAATGGTAAAAGGATACCGAAACCGCTTTACCGATAAGGCATTTCTCGATCGATTCGCACCGGTTCTAAGTCTTCTGGATGAACTGGCCCTGGCGAATGAACGTCCACCCAAACCGGAACCGGAAATTCCGGTTCTGACCGGGGGGAACGATCCACTGACCCCCGATCAACTGCTTGAACGACTACTTGCAGCCAATGCACAGGTGCTCCGTGAGGAAATTGTGATATCAACGAACCCCGATGGACAGGTACGGGAGCTTCGGGTGATTTCACGAGAAGTCTCCGACCTCAGTGCCCTGTCCGGGATGCGTAATTTAAGCGTATTGCATTGTGGCGCAGTGCCGATGGAGGAGTTCTGGCGTCGTAACGACACGTGCCGGGTCACCTCGATCGCCGCTTTGCGCGGATTGCCACTGGAGGTGTTATATCTCGGTGGTTGTCGCATCAAGGACCTTTCCCCGATCAAGGGGTTGCCGCTGAAGACACTCGACATCCGTGACACGGACATTGAGGATCTTACGGCTATCAACGCCATGGATATTGAAACGCTGAACATTTCACGTTGTCGGGTGAAAGAGTTGGGGGTATTACGGACCCTCCGACATTTGCGTCGATTCAATGCCAATGGGATCCGGGCCTATGATTTCAAGGCACTGACCGATCGTGACCTCGTTGAGCTGGATTTGAGTGATACCCAATTCAAGGATGCAGCCGCGTTGCGAAACATGCGGGTACGCAGTCTGAACCTCGGCAATACCAAAGTCTATGAGTTCGGATTTCTTCGCGACATGCCGTTGGAACGTTTGACACTGACCGGCACACAACTGAAGGACTTGACACTCCTGACGGGCAAATCACTTCAATATCTCCATGTCTCCGGGACTGGTATCAGCGACTTGGGACCCTTACGCGGCATGCCCTTGCGTGAACTTTATGCCGGGGATACCGGTGTCAAGGACTTGAGCGTACTGAATGCCATGCCGTTGGGTGTGCTTGAAATTCCCAACACCCGGGTAACCGATCTGGCGGCGCTCAAGGGTCTGCCACTCCGTCGCCTGGTCCTGGCTGGTACAGCGGTTGCCAGTTTGACGCCCTTGGAAGCCATGGAATTGCAGGTGTTGGATATCAGCCGGACCAAGGTTCAGGACATCGGGTTGATACGGCGCATGCCCTTGCGTGAATTCCGGTGCAATGACACCAAGGTGGGGGACTACTCCATATTGCGTCGTATGGCGATTGTACACCTGGGTATAGACGATCCTCAAAAACGAACCATATCCGACATCCTGTGGTCCATGCCGAATTTGCGTACGGTCAACTACACGGAGTGGCGGCGTAAATGAATGGAGTGTTTGTACCCGTAGGTTGGGCCGAATCGCCTACCGAGATGTTTTCGGAACATCGTGAAAATGTTTTCAACCAGCGCGCGTATGACAGGTGGACGCCTGGACGGCCAGGGGAATTGATCTTGAATAATCAGGCCGTAGAATCCCTGTTTCACAGATTATGGCACTGATAAGCCGGGCGGGTGTTACGTCGAATGCCGGGGAATAGACCCGTACACCCGTCGGAGCCGTCTGACGTCCAAAACCATGAATCACTTCATCGGCGGATCGTTCTTCAATGGGGATCTCGGCTCCGGTTGGACAGGCGGGATCCATGGTTGATGTGGGCGCCAGCACATAGAACGGGATGCCATGCGCATGTGCCAGGACCGCCACCCCATAGGTTCCAACTTTGTTGGCCGTATCACCGTTGGCGGCAATTCGATCGGCCCCAACCAGTACGGCATCAATGCGTTTTTCTTTCATGACCTGTGCCGCGGTATTGTCACAGATCAACGTGGTATCAATACCCGCTTGGGTGAGTTCCCAGGCGGTCAACCGGGCTCCCTGCAGGAGGGGGCGGGTTTCGTCTGCAAACACGGCAATACGCCGTCCGGCTTCGTGCATGGCATAAACCGGGGCAAGCGCCGTTCCATATTCCGCCGTGGCAAGGCTGCCGGCATTGCAATGGGTCAGGACGGTCATGCCGTCCCGAAGTAACGTTGCGCCATGCTGACCAATCGTCCGGCACATGGCGGCATCCTCGTCACGGATGGCCATCGCTTCCTGGATAAGTCGTAGGCGGAATGCCTCGGCCTGCATCATGTCGGGAAGCGCGCGGGCACAACGTGTCATTCGATCCAAAGCCCAGAACAGGTTGACGGCGGTGGGGCGGGCGGTGGCTAAATATTCCGCCGTAGCTTCGGTAACTGCACGCAATTCGGAGAGTGACGATTTTGCGGCATCTTGAACCGCTGCCGCCACACCAAACGCGGCGGTTACACCGATTGCCGGTGCTCCACGAACCTGCAATGATCGGATGGCGTTCCAAACAACCCTGGAATCGGTCGTGTCAATGTAAACCAGTTCTGTCG
>Ga0156516_1192_pt1 | contig 22614 bp, 17 predicted proteins | sample RifOxyB3_FD_111911 | JGI IMG/M metagenome (GOLD analysis project Ga0156516, IMG submission 111911) | Lentisphaerae bacterium RIFOXYB12_FULL_60_10
ATCGTGGGTTCCGGTGGTGCGGGGCATGTCGGCCAGCGGGATGACGGACACGTGTTTTTCCCAGCCGGGATCCAGCGTTGGCCGGTTCATGTGATAACACCAGGTACACCGGCCATGACGGCGGACCGTATTTTCAACCAGGTTATGTCCCAGCATTCCGGTTCCCAGTACGAGTGTGGAAAGATCCTTCCAGTCGGGGCCTTCCTGTTCCGTGATAAAGTCAACGGCCAGGTCTTCGATCTCCGTCGGCGGCAGTAACGCGGCCACCTCGTTCTTGATATGCTTGGAAATATGCAGGGCGTCGGCCACCCAGGCATGCATCATACCGTTGGTCCAGCCGTTGGCGGCTGCCTGGTCCATTGCCGCCTTGACCTGTGCGGCCACGTGGTATTCCCCCGGCGATTGAGACCGCATGCCGGCCGTTACCAGGGCCAGGTGTTCATAAGCGTCAACACCGGTCAGCCGGTACCATTCCCCGTCCGCCAGTTGGTCAAAGCCGAGGATCTGCTCCAGGAGGCCGCAGGCGGATGCGGATGCGGAGGCGACGGCCACCAGTTCAACGCGGTTGCAGGTGGTCAGCAGCATGAATTCATGGACGCCCCATACATGCATCAGCCTGTTGCCGGCGTGTTCCAGCCGGGTGCCGGTCAATTGGAGGTTTTCCCGCCGTTCCAATGGGAGGGTGTCATGGCTGGTTCCGAGGATCAGCAAGTCCGCGGTCTCGATCGACCGGATATGGCGGCTCAGCGTGTCCTTGACCATGCGGGCGCGTCGGCAGGATTGCCCTCCCGTGGAGACCGCGACCGTCAGGCCATCCTGTTGCAGGACGGCGGGTGTGGTGAAATCCCCTTCGGTCCAGTTCCCGTCCACGCAGCAACAGAACGCACCGGCGGCCCGGGCGGCCTCGAGTACCTGGCGGTTCACCTGCCGGTCGTTGGTGGCGGCAAAAACGATCCGTTTGCCTTGGACATCCGCCGGTGTAAAACAACGCGGGGCATGGGTGATCCGGCCGGCGGCTGCCAGTGCCGCCAGGTCCGGGCAAAGAGCCGGGCTGACCACGTGAACGGCGCCGCCGGAGGCGATCAACCCCGTCACCTTGCGGTGTGCCACGGATCCGCCTCCGACGACGAGGCATGGCCATTGCTCGATCAGGAGGTTTACCGGCAGGTTTGGCCGGCTGGTGGAGCGATCCGGTTGGATGGTCTCAGGCATCGGTCGGGCTCCCGGTCTCGCCAAAATACTGCATGCTGGTTTTCTTGAATTCACGCAGGGACCCCAGCATGCGGCCCTGTGAAAGGCCCGCGGATTCGCTGATGCGTTCAAACAAGCGCCGGGTGGATGTCCAGTCGGATGTATGTATCATCGCATACAGGTTATACGGCCAGTGTGCGTCTGTCACTCGCGCATAGCAGTGTGTCACGGCCGGCCAGGACGCGAGGCGCCGGCCCGCCTCGACCACCGCCGGCTCGTCCACATGCCAGAGGCACATCGCGTTGGCGATAAACCCGATCCGCCGGTGACGGACCACCAACGCCATTCGCCGTAATGTTCCGGACCGTTGCCAGGCCTGCAACCGGGCCAGCAGGGCGGGTTCGGACAGCCCGAGATCGCCGGCAACCTGCGCAAAGAATTGGGATTGTACCGGGAGATTTCCCTGCAAGGAACGAACCACGGTACGATCCGATTCCGTCAGCGGCTCGACACGGTCGAGCGGGGGATCGGTATCGGTCAGTGTTCCCGGCAGGTCTTCGGCAGCGTCCCGCTGGCCGGCATCGAAAATCACATCGATCTTGAAGCGACGGATGGCTGGAAAACGACGAATGACCAGCGGGGTCACGGTTTGCTGCAGGGCGGCCATCTCGATGTCGAACCGGTTGTGCAGGACTGCCAGCGTGAACCACAGGTTCGGGGCCGGTCCGGCGTCTGGTAATGCCGGGAACGGCGGCTGGCCGGGCGGATCACCGCGCAGGTAGGCGTGCGTCACGCCGGGATGTGCCGCCACGAGGGCGCCGATGCGGTCGAGGGCTTCCGGTTGCACCTCCAGGGCGCACAATTCACTGCGGTACCCGAGACGGCGCGCGTCGAAGATTGCGCCGAACCGGCGAGCGGAACCATCTTCCAGCATGCGGTTGGCGGTCGACAGGATATCCGCTTCGCGGAGGCCCAGCGTGCGGGCCATCGAATCAAATGGTCGTGGTTCCAGCGGAATGCCCTGTTGGAGAGCTACGACCACGGAGCGTAAAGATGCCGGGGGACGGGTGGGGTGGGGGCCAACGCAAAACGGTTCTTCTCCCATGGCATCCCCGGACATCGCATTGGCGCGTGCGCGGCATCCGCCGCACACCTGGAGGAATTCGCAGTATCCGCATTTGCCGCCAACCCCTTCGAGGGAGCCCAGCCGGCGCAAATCGTCGGACGCCTCCAACAATGACTTCATGTCGAAATCGAAGGTGCGGACATCCCCACACGGCAAATCGAGGAACCCGCACGGTTGCACGATGCCGGTATGGGAGACAAACAGGAATCCGCGGCCGGCCATGCAGCCGCCGGTTGGGGCCCCATGGGCTTGACGTGCGCCCCGTTGAGCCCGGACCCTTGCCATTTGAGGCGCGCAGGTGGTTTTCAGTTTCACCGCATGCTGCCCGTCCTGATCGGCGATCCACTGGAGGGTCTGTTCGACCTGTCCGGCGTCGAGTTGCAGGTCCTTCAACTGTTTGCCTCGACCTGTGGGGACCAGGAAGAAACAGTCGAGGGTTGCCGCGCCTTCGCGTTCGGCCAGGTCCAGCATGGCCGGCAGTTGCGCGATATTCAGCCGGCTCACCGTGGTGTTGATCTGGATTGCCAGACCCGCATGCCGTGCGCATCGCAAACCCCTCAGCGCGGTGTCGAAAGCCCCGTTGACGCCCCGGAACGCGTCATGATCGGCCGCGTTGGAGGCATCGATGCTGATGCTGATCGCGGATATGCCGGATTCCTTCAAGCGGGCGGCCGTGGTGTCCGTCAGCAGGGCGCCGCAGGGTGCCATGACCACCCGCATTCCCCGGGATGCGGCGGCACGGGCCAGGTCGTAGATGTCGGGGCGCATCATCGGTTCACCGCCGGTCAGGATCAGCAGACGGACCGGCAGTGCAGCCAGGGAATCGATCAGGCGCAGCCCTTCTGCCGTGGTCAGTTCGTGTTCCGCCCGGACCGTTCCGGCTGCAGCCCGACAATGGCGGCAGGCGAGCGGGCATTGCCGGGTGGTTTCCCATGCTACAAGGTGTGGAATCATGATGCGGGGACCTCCCCGGATGGGGCGATCTCTTCATCCGTCAGGTAACAGGCCGGGTCACAGGCCCAGATGTCTCCGGTCACCGCTTCCGCGCGCACCCTAAAATTGCCATTGCAGACATCCAGCCAGCGGCAGGTTTTACATCGCCCCTTAAGGTGATCCTTGCGATGGCGCAATTCCGTCAACCGACCGGGATGTTCATCTGTCCAGATCCGGCTGAACGGGGTCGTCCGCACATTGCCCAGGTCGAGATGCCGCCAGAACTGGTCGGGATGTACGGTTCCATCCCAGCTGACGCAACCGATGCCCTGTCCGGAACTGTTGCCGCCGTTCATCCGGAGCAATTCCAGCACCGGTTCGGCGCGGCGGTTGTGTTCGCGGAGCATGCGCAGGTAGAGGTAGGGACCGTCGCAGTGGTTATCCACGGTAAGGACTTCGACCGGGTTGCCGGCATCATGAAGCTGGCGGGTCCGGTTGATGATCAGATCCACAGCGGCGCGGGTCTGGTCCCGGGACAGGTCCTCCTCGACCAGGCGGCTGCCCCGGCCGGCATAGACCAGGTGATAGAAGCAAACACGAGGAATCCCTTCGGCTGCAATCAGGTCGAAGATGGCGCCGAGGTCCGGTGCCGTGTGCCGGCTGATGGTGAAACGCAGTCCGACTTTAAGTCCGGCTGTCCGGCAGGCCCGGATACCATCGATTGCACGGTCAAAGGCTCCGGGCATGCCCCGAAAGCGGTTGTGCGTCTCACCCAGGCCGTCGAGGCTGACGCCGACGTAGGCCAGTCCGGCATCGTTCAACCGGGCGGCCAACTCGGGCGTGATCAGGGTACCGTTGGTTGACAGCACGGCACGGACGCCGCATCGGCGGGTATGTTCGATCAGTTTAAGCAGATCCGGGCGCAGGAGCGGTTCGCCGCCGGAGAAGAGGATGACGGGCACGCCGAACCCGGCGAGATCGTCGATCAGTGCAAGGCCCTCGGCATGGTTCAATTCGCCGGTATAGATTGTATCGCGGGATTGGGAATAGCAGTGGATGCAGCGCAGATTGCACCGGCGCCCCACGTTCCAGACCACGATGGGTTTCTTGTCCTTGGAAAACTGGAGCAGATGGGAAGGCAGGCGGGCCGATTCCCGGCCGTAACGCAGGGTGTCCGACGGTTCGACCGTGCCGCAATACAGTTTTGATATGCCGATCATGGACTGTCCAACTCGTCGCCGCGGCGGCGACAAGCGTTGTCCTCTGGCCATCGCCATCGGCGTGACCGTACATGTATTCCGTCTCCGAACGCTCCGCTGAAGGTCCGCGGATCATCCGGCCGTTTACGTTGAATGGAATCAGTCGTCGGCCGACCAGCGGATTACGCCCATGTGGTACCGGTGATGGGACGGGACTGCGCTGCAATAGTAGGCGGTGACGATGACGCCGTCGTCCAGTTGGACGCTGGCGGGATATCCGCCATCGGTGGCAATCTCGAAGTCGACGACCACCCGCGGGGGTTGCCAGGTCTGTCCCTGGTCGGTGCTGATCCGTGCCCCGACGCCATACAGCCCCTTATTGCGGAGTCCGTAGCTGAGGAGGATGCGGCCGTCCTTGAGCATGAGGAGGTGGGCGGGGTGCTGGAAGCCGAGGGTGACCGGGCCTGCAGGCTTCCAGGTGGCGCCCCGATCGCTGGAGTGGAACAGCTCGAGGTGCTGGTCGCCGAGGGTGCGCGCCGCAACGAGGAGGGACCCGTCCTTCAGGACCAGCGGCGTGGTTTCGTTGATGTTGCCTTCCTGGATGGTTCCCCGGTGCGACCAGGTCAGGCCGTTGTCGGCGCTGACATACCAGTAGACATTGTGCTCGTCCGGCGGTGCCCAGCTATAGATGCAGGCGCCGAGGGTTCCATCGGAGAGTGTTACAATGTCGCCGAAAGGGATGATCGAGTGCGCTTTACCGGCCGGGGCCAGGATATTGCCGGCATGTGCCCAGGTTTTACCGTCATCGTCGGACCGGCAGGACCACAGGGGAATCACCACGCCTTCGTGGGGGCTGGAAGCCTGGCCCACCGGGTTGCGATTGCTCCATCCGGAAGCGAGCACCAGCAGGCGTCCGTTGTGTCCGAGGCCGGCGGCGACATTCATCCGGTTGGTGGTGGGTTCATGGGGTGCGGGCACTCCGCGCAATTTCCAGATGCGGCCCTGGTCGGTACTGGCCCAGCACTCGACGTCGCCTTCCCAGCCGCCATGGGTGGGTTGGTTGAAAATGGAGGCGATGATGGTTCCGTCGGGCATGCGGGTGAGGTTTGGCCAGGCGCAGACGTTGTCAACCGCCACGTATCGTTCGGGTTTCATCCGGGGGTGCCTTTCGTTGAGGGTCCGCAGTTGTGTGACAGGGGGAACGTAGTCAGGGTGGAAGAGGATTTCAACTTCCGATTTGCCGGGTTTGGTCTGGGTGGCGGTTGGCAGGGGGTGTGATGAACCGACGGGCTTCCATTTCGGGGCAACGGTTTCGCGTGATATGGCCCCATCCGCTGCGTTGGATCCGTCAGCGCATACCAGGAGTATGGCGCCGACGGCTCCGCCTTGCGGCTGGAGCCATCTGACGCGAAGCCGTTGCCCTTGTCGAAATGAAAGCCCGTGTTTACCTCGCGGTCCGGTCGAGTACGCCGGCACCGCGATGGAATATGGAAAAGAGTCTGAAGTCGTGCGGAGCGGATGGATGGCGAACGTCCTCGTGAGCCGTCCGGTCTGGCAGGAGCCGGCCCGACCTCGGGCCGGTCTGGTTGTTGGCAGGCAGGCCGTGTGATGAACCGCCGGGCTTCCATTTCGGGGCAGGCGGGCTGGCGCCCGTACGGAAAACGGAAGACGGAAAAGATAACGGTAGAGGATTGGGGAGTATGACGGGATAGACAGGAGGGGACGGAGCGATGGACGGGATCTCAAAGCGGTTGCCAATCGCGTGGCGGGCGAATAGAGTCTGCGTTATGAAAGCCAGACCGAATATCCTCCTGATCATGACCGACCAGCAATCCGCCTCCGCGCTGGGTTGTGCCGGGAATACGGATCTGAAGACGCCGGTGATAGACCGGCTGGCGGGGCGGGGGGTTCGGTTCAACCGGGCGTATTGCCCGTTTCCCCTGTGTACGCCCGCGCGGGGCAGCTTGTTCAGCGGCCTGATGCCCCACCAGTGCGGGACGATGCGCAATGGCCAGGAGATTGAGCCTCCATACCGTGCCCGCGAAATGGGCACGTTGTTGTCCGCGGCCGGGTACCATTGTGCCTATGGCGGGAAATGGCATGTGGCGCCGATTGCCATGCCGGCTGAGAACGACCATGGATTCGAGGTGATCGCGGGGTTCAATGACCAGGTGCTGGCGGATGCCTGCAACGGGTTCTTCCGGCGGCAACGCAAGGCGGATCAACCGTTCTTCCTGGTGGCGAGTTTCGACAACCCGCACAACATCTGTGAATTCGGACGGCATATGCCACTTCCGTGGGCACGGCTGCCGGCGCCTCCGCCAACCGACCAGATGCCCAATCTGCCCTCCAACTTCGACATCCCGGCGTTTGCCCCGGAAATTATCCGGACTGAACAGGAACTGAACTACCCGGTTTATCCCACCCTGAACGGAAGTCCGGATGAATGGCGGCGGTTGCGTTGGGGATATTTCCGGCTGGTGGAATGGGTGGACCGGCAGATTGGACGGGTGCTGGACAGCTTGCGCCGGGCGGGCCTGGAGCAGGACACGGTGGTAATCTTCACCAGTGACCATGGCGATGGACATGGCGCCCACCGGTGCAATCAGAAATCCGTGCTGTACGAGGAGATTATCCGGGTTCCACTGATCGTACACGATCCGGCCGGTGTGTGCGGCAAGGTGAGCCCAAGCCTGGTCAACAATGCGCTGGATGTGTATGCAACCGTGCTGGATTATGCCGGTGTGAAGGCGCCCCTCGCCATGCCGGGATGCAGTCTGCGGGCACCGGCGGCGGGACGCCGGCCGGTGCGTCAGCGAGACCGCGTGTTTGTGGAGACATCCTTTGACTGGGCGCAACGGGGCTATGGTACCACGGGCCGGTCCGTCATCGAGGACCGGTACAAGTACACCGTATACGACAAAGGCCTGTACCGGGAATGCCTGGTGGACCTTGAACGGGATCCCGGTGAGATGGTGAACCTGGCCGTGGAGGCGCGGTATGCCGGCAGGGTGCGGCAATTCCGGCGCCGGTTACAACAGTGGGTGGTATCCACCCATGACGGGTTCCGGGTGCCCGGTTATGCCGATGGCCACGCGGGGCGGCCGGCCTGGCAGGTAAAACCATAACAGATGCGAAAATATGCGGCGTGTTTGAAGCGCCCGCCTTTCCGGGCGTTGGGCTTCAAGGACGGGCATGGAGCGTGAGGGTTCAACCCATGGATGCACGACACTACTGGACTGGACAGATGGAAGTTGCCCATGCCTTCATGCAGGCGGTGATGCGGATTCCGGTGGTGGAATGCGGGGAACCGGCGGTTCCGCTGGAACCGGCCATGCATGATGCCGGGGTAAGGATGGATTTCTCCCGTTCACGATTGGCGGACCGGTTTGACCGGATCTTCCGGATGCGCGAGGGACTGGTTCCGCTCCTGGTTCATGTAGGCCGCGCCTTTAACAACCGGGGCTGGGCCCTTCGCATCGAGGACGGGTTCCGGTCCCGCGCCATGCAGCAGGCATTGAGCATGCGTTCGGCGGTTTTCGAAACCATTATCCGCAAGGTGTTGTGGGAGACGGATGGGCATTGGCCGGACGATGCGTTCGTATTTCGCCGGATGTCGGTACTGGTGGCCACGGCGCCGAAAATCGGCACCCACATGTCCGCCAGCGCCGTGGATGTGTCCGTGGTGCGGCTGGATGACGGTGGTGAGGTGGATCGCGGCGGGCCGTATCTCGAGATGTCGGAACGGACCCCGATGGCATCGCCCTTTGTCACGGAAACGGCGCAGGCAAACCGGAAGGCCATTACAGCCCTGTTTCATGAGCATGGATTTGTCGAATATCCGTATGAGTTCTGGCATTACAACGCGGGTGATGCGTATGAGATGCTGATCCGGAAGACCGGGCATCCGGCGCGGTATGGGGCCGTGGATCTGGATCCGGCCACCGGGCGGGTCACGCCCATTGAGGACCCCACCCGTCCCCTCAACGACCCGGCCGCCTTGCGCGAGGCGTTGGAGACCGTCAGGAAGCAGGTTGTCCCGTCATGAGTGACCGTGTGCGAAGCATCCTGTTCGTCTGTACCGGCAACGCCGGTCGCAGCCAGATGGCCGAGGCCATGTTCAAGGCGCGGGTAGGAACCGGTGTGGAGGTTTTCAGCGCCGGGGTTGAACCCTGGCCGGACCTGCATCCCATGGCCCGGAAGCTGATGGCGGAACAAAGTCTTGATCTGACCGGCCACCATCCGAAGCATGTCCGCCAGTTTGTGGGTAAGGACCTGGACATCGTGGTCACCATCGGGGACCGGGCGGGAGCCGAAACCCCCGCGTTCAAGACCGGTGTCCGCCGGATCCACTGGGATATCCGGGATCCGGCGGATGCCGACGGCACGCCAGATTCGGAGCGTACCTTCCGCTGGACCTGCCGGGCGATTGCTGAGCGTCTGCCGGAGCTGCAGCGAATCCTGGACTGAATTCCATGATGTGGGCATGACGTTAGGCCTGTTTCGGCCTGGCATGATCCTTGACCGGAGGCCCTCTTGACACTCCATATTCATTTGCCTATTGTCCATTCCACTTACCGCATGGGTTTTCCACAGGGGATTACCGACGGATGGGAGGGTTGTCATGGGGGCATATCTGATTGAATTTAAGGATGGACACCCCGACTTGACGTTTCCGGTGCCTGAATCGGGTTGCGTGATCGGGCGTGATGCAGGATGCATGATCCAATTAACCGACTCACTGGTGTCGAGACGCCATGCCCTGATCGTTTGCGAGGAGGGACGCTGGTTTGTTGAGGATCTCGATACGCGTAACGGGACACGGGTGAACGGGTCCAAAAAGACCAAATGCGCGATTCAGCATGGCGATCGTCTCGGGTTTGGTTCGAAGGAATTGTTTTTCATGATCTCCAGCGGGAACCAGAGCGACTTTGTACCCAGTCATGTCATTGATTTTTCCGACCAGAGCGCGAAAAACACCATGGTCAAGCGTTCAAAGTCCGAATGATAGTGTGGGCGGTTGAGCGAAGCGCATGGCGAACGTCATCGTGAGGCGCATGCCGCGATCGCCGATCGCGGCTACAACCGGATTGAATTAATCGGTGGATGTATCCCCGTGAACGGCTTTGAGTACGGCGGCGAGGCGCTGGTCGCGGTCACGGGCGAGGTCGGCAAGCGGGCGGCCGGCGGTGGCCTGTTCAACGCCGCGGATGACTGCTTCGCCTGCCGCGGGCGGGATACTGGTCCAGTTGGCCATTGACTGCCAGTAGGTCTCAAAGGATTTCCCGATATGGTCGATGAACTGCCGGTACCCACCCGTCCCCCCGCCCAGGTGATAAATCATGTGCTGGCCCATGACGGCCCACCGCAACCCGGGACCGGCCGTGAGCGCCTTGTCCACATCCTCGACGCTGGCCACGCCGGAGGCCACGAGGTCAATGGCCTCACGCCATAAGGCGGCGGCCAGGCGGTTCGCGATGTGGCCGGGCACTTCCTTGTTTACGATCACCGGTGTCTTGCCGGTACGGGTGAAGAAATGGCGGGCACGATCGATGGTATCACGGGATGTTTGTTTGCCGGCCACCAGTTCAACCAGGGGAATCAAATGCGGCGGATTGAAGGGATGGGCAATCAGGGCACGCCCGGGGTGTTTCATCACGCGTTGGATTTCGGAAATCAAGAGGCCGGAGGAACTGCTGGCCACGATGGCATCCGGGGGCAGGAGATTGTCCAGGCGCGCAAAGACAGCATGCTTGGCTTCGTAGGTCTCGCGCACGGATTCCTGCACATAACCGGCACCGTCCGCCATCGCCTCCAAGGTATCCACCCGGTGCAGGCGTTGGTGCGCCGCCGCGACCACCGGTGGGGTGGCCAGGCCCAGTTCCTGCAAGCGGTTCAGGGCGGCTGAGGCGGCTTGCAGGCCGGAGGCACGGGCGGACTCCACCATGTCATAAAGGCGAACCTCGAAGCCGTGCAGGGCGAAATGGGCGGCCCAGCTTGCGCCGATGGTACCGGTTCCGAGTATGGCGATCGGGCCGCGGACGGGTTCGGTTGTCATGGTTTGGTTGCTCCTGTCATGTCGGCGCGATACTGGTCGCGCAGGACCCGGCGCATCACCTTGTTGGATGCGGTGCGTGGAAGTGTCGCGACGAGGCAGACATCATGGATCTTGCACAGGGATCCATGCAGGGTCCGGACAGCGGTCTGCATGGCGGTCTTGAGCCGGCGTGGATCGGGCATGGTGTCCGGCAGGCAGACCGCGTAGACCACCAGGTTGGCCGGTCCGCCGTCGGGCGGCAGCACGGCAACTGCGGCGGTTTCCCGAATACCGGGGACCGTGTTCAAGGCGTGTTCCAGTTCGGTGGCGCTGACCTTGATGCCCTTGAGTTTCATCGTGTCGTCGGTGCGGCCATGGTGCCGGAAGAATCCGCCGCCGAGGGCTTCAACCTGATCGCCGTGCCGCCGGAGCGTACACCCGTCCGGGCCGGTGGGGGCCCCTTCGAAATACACGGCGTGGTGATCGTGGTTAAGCAATCGTTGGGACAAGCCGATGGAGGGAGGTTGAATGAACACCTCGCCATTGCGGGTGGGCTGGTCCTGTTCATCGAGCAGGGTGAAATCCAGTCCAAGGGCGGGAGTCGTGAAGGTTGCCGGTGCTGCGGGTTGAACGAGGGTTCCGGTGATATAACCGCCGCCGATTTCGGTGCCACCGCAGTATTCGATCACCGGCTTGTAGCCGGCGAGCATCATCAGGTAGAGCATGTCATCGGGGTTGGAGCATTCCCCCGTGGAACTGAAGGCGCGGATCCGGCTCCAGTCGATGCCCTCCATGCAGCGGGTGTGCCGCCAGGTTTTCACCAGGCTGGGAATCAGCCCAAGCATGGTGACCCCGGCGTCACGGACGAACTCACCGAAGGCGCGGCCGGTGGGCGGGCCTTCATAGAGGGCGATGGAAGCGTGGTTGACCAGGGCGGCATAGATCAACCAGGGACCCATCATCCAGCCAAGGTTGGTGGGCCAGGCCAGGGTGTCGTCCGGCTGGATGTCGTGGTGCAGGAAGGCGTCGACGGCGCACTTGATGGGCGTGGTGTGCACCCAGGGAATGGCCTTGGGGGCACCGGTGGTGCCGGAGGAGAAGAGGATGTTGATGGCGTCGCCGGGGTCACGGGCGACTGGCGTGAAAACGGGTGATGCCGTCAATACGGTGTCCCACAGGCGATCGTCCGGGCGGAGGGCGGCGCGGCAACGGTCCGCATCACAGGCGACCACGATGGTGAGAGGTGCCTGGGCTTCGATAAGGCGGGCATACAGGGGAGAACCTGCGTCGGTACGGGTGGTCAGTTCCTGGGTGAACACGGCCCGGGCATTCGCGATGCGCAGGCGGGCGGCGATTTCCTCGGGGGCAAAGCTGTCGGAAATGGAGACCACCACACCGCCCATTTTCACGATCCCGAGGTAGATCGCCACCGATTCGGGCGTCATCGGCATGTAGATGGCGATGGCGTCCCCGGAGGCCAGTCCCTGGTTAGTCAGGCTGTTGGCAACCCGGTTGCTCAGCTGGTCGAGTTCGCCATACGTGGTGTCTTGAAGCGGCCCGCCGGGTTGCCGGTGGCGCACGGCGACGGCGTCCGGTGACGTCGTGAAGCAGCTGGCGGCGATATTAAGCCGGGATCCGGGGAGCCAGACGGGATGTTCGGGTGTCCCTTCCTGCACGGCATGATAGGGTTCGGAAAAGCGGAACCCCACGGTGCGAATGAGGGTGTCCCAGAAGGTTGCCCGGTTCTGGACTGACCATTGATGGAGGCTGGCATAATCCGGCAGACCGAGCCGGTTGCAAAGTTGTCCGATGTTGGAGGAGGCGATTTCGGCAGGGGAGGGTATCCAGGCGGGACCAGGGCCTGCTTCCCGGGGACGGCCGGCGTAGATTTCCCGGTACAATTCGTGGTGGATGGAAAACGGGATGTCGGGGGTAAGGAACGCGCGGGAAATCCGGTGCCAACGGGCTTCGGGGGAAAGGGTGTTTGGCAGGGAATCCAGTTGTCCGGACAAGGTGTCGGCACGGTCGGGGTCCAGTCCCCATGCCGTCAATTGCGTGCGTCTGTCGGTATCTGCCATGTCAACCGGTTCGGATATTGGAACGATGCAGATACTATACCGGCGGCGTATGACCGGGTCAATGTCAGTACTCCGGAGGGGGGGCGACGATCATTTCCGGGCTTGTTCCACGGTGCGGTAGAGGGTGGCGACGTTTTCGATCGGCGTATCGCGATCGAAGGACCAGGCGCACAGGGTGACTGCGGGGGCCCGGGCCGTGCTGTGAAGCATCGAGACGGTCAGGTCATGGACCTGATCGGTTGATCCCTCCCGGATAACCGTGGGGTCAACCAGGGGCCGCATGGCACACCCGGGCATGAGCACGGTTCCCAGGTTCAGGTCGGTGCCGGGTCCGAGTTCGATGGCGGAGAGGGAGGGGATTTCCCGGAATGCCTTGAGCAGGTGGGTTGAGGGTCCGCACGAATGGTAGGATACCGAGTGGAAGGTGGAGGCGATGGACTGGTTGACGGGGAGAACCCCGTCCCGGTAAGTCGCTTCCGAGAGGAGTGACGCCGAACAATCGCCCAGGTTGATGCGCTCCAGTCCAGCCCCCGTCGCCTGGCAGATACGTGCAAAGATGGCCTGGTAGATTGCCCAGACCTTGTACAGGATCTGCCGGGCGTCATACGGCGTTTCCATCATCCGGATAAACAAGGATTCACCGCACAGCTGGTGGGCGGTGGTGAAGGGTGTGTGGATGTTCATTGTACCGCTCCGCGTCCCGAAGATGTCCGCCCGGTCCCCGTACAGCTTTTTCATTTCCCGATACTGGTCAAGGATGCGGTCGATGATGGGGTGATGGGCGGATGCTGCCGGGTCGATACGCGCAATTTCTGCAGGGGTCAATTCCGCCCATGGTTTTCCCCAGCTTTCGAGGGTGGCGTCGTCGGGCAATCTCCAGTCGGCGCCCTGAGTCCGCATGATCAGATCCACGGGTTGGATGAACAGGTTGGCGGAAGGAACGGGGGAGGCGCAACCGGCGCCGTAAGGTCCGAGGCATTCATGGAGAAAGAGGGCTTCCGTGCGTTCCACCCTGGCGCGATAGGCCGGATCGAAATAATAGGCCTCGCCGTAGGTTATCCCGGTGTGCTTGGTATAGAAGGCCGGCATGAAGTTGAGGCTGATATCGATGGCGGGCGTCATTACAAATGGTCTCCGGGCTGTGAAATCACGGATCGTATCCTCGTGCGGTTAATACCGGTTCTGTCCGGTCAGCATCTTTTCCATGGAATCGCCTTGTTCGGCAAGGGTTGTTATCGACTTGGCCATGTCTTCCGGGTGAACCGTGGAACGCAGGTGGGTCTCCACGACGGCAAAGCATAAGAACCCATCCAGTTCGGCCAGACCAATGGCGCCGCAGGGAATCGACAAGTTCAGTTTCAGCGCCCATTCGTAACGGGCCGGATCGGCTTTTCCGCAGGGAGTGCACAGTTGGACAACCGGGTTTCCAAAATTGTCGTGGCCGGAAAAGTCCACCCACACCTGCTGGGACCGTCCATCCGGCAGATTCACGTCCGCACTGTACTGCGGTCCCTGGCCGCTGATGCGGACCGGCAGGTCGCGTGTGGCCGCGGTGAGCAGGTCGCGATCACCGAGTCGGTGGGAATCGATTGAAATGCCGGGTGTACGCGCCGATACGGCCCATTGTCGCCAGGCGCCTGCATCGTCGCCATGATCCTGCCCGGTGATGTTCTGCAACGCCCGCACGGCCTCGGTCAGATTCTTTCCGCTTTCCAGCAGATTGATGAGGGGGCCCACGGCGCGGCCGTCGCCGACTTCCGAGAGAATCCGGATGGCGGACCACCGGACTGATTCGTTGCGGTCATTCAACAACACCACCAGGGAGTCAATACAGGCCGGACCGGCATCCAGTGCCGCATCGATTGTCCGGGACCGGGCATCCGGGTTACGCAGGCCGCGTCTGAGTTGTTCGATATCCATGGTCATGGTTTCACCTTTGCATGGTGCGTGTGCGGTCCAGACAACCCTATCGCTTAATGCGCGTGGATTGAAGCGGAATTACACATGGAGCTTTCCCTCCGGCCTCCACCGTGATAGTTTCCAGATTGGGAGGATGCAAATGAACAAGAATCCGGCAGGCATACTTGAGTATTTGGCAGGTGGGGTCCCTCGAGTCCTCACGACCTTCAATGGGAAGACCGGCCGATTTCTGGCACCCAATGGGGGATGGGCGGTCACCAATCAGGATGTCATCTATCCCCTGGCCATGCTGTATGCCACGCCCGGCACCCGCTATTACCGCCAGAAGAAGATCCTCGACCTGTGCGGCCGGGCCGGCGATGCGTGGCGGGAATTTCAGGAGCCGGATGGTTCATTTGAATTCATCAAGGTCGATGGTTCGCGGTGGGGGAAGATCTTCATGCCCTGGTCAATCTATCATTGGCTGGAGACCTTCATCCTCCTGCACACATCGCTGGATCGTCGGCGGGTTGCCCGCTGGCGCCAGGGGCTGACACTTGCCTACGAGGGATTGGCCGCCACAACCGCCAGCCCGTCGGCGCATAACATTTCCACCTGGAATGGCATGTCGTTGACCCGGGCCGGCCAGTTCTTCAACCGTCCCGACTGGTTGGAGATCGGCCGCAATCAATGCCGGTTCTCCGCCCGGGAACAACATCCGCACGGCTTCTGGCCGGAAGGCGATGGCCCGACCACGCAATACAATTTCGTCTACATGCACGCATTGGGCTTGTACCACGCCTTTACCAAGGACCGGACCCTGGAACCGGTTCTTCGCCGGGGCACGGATTTCCATACCACGTTCGTCTATCCCGACATGACGTCGGTGGAAACCGTTGATGGTCGTGTCCGTTATCATCAGCACCCGCAGACACGTGGCTGGCCTGCCTTTTCCCTTTTCCCCCGGGGGCGCCGGCTGATTCGCCAGGTGATGCGCCACCTTCCGAAGCAGGGCGGGCTCGATCCCGCCCTGGCCTCTGCCCTGCAACACATGACAACCGGCCCGGAAACATGCCTGTTGCAGGAGGAAAAGCGGGGGCGGACGGTTTATGGCGGAAAAGCGTTGTTGTGCAAGCATGACGACTGGTTTTTCTGTGTCAGCGGCTATTCGGCGGCTCCCGCCAACCGGCCCCGGTTTTCCCGCAACCGCTGGATCAAGACCCGGTCCAACGCGCTGGGCTTATGGCACCGGAAAACCGGGCTGCTGGTCGGAGGCGGCAACTCCAAGCACGATTCGCTCTTTGCCACCTTTGAGGTGTGGGATAATGGCGCGTTGCGACTGGAGCCGGACTCCTTGTCCTTCTCCCGGAAGCAGGGTAGAGAAACCGTCCGGTTCCGTTACGGGAATCTGTCGTGCCTCATGCATCTCAAGCCCCTGGACAGCAAACGGCTGGAATTGGTTTTTGAACTGCCGGCTGCCACCCGCAAGCGGGCAACGGTCCAGGCATGTTTCAGTCTACGCCTCAAGGCGGGGACGCCGATCAGCTGGTCGGCCAGGGCGAAGCCCATGGTCAACCGCCAGGAAACGGTGGATCCCCTGCATGCCATGGCGGTCAACTGGGATCCGTCAGGAAAGTACCGGCAATGCAAGCTCCGGGGGGACGGGTGGGTTCTCGACATGCCGGTTGAGAGTGCGTTTGAATATCCGGTGTATCCCTTCAACCCCTACGCCATCGACAACCATGCGCCGGTGGAGGATTGTGTTGGTGTGATCAGCGCAGGATTCCTGGAAGGTCGTGTCCGTCGTTTTGTGCTGAGGATCCCGTGATACTTTCCGACAGGCGCTGTGACTACCATGTCCACGACCATGCCGACCGCTGCGCCCATGCCGAGATGACCCTTCCGAACATCACGCAGGAAGCCATCCGCCTTAAACTGGATGAAGCGTCCCTACCCTGTGCGCCCGGGTACAGGCAATCCAGAGGAGGTTCACCATGACTGATCCGGCGATCGTTCGAGAACCGAAACTAATACCGGCTCCGCAAGCGGAGCGGGTGGATATCCTGTTTGATGCACAAAACTATACGGCTTTCCCGCACCTGATCCGGCTGGGTGGTGATGAACTGCTCATGGCCTTCCGGCAGGCGCCGAAGGAAGACGGCATTCACCATACCCATCCGCGCTCGATCTGCACGGTTGTCCGATCCTATGATGCCGGCCGGACCTGGGATATCGCAGGCGCCTCGCAACTGACTGCCGGGGGCGGCCAGGAATGTGCCCTCATCCATCTTGGCGGACCCCGGGTGGGTGCGGTCGTTGCCTGGCATGAAGTGGTACCAGTCCGGGAACAGGCACGCTCGGGAATCCCCCACCTCTTTCCCTCCGAATATCCGTTCCGCACACCCGGCTCATTCTGGGTGTGGAGTGAAACTTTCGGACTGACCTGGCGCCCCGACCACGTGCACTTCCTGGCCCCGGATACCATGCCCTGCGGCCCGGTCCACCGTTGCCGGGACGGGCGTATCCTGATCCCTGTCTACGCCTTTTCCTCCTCGGCCGTGACCTATGATCCCGGGTCCATGTCATCCGTGCTGGTCATCTCCGCCGACGAGGGTCGAACCTGGGCTGAACCGAATGTCATTGCCCGTGGCCTGCCTGGGGTCCGCGGCTATTGCGAACCCGCTGTTGTGGAAACCCGTGCAGGAATCCTTCGTGCCCTGCATCGCGTTGAAACTCCGACCTGGGGTCCAGAACGCTGTTTCTGGACCAACCAGTCAACCGACGGTGGTCGTACCTGGACGGATCCTGTACCGACCGGGATCTTGAGTGGCGCGTGTCCACGACTGTTGCCGCTTTCGGATGGCCGGCTTCTCCTGACGTTCGGCCGGCGGTTCGAACCATTCGGGATCCGGGCCATGATCAGCAAGGATGGCGGCGCGACCTGGGGAGATACGGCCTGGTTGCTGCGCGAGACTCCAAACGGGAACCAGGGCTATACCAGTTCCGTGGAACTCGGCAACGGCCGGATTCTCACCGTTACCTACGCGGAGAACGGGAAAGGGGTTACCGGTATTGTCGGAACCTTCTGGCAACTGCCGGCGTGAACCGGCGGGCCTATCGGCCGTAGAACCAGTCCGTTTCGATCAAGGCCACCCGGAGATCGATCACATCCTGCATGCAGTGGTTCGGCAGGTATTCGCAGGTCCAGTAGTTTACAACCGCCATCCCGGCCTTTGTGAAACGGCAACCCGGATTGGAAAAGGCCCGTGCGGGATCCGTTTCGATATCCCGGGGTGGTCCCCACGTCCGCCCTTCGTCCCGCGAGACGGATGCCGTCAGCGGGGTCCGTATGCCGAAATGCGAGCACGCCGGATCATACGAGCTGTTGTTCCAGATCATGAGCAGATCGCCTGTATTTGGAATCCGGGTCAACGCGGGACACGATTCCGGGGTTTGCAACGCCGAAGTCTGCGGGGTGGACCACGACATTCCGTCATCCGCGGACTCCGACAGGAACAGCGATCCCAGCTGGTTCCGCATGACCATCAGCACACGACCGTCACGGGTCTCCTCCACGTGGGGTTCCATGACTCCACGCATCGGCAGGAACAAGCGGTTCGCTGCTTCGTTCCAGGTTCGCCCGTCATCGTCGCTGAATAATACCGCTCCACAGACAATGTGGTTATAGGGGGTGTCGCCCGGTTTATCGACAGGGGAGACGGGCAGCAACAGTCGCCCGGAAGCCAACCGCTTGATCACCGCATTGCACAGGCTGTAATCCATACCGGCGGCAAATTCCGCGAAGGGGAGAAAGGTCCGGCCTTCATCGGTGGATTTCCACACGTGTTCAGTGATGCAAAGCGGAACAGCGCTTTTTTGGCGCATGAAGACCAGCAGGATTCCGCCATCCGTGGCCCGGATAAGGTTCGGGGAATAGACGTTCACGTCACCCGGCGCCGTGTCCGTGATCACGCGGTGCCCGTGCCAGGTTTGACCACCGTCACCTGATTCCTGGGCGACGATCCGCGTCGGTGCGATATCACTGCCATCGCCGGAGAATTCCATGTAGGCCAGTAGGAGTCGCCCATCATTCAGCTCAATGACATCGCCTTCGGATTTACGGGTAAAGGCCTTCGTGGTGGGTGCCGCCGTTACAATCCGCATCATAAATTATTTTCCATTACAGGATGTCGGCGAATCCCTGGACTGGGCTTTTTGAGTGTTCCGGAATGTGCGCCCATTCCTGGAGTTCCGCCCACTGACGCGTAACCGCCAGGTCGCCCCGGGCCGGTCCATTGTAGGGATAGAACGACCTAACCGCCTCGGACGCCCGTTTGCCGGCCTCTATCCGCCGGTCTTTCCCTTCTTCCAGTTTGCACAACGCATCCGCGAAGTCCTGGGCATCCCGTGCCCCGCCCACCCGGGGGGACAGTTCGGAATCCGCAAAGGCCTCGAGCGTGCTGACCGGGTGATAGGTCCAATGTCGCATGGCCAGATAGTTGAGTTTCCAGGCCAGGGTCCGGTTGGTTACTTCGCCGTGGATACTGATTCCTTCCAGGCCGGCCTCATGGGACCGGAGGCATCCTTCGGCAAAGGTACTGACCGCCAGGGCGCTCCGGCGCAGGGTGCCGTTCCACTGGCTTGCCTGGTGAATGAAACCCGCCGACCGGGGGGTTGGTGGCATCAGCCCTTTGGGCCAGCGCGGATTCCGGTACAAGGCGGATGGCCGTGACTTCGTCATCCAGTCCCGGAGCTTGACGGGCGTTTCTGACAGCATGCCGGTGAGGGTCCACTGCGCCATGGCGCTGGGCGGCATCCGCCGGGCGAAGTAAGGTTCACACCCCATGTCGGCCCCGGCATTCGTCACTTCCCGGCCCCGGCCGAACCCCGAGTAGGTGGCATACGTATTCCAGGCGTCCGGGGCCACCTTGTGTGCGATATCCAGGGCCGTCTTGTAGGCGAAGAACTGGTCCTTGAAATAGTCGGCTTCACCACTCCGGATTCCCGCCCGTCCCCGTTTTCCCGCGTTCGAATGGTCGACCATGAGGTCGCTGTTTTCCAGGTTCACCCCGCCGATCGGGAAGCTGCGGTACAGCCAGGCCAGCGATTCGGCGATCCACTGCTGGTTTGCCGGATCATAGGGGGACAGCTCGCGGGCGCTGTACTGACCGTCCTTCCATCGGTTGCCGCGTTTCGGGTTCCGGGCGAGATAGGTCTCCAGGTTGTAGGGGTGTTCCCCTTCGTAGTAGATGCCTCCATAGCCTGTCGTCCCGACGCCCGGCAGGATGGCCACCCCGCGATCCGCCGCATACCGGGCAATGTCATGGGCGTATCGTTCACCGCCATGTGCATCCCGCAGGAAGCCCCAGATGATCACCCCGTTGAATCGCGCTTCCAGGCAATGATCGATGAGTCGCCGGTAGTCTTCCAGGTAGGTTTCCGGTTGCTTGAGGTATTGATTGGCGCACCCGTTGACCTGGTTGCCTTCGTCATCCAGCACCCAGTTGGTTGAATGGTCCCAGGTCCAGAAGAAGCGCAGGGGGAACGCCGCGTTCTCGGTACGTGTTCCGCCCCGGTACACCAGGCCCCGTGATGTCCGTTCGCTCCAGACCAGGACATCCGCCAGGCCTGCCAGCATGCCGAACAGGTCGCCGCCCAGGATGATGACAGCCTTTCGTTTCCCGTCCTTCACTTCCTGTATCCGGTACCCGCTCGGGCGGATTCCGGCGGCGCGCACGCCGAAGTGCCGGTTCACAACAGCTGCTGCTGCCGATCCCGTCCGGCAAACCACCAGGACATCGCCGTCCAGGACCGGTGAATCAAGTGCCTCCACCGGCATGGTCCGGACCGAAGTCGCCCCCAGTTTACGTTCCACCATGGCCTGTGCAGGAAGCCCATCGGTATATTCCAGACAGGCATTCATCCGGTTCGCGGGACTATTTGCCAGCGTAATCATCGTGTTCCTCCTGGCGAAACTCTGGTGCCTGGCGCGCCAGTAGCACCTCAACTAGAACTTACCATAACTATACTCATCATAAGGCACTTGTGAAGGTGGCAGTGAAGAGATATTTAGCCAAAAAAACGATGGATTAACTCTTTGTCTATGAGATATCGCCTGTCAATTTTATCGATAGCGGTTGGCAGGCCATTCATCTCTTCAATAGGGACGAGATAGATGGGGGTTTTATCGAGCAAGTATCTTCCGTGCCTGACCAAGCGAACAATCGCCAGCAGATGATATACTCGGTTGGCCGGATTGTATTTCGGAGTTTCGTCACCCTCCGTTGTCTTGACCTGTATTGCCTTGAACACCTCCCCTTTGATGGCGATGAGATCATTTCCTGAATCCTCCATTGGGGGGGCAGCCTGAACGCCGTGCTCAAGCAGGCGGAGTTGGACGAGAAGCTCACCGATGAGACCTGTGGTCTTGTTGTCATCAAGCGAGTTCATGTGACCTCAGCGTTCTGCAGACCTTTGCTGCTCCTTGGCAGGCGCAGGTCTGCTTCATAGTGGTTTCCGCATTGGCCGAACACAGACGTCTTCAGGCTGCAAAGTACCCACCGGAACTATCTCACGCGCACCTGAAAATGCACGAGCGATATCTTGTTTGTTCCTTTGATCCACGCAGTGTTTGCTTGGTAACAGAGGAGAAGGAGTTCATTGGTGTTGATCGTTCGGTCCTCGTGTGTGCCTATAAGGGTTAGGTTAGTCCATTTCTGCAAAGGCAGTCGCTTGAGGTCAACCGGCAAAGAAATGACTCTTTTCGGCAAGCCACGCTCTCCCGTAATCTTTGCTGTAAGTGTTGGCTGGTTGGTGTGCAGCGCATTGGTATAGATGCCTTCCGTAAGCTGCATCTTGATCTCCGTGACGACTTTCTTCTCTAGCGGTTGCGGATAGATAATGAACTGTTCAGTATTCTGCCAAGTTTCTCGTTCTTCCCAGGTGCATGTGTATGTGGCACCGGACAACTTCTTTGGCCAGTAGTTTGTGCAGGACTCCATTGTCGCAGAGAAACCGCCGAACATTCGCCACACCTCCTCAGTTTCCTGAGCGAAAGGGGGAGGCACAAATCTTTCCCTTGGCGACATCACGTGGTTGTTGATCTTTAGTGACAGGAATACGTCCTTGCGCTTGAGCGCGGACCGCAACTCGCCGTAGTTCGGATTGGCGCCCAGAAGCGTGGAATAGTATCCATCCACCACCAGCACCTGATTTGTCTCCTCGTAGATGTAATCACCTCCTGAAGCGTTGGTGTAGATGCGAAAAACGATCGCTACTGGTCCGTTGACAAGATTCGTGCCTTGAATGAGCTTACCCTGGTAGTTGACATTTATGCCTGACTCGCCTTGTGCGCCGACGCATGCAAGCAGTGCATAGCAAAAGCAACAGATGCGCAACTGATTCATGTTGATACCCCCTATGGTGACGATAGGCGTACTCTATAGAACCGGAGGCCGTGTTCCGGAACTGAGCCACTCGTGTTAGTCGTAAAGTCATCCAGAAACACATGGACAGCGCACGTTGAAGCCACAGACTTGTAGATGCTGGCGTTGGTGTTCCAGAAAGCACTCCAAGTGTTCGTCAAACAGGACGAATAGACCAACTCATAGCGTCTTCCCGGCACGGTTGCCACTTGGATTACGATGGCCGTTGTTGAGTCACGTATTTCGGCCATCGCAAGGACCGAGGTGGCGCTATTCGGGTCGGTCCCGGCGATCAATTCAGAACTATCGGCAAGTCCATCGCAATCGGTATCGGCCTTGTTCGGATCTGTGGGCGTTGCGGGCGAGAAGGCGCTTCCCGTAAGTTCTATGGTATCCGACAGGCCATCATTGTCGTTGTCGGTGTCGTCTTCGTCAGGAATACCATCATTGTCTGTATCGGCCCATGGACCAATGCCTAAGACATGGATGAATCCCGATCTATGTAAATAGCCGGTTGACAGAGAGTCCGTGGGGCGAAACTGTTGCCCCCAGGAGCTAATAGCAACCATCGTTAAGTTGGTCATCCGGAGGCCAGAAGAGCCAACACAGTACGCGACGTTAGAATAGTCCTGCGCCACCGAACACGTGATGGCGAGAACAGTCCCACAGATGGCAATTCTGATTTTGTTCATCATGCCTCTCAACCACCTTGTGGAGCAACCCCATT
>Ga0156516_1205_pt1 | contig 19928 bp, 20 predicted proteins | sample RifOxyB3_FD_111911 | JGI IMG/M metagenome (GOLD analysis project Ga0156516, IMG submission 111911) | Lentisphaerae bacterium RIFOXYB12_FULL_60_10
GGTTCGTGCAATCGCCGCATCCAATCGCTTCAGGAAGGAAAGCGCGGAGTTATACGGTTTCGTTCTGCATTTTCGGTTTTCCATCTTCGCTTTCCACCATGTCCGGATACAGTTTCTTCATGCAATCCGGGCAGAGTCCGTGGCTGAATTCGGTGTTGGTATTGTCCTGGATGTATTTCTCCAGTTGATTCCAATATCCCTTGTCGTCCCGGATCTTTTTACACGAGCAGCAGATGGGAAGCATGCTTTTCAGGGTCCGCACATGGGTCCGGGTTTCTTCCAGGCGCGCCACATTCTCCGTGAGCGTCCGGTTGGTGCTTTCCAGTTCGGCCGTACGCCGGGCGACCGATGTCTCAAGGAACCGGGTATGGTCGCTGATGGTTTCACACATCTGGGCAAACGTCCGCGCGAGCGTCCCGATCTCGTCTTCACGCGTCACGGGCAGACCGGCCACATCGTAATTCCCCTGCGACATGCAACTGGCGGCCGAGGTGATGATGGCCAGGGGATTCAGGATCATGCGGCGGATCATCCACCCCACCCCGCCGAGCAGGATCACGGTCAGGATGATCCCCGCCCCGACCACCGGACGGAAGATCGGTTGCCGGATCACCGTATTGAGGTCCAGAGCCGTGAGGATATACCAGTCGAGTTTGGCCAGGTAGGCGACGCCGATCATTTTCTGCTGGCCCTCGAGCGTCACGGACAGGGTGGTTGCGGCTTGTCCGGCGGATGCCGAATGGCCGTTCTGCAACGTTTCCAGGGCGTCCTTGAGGCGCTGGAAATCCCCCGGACCGGTCAACAGCGGCTCGATGCTGGAATGTTGGGTTTCCGTTTTCGCCACGCTCTGGAGATCGATCAGGTCCCGGTTGCGGTGGGCCTGGATGGCCAGCCGGGAATCCAGGATGATGTTCTCCACGCCGGGCTCGGTCCGGTCGACAAACGTCGCAAGGAACGATGTCAGTTCAAACCCGGTCCCGATCATGCCGAGGGGGGACCCGTCCTCCTCCCGGATCACGGCATTGACCCACACCTTGCGGGTATCGAGTGCCCGGTCGTAGTTCACGTTGAGCGCATATTCCGGCACACTCTCGATTGTGGCGAAGTACCAGGCATCATTCGCCAGGTTGGTGCTCAGCGTGTAGGCATATTTTTTGTCCCCGTACCGGCGGGACGGGTCGTCGTAGTAGTAGTTCAGGCTGGAATGAATCACCTGGAACCAGGTTCCGGCGGTCAGCCGTTTGCGGAAACTTTCCAGTTCGGCCAGGGCATTACGGCGTCGTTCGGGGTTGGCCTCCTGGCGGGCCCATTCCCGGATGACCGGTGAATCCGCCATCCGTCGGACCATGGTGATTTCGCGGGTCAGGGGTTCCTGGAGGAGTGCCCGGTTGGAGAGTGCATACCGGCCCGCATACCGGCCGCCCAGTTGTTCGGTGATATGACCGACAATCACCCGGAAAGCAAAGAACGTCATGGCGATGCCGACCAGGCACACCCCGGCAACAATCATCATCAACCGCAGGTGGAGTCCGAACACCCGTAACCGTTCAGGATGCGTCGGTACCGTTTGCTTCATGTCCCCCCTTACCAGATTCCGGACCCGTCATGCAAGGTGCGAATGGAAGGTGAATACGGAACATTTCCCCGTCCAGCCCGTCAATCTCCCCATCCGAGGCGAGTATTCAGTGTTCAGTGGCAAAGAGGTGTCAGGTTTCAGGTGTCAGGTCGGAATGTGTTGTCGGAAGCACGTTATCTCGCCTGAAACCCGACACCCGACGTCTGTCTTCTGAATACTTTCCGGCGACTGAACACTTCCCCATCCGCTCCCCACTTTAATATTCGCCAATCATCATTCGTCAATCTGCAGTTCTTGGTGTCTGTCCCCGAGCTTCTTAAACTACCGGCTGTTTTAGTATTACATTGCACAATTACAGGGGGTGATTTATATTCCTTTAAGAGAAATTATGGGGTGATGAATGAAAAGGTTGGCGGAACGAAATCTCCTGGCCTGGTACCAGAATTCCGGACGTAAGCCGCTGGTCATCCGCGGGGCAAGACAGGTGGGCAAGTCCACGCTGGTCAGGAATTTTGCCCGGGAGCAAGGCCTCGATCTGATCGAGATAAATCTGGAAAGAAACCGCCGTCTTAACGACCTCTTTGCTGCACAGAAGATGGCAGATATCTGCCGGGAGATCGAGATCATCGCGGACAAATCCCTGTCGCCCGCCGATGGCAAGATCCTGTTCCTGGATGAGATTCAAGCGACACCGGAAGCCATTCCCTGTCTGCGCTACTTTTTCGAGGACATGCCTGAGTTGCCGGTCGTCAGCGCCGGTTCATTGCTTGAGTTCGTTCTGGCAAAACACAATTTCGAAATGCCTGTCGGACGGGTAGAATACCTGTTCCTCGGTCCGATGAGTTTCCAGGAGTATCTCCTGGCTCATGGTCAAAACCGCCTCCTCGACTTGATCGATGATTTCGGCTGGAACGACACGTTCTCCGATGCCGCGCACGAGAAACTGCTGGCCGCACTCCGTGAATTCTTCGTTGTCGGCGGTATGCCGGAAGCCGTACAGAGGTCCGTGGATGGACACGACCTTGACAAGATACTGGACGTTCAGGCCTCGATCTGTGAGACCTATCAGGATGATTTCGCCAAGTATGCGCGCGACAGCCAGCTGACCCTCCTCCAGAACCTTTTTCGCCATGTCCCGGTAAAGGCCGGCGCCAAGGTCAAGTATTCCAATATCGACCCCCATCGTCCGGCCCGGCAGGTGCGCGAAGCGATTGACCTCCTGGTCAAGGCCGGCGTCCTCTATCGGGTGACACATTCCGATGCATCCGGAATGCCGCTGAACGCCACCGTCAACCCCAAGTTCTTCAAGCTCTATTTCCTGGATGTCGGTCTTCTGAATTTCCTGTGCGGTACCAAGTATATTGCCCCCGAAGTGATCCGGGGCCTGGACTTCATCAACAAGGGCAACGTGGCGGAGCAATTCGTCGCCCAACACTTGTACTTCGCCGGACGGGTGAACTGTGCACCGGAGCTTTTTTACTGGTTGAGAGAAGGCAAGACCGGGAATGCGGAAGTGGATTTTCTGGCCGCAGATGCCGGTGGCGTGCTGCCCATCGAAGTGAAAGCCGGCCAAAGCGGTGCCCTTAAATCGTTACACCAGTTCATCCTGCATAAGCAGGTGTCCCGGGCGGTGCGGTACGATTTGAATAAACCCTCCAGGCAAACCGTTGCCTGTGCTGCGCCTCGCGGAGACGGCGTCATGCCCGTCGAGTTCACGATGACCTCATTGCCGCTGTACATGGTTCATCGATCCGATCTCTGGTAGCATCCCGTCCTTCTCCCGGCCCAGGCGAGCAGGAGGTGTCAGGTTTCTGGTGTCAGGCCGGAATGTCCTCATCTTCTCTTCCCAATCCCCCAATCTTCAAATTTCCAATCTAACGCTTCACGGAAAACGGTCGGGGTGGAACCCGACCCTCCAGGCATTCACCACCCTTCCGCCATTGGAGGGCCGGCTTCCACGCCGGCCGCAGCGGTTCCCGGTGCCTGTCCCTGTCCTTTACTCCCACACATCGCTTCCCTCCGTCCTTCCCGCCTTCCGTCTAGCAGCCTGCCTTCTCAGCGGATCCTGGCGCCATTGCCGCTACCCATCCACATGTCGGCGTTCGGTCCCAGCACGTCTTTGAGATGTGCCGTCACCTCGTCGAGCTGCCGGAGAATGTCCGGCGACAGGCTGATGCCGGCCGCCTCCGTGTTACGCTTCGCCTGACCGGGATTCCGAGCACCGCAGATCACCGAGGTCACCGTCTCACGAGTCAGCAGCCATGCCAGCGACAGGTTCGCCATCGAGATTCCCGCCGTATCTGCTATGCGCCTGACCGCCCGGATCGCATCAAACGTTTCAACCTCGGCACCGGGCTCTCCGTGACGGGTCCCCTCCCGGGCACTTGAGAAATGACGGGACCGGGCCCTGCCCGCCGGGACAGCGTCTGCATGCTCGAATTTTCCGGACAGCAGTCCCTGCATCAACGGCGAGTAGCAGAGCATCCCGACCCCCATCCGGGCCATGACAGGCTGAATCTCATACTCAACAGCCCTGAACAGAAGATTGTAGGCAACCTGGTTGGTTGAAACCGGGCAGCTGGCCTCCTCGCACGCGGAAAGATCCCACGGCCCGTAATTGGAAACCCCGTATGCGCGAATTTTTCCTGCCTGCTTGAGTTCCTCACAGACACCAAACGTCTCGGCAACCGGTATGTCACGGTTCGGCCAGTGAAGCTGGTACAGGTCGATCACATCCATTCCGAGATTCGCAAGACTCCGGTCACAGGCCGCGCGCAATTCGTCAGGCCGGAAATGTGACGGAGACACCTTGCTGGCAATGACCAGTTTATCGCGCCGATCGTTCAGTGCTTTCCCCACGAGCTGTTCGGAGTAACCTTGCCCGTAAGCTTCCGCCGTATCGAAGAAAGTAATGCCTGCATCCACGGCAGCTTTGAGTCCGTCGATGGCTTCCTGCTCATCCTGTGCCCCCCAGGTTGAATCGCCCACAATCGCCCAGCAGCCGAACCCTATGGTGGAGACATCGATTTCTGTTCCTGGCAATCGCCGGTACTTCATACGCTTCCCTTTCTTTCTCCATCCAGGCCCATGCGTGTAAACTGACACTCCGGAGCCTCATAGCGCACCATCAGTTCCTTCATTTTGGCTGCAAGCCGCTCCTCAAGCTTCGCATCATGAATCGGATGCTCCTGTCCGGGATCCCTGGTAACGTCGAATACCGGGTTGAAGTCCGGCGCATTCGCATGCCGGCTGGACTTGCTCTCAATCCGGTAATGCGGAATCCCGTCAGCCGTCTTGAGGAACACTCCGAAATCAGCCGCTTTCAGGGTTTCCCGCGGCATGAAATCGGCGAAATTCCGGGGGGCAGCCGTGTAATGGTACAGCCGGCTTTCCGGCAGCGGCTGGCGGCAGTAACTGTATTTTCCATCGGTCATCCCGATGTCCTTTCCGAAATAACCGAACAATACAGCATCATGATGGTCACCATCCCCGGTGAACAGGTGCCGGAATGATTTGCCGTGGACATGCGGGGGAAGCGGGGCGCCATGAAGCTCCATCAATGTCGGCATCAGGTCCATGGTTGCCGTGAGGGCGCTGCGCCGGCCGGGTACGGCTTCCGGGCTGCAGACGATCATGGGAATATGGACAAGTTCCTGGTAATCCATCATGTAGTTCTTGGCCCAGTAATTGTGTTCACCCAGCATGTGGCCGTGATCGGTTGTCAGGATAACCGTGGTATTCTCCCAGAGATTCATCTCATCCATCACGTCCAGCATTCTACCCAGCCAGACATCCGCCATCGCCAGGGCCCCGGCATAGCACTTTCGGATATGCTCGACCGCGGACGCGTCATCCTCCTTCGGATCGAGCGGACCGTAAGCCGGCCAGTTATAGAAATATTTATCCCAGGTATCGTTGAACATATCCCGGTACTTTTTCGGGCACTCAAACGGCTCGTGCGGATCAAACACTTCCAGGTGAAGATGCCAGTTATCCTCGTTCCCGTTATTACGCAGGAACTCCATGGCCTGCATAAAGCACTGGGGTGTTGGATAATCCTCATCCCGTTCCGGATCCTTGAACTCCCGGTTCGCCCAATACGCACGCCGCTGAACTCCCTTCCCGCGAACTTTTTCAGGAAGTTTCGGTTTCCTGACCAGGGGATGCCAGACATCCCCTTCCTGGCCCCGCAGAAACTCCCAGCTGCTGAACAGGGTGTGGTAATGTTCACCGCCTGAATGGAAATAATGGTAATGATCCGTGATCAGGTGGGTATACACCCCCCGTTCCTGAAGCAGTTTCGGTGCACAGTCATCCCACGGCTCAATGGGTCCCCACGGCGCTTCCATGAAATTCAGACGACCCGTCATCATCTCGCGGCGTGCCGGCATACACGGCAACGAACCCGCGTAATGATTATCAAAGACAACTCCGCGCTTCGACAGGCGGTCCAGGTTCGGTGTACGAATCCATCCGCCATAGGTTGACAGGTAATGTCGATTCAGCGAATCCATCAGGATAAAGATCGTCTTCATATGCCCTTTCACGTGAAATCAGACATCCCATCCTATTGTGACCGACACAGGAGTCAAGTCAGGGCAGCGGTTAGGTGTCCAGGCGGTTAGGCGGTAGGCGGTTAGGAAGAAGAATACAGAAATCAGAAGTCAGAATTCAGAATGGCTACGCGCCGTCCGGTCCGAACAACAATCAACCAGCAACGAACAACTCTCTTCCCGTCTTCCTCCCACACCCCCATACTCCGTAACTCCGACACATTCCCTCCCCGTCTGTCCATCTCCGTGCTCCTACGGATCGAGCAATTCAAAGCCAGTGATGGAGTCCGGGCGTCGTTTTGACGTGACACCCTGAATTTCGTGGATGATTGCTTCCATGACATACCAGGCCTTCACACCGCGGCGCACACATCCGGTGACCGTTGCATCCTTTCGTCCGCACGCGACATGCATATGCAACACGGGTTCTCCCGCCAGGTTGGGGAAAATCGTTCCCACACCGGCGATCTCATGCACATCGGAAAGCACCTGTTCCATGGGAACGACCGGCGACACGCGACCCTGCTCCGGTCCAACGACCAGTCTGCTGCCGGCATCCGCCCCTCCGATAATCATGACACTGGCAGCATGGATATCCTGTTCCCGGGCGATTTGCTCCAAGGATTCATGGATCACATCGCCATCTTCAAGCCGCACCACAAAAGTACGCCCCTGCGTCCCTTCCACATATTTCATATTCAGCACCCCCGCTTCGAACTAATGCCCCTGCGGTTCCCGGTGTCCGTCCCCGCCTGTGCCGGACCATGGCCGTCCGGTACTGATCCCCGCCGTTTACCTTACACAGCGGGCTTGTTGCTTTCGCTGTTAACGTACCGTTTCAGGTGGAAGGTGATAAGGGAGATATCTTCCAGGGAAAGATGTTCACGGGCGTTCTTGATGAAAGTAATGGCCGCTTTATCGTTCAGCACCCACACCACGCAATCCGACGGAATTTTCTCCACAAACCAACCCGGAAACAACAGGACTGGTTTGACTGGGAATTTCCTGCCGGTTGACGACACCAGCAACTCTGAAACCCACGATGCCTCCGCCTTGGCCTGGACAACCGGATCCCGGTACGGCCCCTTCCCTTCCACCATGATCTGTTCACCGTCATACTTGATCGAAGGATTTCCCTTGGCCGGTTTGCTGTAGGTTTTTGTTTCGATGCTGAAGACACCGGAGGGTCCGATCACCACATGATCCACATTGAATCCCTCCGCCGGAAGATCATGCAATACCTGGAACCCATGCGGACGAAGCTGTTCCTCCAGGAACTGCCCCACCACCAATTCACCAATACGCCCAGCTCGTAACGCCTTAAGCTCTTTCTTGACCTTTCGGATTCGCACCAACAACCAGACCGTCGCCACGACAGCAGCAATGCTATATAACCAATGTGCATGGCTTTTTGGGATCAAAACGCTTAGCCAAGTAGAGAATGCCCCCGCCCACAACATAGCCACAACGAGAAAACTCTCGATCACCTTCCCTTCCAGCAGATCGTCCATGCGCTTGGCAATGGATTGTCCCGGCACTCGCACCGGAAGGTTTTTTATCGGGCTCTTCATTTCAGATGAATTCATGGTTATCACTTTCTGATATCATCGCACCATACGGTCGGGATTGTCCTGACATACGTGCAAGGTTTCCTTTATTGGTATCGATTCCGTTCTCATCGATCCTGTGGTTTCGGTTTTGGTTTCCAGCGATCGTCAGAATCAACTGGAGCCGGGAAAGGATCAGGCACATCCGGACGATTCCCGCCATACTTTGCATCGAGCCAATAATCGTAAGCATCTACCAATATCACGGGCCTGCCATTATAGAGCCCGATTTCATAAATCGTTCCTTGTTTGTCCAGCGTCTTCAACTTGCGAACCGCATCGTTCCGACACCCGAAGATCATTCCGTCATAGAGGTCATTTCCTTCCGTGACGCCCCAACAACCATCCTCCAGCCAAAAGCGTCCATCCTCCGACATGATCACGTAACGGAGCTCGAGTTTCGAACGTGAGAACCATCCCATCAGCAACCTCTCTTCCGGTCTACAACCTTGGAGTTACTCCATCCAGCTGTGAACAGCAACCCTTCAACACCATCGGCGTTGTCGTTGTCATAATTGTTCTTATCGCACACTCTGGTTGCCGTGTCAGGTTTTTCCTGACATTCCGGTTGAATTATCGCCTCATAAACAGTACACGGGTTGCAATGAATCCTGCGGTCCTTGAAGCATACGGCAAACGGTTCCGGTCCTTGCGATGTGACCCGGACCAGGGCCGGCCCCGACCCCACAAAGCCGTCATGTTGCTGTCGGTCATTTCCCTGATCGAGTCCGGACGCCTGGCCAGTAACCGGATTGTTTACGATACGGACCTGACACAGATATTCGCCCGGTTCTTCGAACTGGTCCGATCCGGTTCAGACAAGTTCACTCCCTTTAATCCCTTCTTCCACCTCAAATCGGAAGGTTTCTGGCATTTACACGCCGTCCCCGGGAAGGAAGCTGTTTTATCAGCCATATCCACCATACGGGGGCGCGGCCAGCTGGAATCAGTGGTTGCATACGCTTCACTTGAAGAGCCCCTCTTTATTTTACTCGCCGACCCCACATCCAGGGAAGTCCTCCGCAAGACATTGATCGAAACCTATTTCCCCCATCGCGCGGCTGAAGTCTTGTCCGCCAGCCTTGAGGAGTCTGCCATATCCTCTGCCCAGCAGATTCTGGAAAAGGGCAATACATCGGCGGGGCCAGCAGTTGCCGAGGCAATTCGTGACGCGGCCTTTGGCCGGACCATTCGCAAGGTATATGATTATACCTGTGCCTTGTGCGGAATCCGGTTTGTCTGTGATGATGTGGTCCTGGTGGACGCCGCCCATCTTATTCCGTTTGCTGAATCCCGGAACGATTCACCTTCCAACGGCATTGCCCTTTGCAAGAACCATCACTGGCTGATGGACAAGTCCCTGGTTGCCCCGGGCCCCGCCCCTAACGGTGACTATGCGCATCCCATCTGGCACATATCGGATGCACTCGACTCCCGGCTCGAAGCCCACCGCGCCTGCATGGAATATAAACGACGCCCTCTGCTCCTACCCCGCGACCATCAATTCCACCCCATGCAAACCGCCCTTGATTGGCGAATGGACCACCTCCGGGTTGGTTAACACGACAAAAAAGGAGACCGAACAATGACTACCCTGGGACCGTTCGATGGCAGCAGGCGGCACGTGCTTGATTGGATCGAATCTTCGTCTTTTGTGAACACCGTCCAGGGATGGGCACACAAGCACGGATTGTCGATCCCATCAGGGGCAATCTGTATGCCATAATCCTGGACCGAGCCCAAGGAGTCAAAGCTGTTTGAAACAACCAGCCCATTTTTATCCGATGAACATAAAGCCGGACTCAGACGTTGGTGGCTTAAACATCCCGCCAGCGCAAACATTCCAAACTGGGATCTGATCGTTCAGGCCACCGATGCCATGGGCAACCCTGGTCTTATATTAGTCGAAGCAAAAGCCCATGCGAGCGAGTTCGACTGTAACCCCAAGCCGGTCACCAAGCGGGACACACCAGAGGCGCAGAAGCGGACGGATGAGAATCACCAACAAATTGGACAAGCAATCAATGCGGCGGCTTCTGCGCTTACAAGAACCCATCTGGGCATCGCCATTTCTCGGGACCGATGCTATCAGCTGTCAAATCGCATTGCCATGGCATGGAAGTTGGCTTCCATGGGTATACCAAACACGTTGGTGTTTCTTGGGTTTGTCAACGATAACGAAATCGCAAAGGATTACTTCACCGATGCAAATAACTGGCAACAAGCATTTGATACCTATGTGGCCGGTTGTTTCCCATTCGTGTTGATTGACCGGGATATCCCGTGCGGCAAAGCATCCTTCCGTGTCATTTCCGACTGCCTATCCGTTAAGCGCCCTTCAAGGCCGCTAGTCGAAAGAAGAAAACACGACATGTCGCAACTCTGAATACAGAATTATTCAGTCAGTACAGGGATACCTAAACTAGACAGATACCGGAAGGTACTATCGTAATAGGCAGGGGCACGTGTCGGATCATCCTTTTCACCAGGAGGGACAAAAATCACCATGCCTTGACGGGCGCGCGTGAGCAGAACGCGGTAAGCATTCCGCAGGTAATTCTTTCGTTCTGGTTGCTTAATATTCTTCCATCTGCTCCCACAAAACGAGTGCCAAGACCATCCATTGCCCGTAAAACGGAGATCGCCATCCCATGTGACACATACCCAGTCAAGTTCCAACCCTTGAACCTGAAATTCCGTCGCCGCGTCTTCAAGATAGTAACTTGAGCGAGTGTCGTGGCGGTCATTAAGGAACCAGTGGATGGGGTTGATGTCCACACGGATATCGATCGCATGCGGTTTCAACCGCTGAGCCTCTGATGATGCAACGAGCCCGTATCTCTCGCTTCCCCGGGCGTGTTGCCGTACCCAATTCTTGGCCTGGTCCAAGTCCCGCGTAAGGGCAATCGGATAACGCCGACTGAGTTTTAAGTAGGCATCTTGGGCTGCGTCTATCTCACAGTCCAGGATCGCCTTGACGAACGTCGATACGTTTTCAGCACGGAAGGAACGCATTGACACGGCCAGATGAAGGTCCCGGTCGAAGTGGGTATCGGGTCGCGATCGGACTACATCAAGGGCGTGGCCGGCCGTATATTCGCTGTCCGTCAACTCCGGGGAGATATAAACGTGCCACTTTGGGAAGGCCGCATTGATGGCATCGAGCCATGCGCCGATGCCTGCCTCACCCTTGTTGATCTCCTGACCGCCCCCGACCAGGCAGACGACAACAGCCCAATCGTTGTGCCGGTCAAGGTAGGATATCAGGAACTCAGGTTCCGACTTAGTGAATCCTGGAATCTTCTTCTTTGTCCGCATGAAGGCAGAAGTTTGTGCACTATTCCAAGCCCTTTGTGCCTCATCAAAGATCACAACGTGGTCAATCGGGGGAGTAGTCTCACGCAGCGCTTCATCACGGAAATGGTGAACATTCTGGATAAAAGCCTTCACGCTCTCACCGACTGTGCCCTTACGCACCTTTTCGCCTTTTGATCGTCGCCGGACATACTCGTCTCGAGTCAACGCTTCGCGGAGGACTGCGACCAGCGGACCATTGCCGGAAAGGAAAACGGCGTGCGTCGGGCGGGTGGCATCTCTTCGTTTCGTAGCGACATTCAGCCCCACAAGCGTCTTTCCAGCCCCCGGAACTCCGGTCACCAGACAGATGATCTTGCTCCCAGAGTTACGCGCCTGCTCAACCAATTCCTCGATGCGAGCGGAAGTGACTCGTAGATTGCGGGCGCCGGCATCGTGGCGAGCAATGGCGTCAACCGAATGCTGAGCGTAGAGGGATTGGGCCGCCTCGATCATCGTGGGCGTCGGGTGGTACGGTGCCGAGCCCCATTGCATACCGTCTAACGAATCACCTTGGTTGCCGCCAATTCCAAAATCAATCAAGGCTCGAAGACCCTGACTGTTTGACCGGACCGGAGGATAGACCTGGTCGTCATGCGGTGCCGGCAGATACCGGTCACCTGTCGACGCTTCCGTAGCCACAAGAACCGGCAGAACCGGAACAGCATGGCTAGCTTCATGAAAATTCTTCAGGTCCAGAGCGTAGTCCCAGACCTGGTCCAGATCAGCACGAGTGTAATGCTTCTCGCCAACCTTGAACTCGATGACGAACACCACTGCGCCGGATAGCACAACAGCGTCAATACGCTTGCCCATCCGGGGAATGTTGAACTCAAGAAACAGCGTGCCATTGAGACCCTGGAGCGCTGCCTTGAGAATGGCGATTTCCTGCAGCCACGCATCGCGCTGCGGCGGCTCGACCGACATTTCGCAGTTGGTCGTCAGTGTGCCGAGGACTGTCTCTGGGGTTGAGGCAAGGAAGATGGCGACAGGCGCGCTGTAGTACGCGCGTGGCAGGAGTATGGCGTGTACGTTTTCCATCACCGTCGTAATCCGCAATTGTCACTGCCCGTTTCCAACACAACTATGCCCTTCCAAATCACTCCCGCCGCTAACGTGTCTTAAGCCCATCCGAACGACGATCTCCCGGAACTCCGTCTCGGTCATATCCTCCCCCCCCTCCGACAACAACCGCGCCCGCGGCCGCTCCGCCTTTGGCCAGGACACGATGCCTTGTGCCTTGGGTTTCATGTCACAAGCGCGTCCAAATCGGGATTGTGTCTACGGAGGTTATTCTCCACTGCCTTGCGGGAGGTGTTGGCATAACAGTATGCGCATAGGTGATGGCAGGTGTCGTACATGCCGATGTCCTTGCTAACGATGCAGCCGCACTCCTTGCGCTGGCCTTTGTCCTTCATGTATGGGCGGGACGGAGCGGCGAACAGATCCGGCTCGACGCCAAGGAAGTCCATGAGCTTCCTGTCTTGCGAAAATAGTTCGATCATAAGGCGGTCGTCAATGCAACGGTTGTGCTCGATGCCGTAGGGTTCCAAATCGATGCCTTCCGCGCAGGTTGCAATCTTCAGTCCCCACTCCCGGTTCAGGGATTGCAGGCGTTCCGCCACCGCGACCATGAGTTCCGGTGTGAACTCGCGGTAGTTCACGTGTTCGCGGGCCAGGTTGTTCTGCACCTTCTTGTAGACCTTGATGTCCGCGAAGCTGATGACCAGGCGCTCTGTGTAACGGCGGATGAGTGCGGCGACCTCGGCGATGCGATCGGTAATGCGTTCGACGGTGAGGGTGTCGGTGAGAATCAGGGGATCGAAGCGCCAGATGACCCGCTTCTTGCCGAGTTTCTCGGAGAGTGTCTTGAAGGTCTCAACGCGTTGCGCAAGTGGCGGCACGTTCGGTTCCAGGCCTTCCGCCGTGTACTCGTTCAGGGTGAACTGGAAGTAGTAGTTGATGCCCTTGGCGTCGAGCTCAGGCAGGTGTTGGATCAGGGGTTTGGGATTCTTGCTCCAGAAGACGATGACGCGGGTCTCGGCGAAGGAGACGTACTCCGAGACCTGGTTGAACGGGTTGACCCAGCGGATGTATCCGCGGCGCAGGCGGTTTATGAACCACTTCGAGAAGAACGCTGGGATGTCGGTCGAGCGGCTGGCCGAGATGATGATGGGCGTCTTGGCCTTGACCGTCTCGCCTTTGTCGGTCTGAAGTTCGATGGTGTTCCAGCTCAGCGGAGGCATGGTTCCCTCAGTTCAGTTCGTAGCCGTCTGCGACGACCGCTGATGGCGACACGAGATGGATGCGCCCCTCAGAGCACATACGTTCGGGTTTGCCGTCATGGCATCGGAATCCCTTAACGTCACGGTGGCCCCGGGTTAGTTCACTTGCGAATCCCTGTTGTGCCAGGACCTTGAAAACCGTCTTGCAGGGAATGCGTGTCTCTCCGGCGAAGGACACTCTGAATATGCGCTGGGTGTAGCATTGCGGCTCAGTGCACCCGGTTGCCCAGTGGGCGCAGCTCAGAGGCAGGACGTGCCCCAGGGTTGATGCAGGATTCTGGAGGTACGCCTTGACCTCATTGTTCATTATGATTGGGAACCAGTTCGCTCTGTCGTCGTTCACGCTGTCCGCAACGTCAAGCATCACGCAAACGCCTTTCTGAGCGAGTGATGGGGCGACGACCTCCAAGAAAGCCCGGTATATTCCCATAGCTGATGCGCGGTTGTGATGGTAGTACTCATTAAAGGACTTCCACGTAAGTATCACATCAAAGGATGTCTGAAAGGTGGCGAGGAGTTGTGCCAAGCGGTCGGCAAAGCCAGAGCGAGTCGTGGGGAATGCCACTTGGTGCTGTAGGAGGCGGGCAGGAAGATGCCGCTCGGCAATGACGGCATCTATGATCTGCCGTTGGTAATTGAGCGCGAAGGCATTTCCCTCGACTGAGTACACATCAATGCGATTGGGTGTGTGTCCAGTGTCGGCAATCGCTTCAAGCAGGCCAATGGTGTCTCCTCCTGTTCCCGAGCCGATGTTCAGCACCGCCAGAACCCCTCGCTTCTTTGGGATGGCCTGAGCGACATGACGGTTCGTGAAGAGTGACCGGAATATGGCGTAGCTTTCGGCGAAGCTCTTCGGGAAGTACCGGGCGAGATATGCGCGCTGTTGAGCTTCGTCGGCGTGCAGTCCCTCTCTGAGTCTCATTCCCATGGGCGTGGGTCCCGCTAATCCGCCCGGCCCGAAGATGAGCGTGTTGAGGTATCGAGGGAGGGTTATGTCGCGCCGGCTCGGGCCTAGCTCGGCCTCTCCTGCGGCGGGATCTGGTGGCGCAGGCGGGCTGATGTAATGGCAGGCGAGATCGTAGATCGCCTCGACGACGTGGATGTTGAGTTGAGCGCGCTCGCCTTCGAGGACCTGAGGTGGCATTCCGTAGAGGCGGAGCATTGTGGGCTGCGCCAGCGCGGGATACCGCGCCTGGTTCTGCGGATCTGTGAACAGATCCCGGAATGCCGCTGCCCTTCCCGGATCGACCGGGAGCGTGGTGAGAAAACCGGTGGCGAAGTACTCCGGGAGCAATGCTTGCGCGGCCGGCGAGTCTGTTCGGAGGAGGTCTCCCATGACATCCGGGAACCGGGACATGTATTGTGCGGGGTCCCTGATGTCGCGGTAACGGTAAATCGCGTGGAGCAAGAACTTCATACGTTCCGGGAATGACGGTACCTGGATGATCCCCATGATCTGTGAGGATGTCTGGGCACGCTCAAAGAACGAGCCGAAGAGGATGAGGAGCCCCGTGATAGCGTCGGGGCAGGAGATCTCGCCCCGGCAGACGCTGTTCATGGGCTCGGACGCCATGAACTCATCAAAGGTGCGCTTCTGGTCTGTCCGGACAGTCGGCATTTCCTCGCGGGAAACGTCGTAGAACAGGAGGCTGATCTCGGCGAAGGATCCCCGGATGAACTCGTTGCAGTCCGCCAGTGTCTGGCAGTTGAGTAACCGGTTCCGGAATTCTTCGATCGTCATCCTCTGTTTCCCCTGTTCGTCAGTGAGCGGTCCAACTCAACACAGGACTTGGCTTCATCCAGTTCCGCTGGCTTTAGCGTGTGTAGTGTGCGGATCACTTCTTCCGTATCCACGTCGAGATCCAAGCCCTTCTCGCGAGTGAAGTTAAGGCGAATGATGGCCATAGGCCAGCGTGCGGCGGCGAAGAATGCCAAGTAACCAGTCGAACGATTCTTCGGGTACGTTTCTCGGATTAGGTTGATGAGCGATTCGACGGGGTCCACCACTTCCACGACGCGGATGGGTGTACCCATGAGCGTGAATGTTTTCGCGCGAAGACGTGGACTGCTGGGCTCTATGGTTTCTCTGCGGGCTGTTGATGCGGTTTCCTTGGGGAGGTAATCGAACCCGTCGCTTGTCTTTGTGACTTGGAAGGTGAAGCGGTAGGCCGTCTCGATGACATGGCGATCGAGGAGGCTCTCGATGTCGAACTTGATCGGGTGCGATGGGCCAATGAATGCCGCAAGGTCGCGGTCGAGTGAAGACACCTCTTCGTCCTTTGGCAGCGACGTGTAGCCGTAGTACATCCCCAGGAGGGCGAGAATGATCTCGGCCTTCTTCGGATCGGCGATCACGCTGGGGAAAATCTGCTTTACGATGATCTTGTTTTCGCCGTCCTTCTTACGGAAGCGGTACAGGACTGCCAGAACGGTGAGATTCCACAGTTTCGAGTGCGCCTGCAAATGCTGGACGCAGACCTTGAAGTTGTCGTCGAACAGTTCGTCGAAAGCGGCGTTCGCTGCCTTGGCCGTCTGTTCGTCGTGGCGCTGGCCATAGGCGGCCACGATTTCCTGGACTGTCGCTTTGTCGAAACCTCCGTCACTCGTGATGACTTCAAGAAGGCTAGCAAAGAACGGATCACGGGGACGGCCAGACAGCAGTTCGATGTAGAAGTCGGCAGCTTTTGCACTTTCGGGCGACGGCTCCAAAGGCTGTATTTCAGTGTTGAGGCGCGAGAGCGTCGCGAGGTAGTTGGCCGCAAGGTCGCGGTATCTGTGAGTCTGCTGCGTAAAGTAGCGTTCGGTGTTTCGCATGTACGCCAGCATTCCCAGTGTGCGGTCGTACTTAGCCTTCTTAGCCTGCATTTCCGGCGTTGTGTTGGTGTTCGCCCCCCCAGAAGGGTCAGGGGCTGGCCTGGGAGGTGGGAAGTCGCAGGGGGTTGGACTTAGAAGGGATGACGGAAAGAGTATGTCGGAGTACGAGCGTGCGCTGGAAAGCAGGTTGTCGGCAGTATCCTCATTCTTTGTCCATATTCGAACCACGCGAGACACCGGAAGAGCGTCTTGCATAAGAAACCCTTCGCCGACCGGTTGCAGTGCCGAACACTCAGCGGGGGAAAGGACTATCTCTGCAAGGACTTGTTTGTCATCGGCATCTTGAGTGAATGAGGGGGTAAGGAGAAGTTGGTCCGGCGTCCTGGATTGGATGTCAGTGGCCCGTTGCGCACGCCTGCCGTTTGTTGTTGTGTCCCAACCCGGCGGGTAGAGCAGGCCCGCGATAAAATAGGTAAGGAGATTGCCCTTTTCGAGCTGCAGGAAGTACCTGGGCGGCACAGACGTCGCGGTCACTGGTGCTTCATGCGTTGGCTTGGACGTCGGCGGCGTAGGTTCGGACTTCTCTCTGACAGCGGTTGTGAGAGGGAGTTCGGGAGTGTGAGTGGCGGAATCCTCGGCGGTGGTCTGCTTCTTCTTATGGCTTCCAGGCTTTGACGGGGACTTCTTCCGCTGCATCGGGTATGTCGTGTCCGAGCTTGTTTTCCTTTTACCTGCGGCCATATCGACCTCTCTTTCTCGTCAGAATGGAAGTGGGTTGTGCTGTTGCGGTGGCGCCGCCAGATCCCGCATAACATACTTGTTTGCCGGGAAGTTTTCTGGGCGAAGAATCGGGTGTAGGCCGCCGTGGCAGAAGATGTGGAGGCGGCTTCTCGCGCGGGTACATGCGACCAGGCACTGGCGACGCCAATTCTTGGACTGTCTGGCTTGCGCGGAATTCTGCGGCCCGACATCTGGCCAGTTCATCTCAGTGTGGTCCGGTAGTTTCGGAATGATAACCGTTTCGAATTCCATCCCTTTCGCAGACTTGAATGTTGTAATGAGGATGTTCTCGACTTGGGCGCGCGGCGTCTCGCCATAGTAGTAGATGGAGCATCGGCGCGGTGCCCCGTTGTGCTGGATGCTTCTGACGACGCCTGCCATGTGGTCAACATCGGCCTTGTTGGGGACGAGGATCGCAACAAGGCTGTCCTCCCCGAGTATGGCCTGATCCAAGATCTGAGCGACGCGTTGGCGGAAGTGGGCGTCGTCGTTGTATGTGTAGATACGTGGCTTGTCATCCTCCTCGCCTGGGTTGAAACCGCGCAAGATGTCCAGGATGGCGGGTTCGTTTGCTGATGGGACGTCCGGCGCAAAGCGACGGTGGAAGTCGTAGGCAACGCAGGATGTCCTGTAGATGTACTCCAGGGGGCAGTAACGGATCCCCCCGCCGATGTCATTGATCAGTGACCTCTCGATCTGGTCAACGTCCTGAACGCCTCTATCGTATACGGGTTGCGCACCGTCCCCGCCGACGGTGAACTTGGTGGCGAGATGTGGCAGAGATTGGAACCCCTTGATGTGAACATCCTGGCCTTCGTCGATGATGAGTTCGTCCAAGGGGGATGCGGCCAGTATTGGCTGCAGGCGCGCCAAGATGGCCGCAGCAGTGGGGAGGTTGGTGTTCCCATCAGCATAGAACCATTCGCCCCCGGTGAGCCGCGAATACCATCTGCAGAGTGTGTTGATGCTGGGATGATCGACACCCTCATGGCGGAGTGTGTCGGCGATTGCCTCGTTGAGCAAGCGCCCGAATGTGAGGAGTTGAATGCGCCGCGGGTTGGGGCGTAGGACTTGATGAATGAAACGATGGATGGAGACCGTGGTCTTGCCGCTTCCTGGACAGCCTGTGATTAGGATGTTCTTTTCCGGGAAGTCGTTCTCGATGGTTTCCAGCATTTGGAGACCGTTAGGCGATCGGCGAATGGTCTCCCTGTCTGGCAAGCGAAATCTCAGGCGTGGCATGGTAGTTCTCTCGACTTACAGAAACAGATTTCTGAAAGGTTCCAGGTTTGGCAGTTAGGGGTCATCAGGGTCACATCGTAACATCATACATTTGAACTGCATTTCTTCTGACTTAGCGTTGGGTTCACGTCCCCACACGCAACCCTTCCATCATCTGCCCACCGGTGGGGTATGGTTTCCGGATATGCTTCCCCAGAATCATAGGTCAAAGCTATATCGCAATCCGCAGCGGTCCGCAAGGAGTCATGTGGGGAGGATGAAGGGGAAGTGTTCAGTGTTCAGATTAGAAGAGTGTTCAGCGGGGGACGGGAGGGGTGGAGATGATGGAACGAAGATCCATCTATCTACCTACAGGGGACAACTCCGACCAAAATACTCCACGTAAAGATTCTTCAACTCAGGCTTCGACATAGGCAGATCGTTCTCGTGGTCAAGGTATTGCAGCAACTCGTCCACCTTGGCCGCTTCGATCCGTCTCTCTGTGACCATGACCTTGAGCAGTTTAACGACGCTCCAGGGTTCCACGTCAAAGGCCTTTGCAACCCGCACCATTCCCTTGTCATCTGTCACGACGGGGAAACCCCGCGCCAATCCAACGGCAAGCGCACGTATATCCTCGGGCGCAAGATCGAATCCGTTCTCCCGTGCATGTTGCTCCAGGTAGCTGAAGGCCGCTTCGACCTGCGTTGCCGGTTTGCCCATTGCGATGTAGCAATTCGCCGCTCGGTCCGCTCGATATTCGGGCCGGTTGACCCACTCGAACTTACTCCTCAGCCGGACGCTCGACAGGTACTCTTCGTCAAGTACCTTGAGCACGCGGAGAGCGTACGGCGGGGGCTCACCGAATGTTCCGGACAGGAGCGGATGAATCGTCCTCGCCAACCTGAAATAGGCGTTGCTGTCGAGGAGGATTACCCGTGGCGCCATCATTTCGTCAGTTCCCCCACCAGCGCTTTCGCGTCCGCCAGGGGTAACCCGAGGATGCGGTGGATATAGTGTTCCGCTCCGGATGTCTTACGACAGTACCGCGCCAATGCCTCAAAAAACGAACTTTCGAAAGCTTCGCGCCCGATCCGGACATAGTCTCCGGGATCGGGAACCGCTTTCCCCGCCAATGCCTCCACGATCGTCTTGTAGTCTTTTCCGAAGTTCTTGACGCCCGCCATGAAGGTGGTTGACAAACCGAGGTCGACCGACGCCCGGTCCGCGGCTTTCTCCCACGCCTCGACAGCCAACCGGATCGTGTATGGCGAAATCATATGCTCGCGCGCCTCATCGCGAATCCGCTCAATACGGTTTGCGACCGTTTGTTCGCGCACCAAGTCAGGCCATAGCCCTTCTACGTGGGTTTTAGGGTACAGGAAAGCCTGGGCGAACCCGTCGGCAAAATCTTCGCCATCCTCCCCGCCATAGGCCGGCGCCAGCGCATGCCCCAGCTCGTGCGCCATCCAGAACTTGAAGTCAATGGCGTTGCTGTCGAGGTTCAGGAATATCCAGAGCGTACGCGAGTCGGGTAGATAGACATTCAGTGCGTTCCCGTGCTGTTCTCGGGCACCCCATAGTACCGGTACTACGACGGCGTGGAGTTCGTTGAACTTGCCTATCAAATCGATGACCTTGACCACCTTCTTGCGCTCAAGCCCCATCTCCTTGCGCGTCAGGGCCGCCACCCGTTGAATGTAGGCATAGTCGTTGCAGGGGTCTTTCAGGATTGGGG